>Ga0116148_1004633_pt1 | contig 11875 bp, 6 predicted proteins | sample AD_UKC055_MetaG_FD_89786 | JGI IMG/M metagenome (GOLD analysis project Ga0116148, IMG submission 89786) | Active sludge microbial communities of municipal wastewater-treating anaerobic digesters from USA - AD_UKC055_MetaG | ecosystem: Engineered > Bioreactor > Anaerobic > Digestate | place: USA... | reverse complement strand
GATACCTATACAACTCATTATCAGGATATTTTTGGTTTTGGAAGTCATAATAATGGTAAGGGGTACATGTCGAACTATGGTGTAACTGATGGAACATTCAACTCCTTGCTGACTGCCAATTTTAACTGGAAAATATCCGATGAAATGGATTTCACTGCAATGGTAGGAAATGAGGTTAATAATGGTAAAAGCAAGTATTATAGTGAGCGTGGTAATGATTTCAACTTTGGCGGTTGGAACCATATCAATAATGCTAATATCGTAACTGCTAGCGAATCTAAGTATTCAGATAGAACTGTAGGATTTTTTGGTAACCTGTCACTATCATGGAAATCAATGATTTTCTTGAATGGTACCGGAAGGTACGATGTGGTTTCATCTATGCCAAGGAATAACCGTTCGTTCTTTTACCCATCTGTTTCCTTAGGTTTTGTAGCTTCTGAGTTGGATTTTATCAAAAATGTTAACTGGATTTCATTCTTAAAGTTAAGAGGATCCTACGCTGAGGTTGGACAAGCCGGTTCTTATGTTGAGAATTACTATGTTAAACCTGGATATGGTGGTGGGTTCTGGTCTGGGAATGCTCCTATCATTTACCCATTAGGAGGTATAAATGCATATATACCCAGCAGTGTTCAGTACGATCCTAACTTAAAACCGCAGAATACCAAATCCTATGAGGTAGGTGCTGAGTTGAAGTTCTTCAATAACAGGTTAGGTATTGATTATACCTACTCAAAGCAAAATGTAACCGATCAGATATTTGCAGTTCCTCTTGCTGGGTCAACCGGAGCTTCTGAGTTGGTTATGAATGCCGGTAAGGTTCATACTAACTCTCATGAGGTTGTAATGTATGTTACACCAATCAGGACAACTAACTTCCAATGGGATATCAACCTGAACTATTCGAAGATTGAAAACGTGGTTGACGAGTTAGCTCCCGGTGTTGAAAGTATATTTTTGGGAGGATTCACCACTCCCCAGGTTAGGGCAGGTATAGGCTATACATATCCTGTAATTTATGGTTCCTCATTTGTAAGGGATTCAAAGGGTAACATTGTGGTTGAGGATAATCCAGGTGCATGGAACCATGGAATGCCTAAAATTGGAGCCCCTGGTGTAATTGGTGAAGTATCTCCTGATTTTATACTTGGTGGAACAAATACATTTACCTACAAATCCCTTTCCCTAAGTGTTGTTCTTGAATGGAAAAATGGCGGAGAAATGTACTCGGGGTCAAATGGACTACTTGACCTCTACGGAAGATCTGCTGTTACCGAAGATCGTGAGTCCACCTTTATATTTAAAGGGGTAAAACCTGACGGAACTCCTAACGATATAGTAAGGGGCGGTTCAAATGATCCTGATGCTGTTCAGGACCTTTATGCCAATGTCCTTACCAACATTGATGAGTACTACATTCATGAAAATTCATTCCTTAAACTCCGTGAAGTAGCTCTTCGCTACCAGCTTCCAAAACTTTACAAGAGTGTTAAAGTTAGCGCTTCGGTTTATGCAAGGAACATCCTTTTATGGACTGCGCTACGCAATCTTGATCCAGAGTCATCTCAGGGTAATACTAACATGGGCGGTTCGTTTGAAAGATTCTCCTTGCCCCAAACTACTACCTATGGATTTGGCTTAGATTTTACTTTCTAACTTAAATTTTAAATACATAGACGTTATGAGAAAAACATTCAATATCCTAGTCTCTGGACTCCTGGTTGCTGCAACTTGGTCTTGTTCAGAAGATACAATGGATGATATAAATAAGAATGTTAACGATCCTACCAACGTGAGCTCTAATTTAACCATAACCGACGTTATGACCAGCTCAGCGTTTTCTGTTACCGGTAGCGATCTGGCATTCTATGCTTCGGTGTATATCGAGCACAATGTGGGTATTTGGAATCAAAGCTACAATGCTGAAATTCGCTCAGGTGAGCCTACCAGTGCAACCACCTATAACAATTCATGGGACGCTATCTATGGAAACCTTTACAATTTGAAGACTATTATTAAGAAGTGTTCTGCAGGAGGTTCTGAGGAGGGCAACTACTATACCCTTGGTATTGCTCAGGTTCTTACAGCCTATAACCTGGCAATCCTTACCGATTTGATGGGGGATGTTCCCTGGACTGAAGCGCTGCAACCTGGCTTTATCTATACTCCTAAGCTGGACAAGCAGGAAGATATTTATCAGGTTGTTTTTACCATGCTTGATGATGCAATTGCAAATTTTGACAAAACATCTTTATTCCCTTCTTTAGGAGCACAGGATTTTCTTTATGCAGGGAATATTGGAAAATGGAAAAAGTTTGCTTATGGGCTAAAGGCCCGTTATACCATGCGTCTTTCCTACAGAACCCCTGACTATGCTAATGTAATTACCTATGCTAATCAGTCGTTCGCTTCTGCTGCAGAGCAGTGCCAGTTCAACTATAATGGCACTACCTCTCAAAGTCCTTTCTACCGCTTTTTTACCGATAGGGATTACTTTGGAGCAAGTCAAAGTTTACATAACAAGCTGGTAGCCCGTTCTGATCCACGGGACGCAAAGTTCTTTAAAAAATACCCGGGAGCTGACGCCCTAGTATTCGCACCTAACGGAACACCCGATCAGGTTCAAAAAGTTTACGGGATATCCGCACTTTCTATAATTACTGCTCCTACATATCTCTTGAGTTACCATGAGATAGAATTTCTTAAGGCTGAAGCCTATGTAAGATTGGGAGGTGCTGCCAACCTGGCACTAGCTCAAACAGCACTTCAGAACGCAATTAGAGCTGCCTTTCAAAAGGTTAATATTGGTTTAACCCAAGCAAGTGCCGATTCATATTTTACCAACGAGGTGTTACCAAGATTTACCGCAAACCCGCTTTCAGAGGTGATGAATCAGAAGTACATTGCATTCTTCGAAGAAGAGGCTGTTGAGGCTTACAACGATTATCGTCGCCTGAAAGCTATGGGCAACAATGTTATTCAGCTCGATAATCCGAAAAATGCCACTCAATTTCCATTACGCTTTACCTACGGATCAAGCGATGTTACAACAAATGTTAACGTTCGTGAAGCTTATGGAGATGGTCAGTATGTTTATACCGAAAATGTTTGGTGGGCTGGCGGCAGTCGTTAGCTCGTTTGGATAATTAAAACGAATAGGATATGAAAATATACAAAGTATTTGGTTTGGTAGCCGCAATGGCTGTAACATTAGTTTCGTGCGAAACAGATGTTGACGATCCAGCTGGTGTAAGGGGAGTAGGCGTTTATCCTGAAATGTCCAATATTGGACCCGCAGTATTCGATTCAAAGAATCTGGCAACTACCTATGTTCAGTTTACAGTTGGCATAGACGATCCTGCTGTTAACCAGGTTGTTATTGTAGGTTCCTATGGAAATGTAAGCAGGGTAGAAATTCAATCTTATACTGCATTCCCTGCTGTTGTTAAGATTACATTAAGTGATGTGGTATCCAAATTTGGTATTACATTGGCAGATGTTAAGCTTAACGATGAGTTTACCTTTGAAGTTGTAACCGTAAAGAATGGTAAAAGGTACTATTCAAATGCTGCAATTGTTGCACCCGTAGTGTGCGCTTACGATCCTGCTTTTGTAACCGGTTCATACCACGCCCATAGCGATGATTGGGGGAGCGATGGCGATGTAACGATTACTGTTGACCCAAACGATCCTTTTATTGTATATGTAGCCGGTCTTGAGGCTATTGAGGGTCTAACCGAGGATAGAGATCCTTTAAAAATGGTTATTAACCCCACTAATTTTGCGGTAACCGCCGTTAAAACTGTACTAGCTTCAAATGCATGGGGGTACCACAACATTGCCTACGAGGGTTCCGGTAAGTTGAACACTTGCAATGGAACCTACACCATGCTGTACAAAATAACCGTTGATGAGGGTAGCTTTGGCTCGTTTAATTTTGTGCTGACAAAAAATTAGGTATTTTCTAGTTGCTTTAGCAAAGCTCTTGCCCCTTTGGGTAAGGGCTTTGTTTTATTTTATATAATGCGTTTCCTAAGGATGATTCTTCAAGTACAAATATTATTTACGTTATACAAGTATACCAAACAAGATTTATTGCTTAAAAATTATCCTGGTTAAATGATAGTTTTAATATATTGTGATATTTTCTACTCGTATTGTTAAAATATATTAATATTTTTTTGCATTTAAAAGTACGGTTTCCTAAATTAGCCAGGTTGAAAATTTTACTAACCTCTATTTGTAAACCTAAAACTTGTTCTATGAAAAAACTATGCGTTTTTCTTGCAGGTTTGTTGCTTGTTGGCATTACCATGGCGCAGGCGCAAACAGTGAGGATTACCGGAACGGTTACCAGTTCCGAGGATGGAATGCCCATGCCGGGCGTTTCAGTGATTGTTCCCGGTACTACCATTGGGGTGAGCACAAGTAATGATGGTAAGTACGAGATTAACGTTCCAGCTAATGCTACTACTCTTTCATTTAGCTTTATTGGTTTTACAACACAGGATGTTGCAATTGCCGGCCGATCGGTGATTGATATTTCCCTAAAACCAGAAACCGTTGAGATGGAAGAGGTTGTTGTTGTGGCTTATGGAACTGTTAAGCGTGAGGCTAAAACAGGTTCTGTAACCACTGTAAGTAGTGAGAATATTGCTGAGATACCTGTTTCATCGGTTGACAAGGCTCTTGCTGGTAAGCTGGCAGGAGTTCAGGTTACTGCTTCATCCGGACAACCGGGGGCTGATTCTCAAATTCGTATTCGTGGAACATCTTCAATTAATGCTGGTAGTGAACCGTTATGGGTTGTCGATGGAATTCCTGTGATGGGAGGTAATCAATCCTACTTCACCAATACAGGAAATGCTATGGCAAGTTTAAACCCTAACGACATTGAATCAATTACCGTATTGAAAGATGCTGCTGCCGCTTCTGTCTATGGTTCTAGAGCTGCTAATGGGGTAATACTTGTTACAACTAAAAGTGGAAAAGAGGGGAAAGCCAAATTTTATGCACGTTCTAAGTTTGGAATTTCTCAACTAGCCAATGATAATGATTTCAGGGTAATGAACGGCGAGGAGCTGCTTAGCTTTCAACGTCAGGCTATAATCAATGCTGGTAAAGATCCTGATGACCCCAATGGAAGTTTCTACCGCCCCATGAGCCTCTTAGCTGGTGAACAAACAAACTGGATGAATCTTTTCACGCGTTTAGGGAATCTGCAGGAGTATGAAATTAATGCTTCTGGTGGTACCAATAAGAGCAACTTTTACACATCGCTTTCGTACCATAAGAACGATGGCGTTTTCTATGGAATTGATTTCCAGAAGTTTTCGGCTCGTGTAAATGCCGATTTTAAACTTACCAAAACACTGGAAACAGGGGCTCGTATGAACGTTGCCTATACTGAATCCAATGACGTTGCCATGCAGAAATTATACTATGTTAATCCCGCTTTTGCTGGCATGACAATTCAGCCATGGACACCTGCATATAATGCTGACGGTTCTTACAACATTAATATTCCTGAAAATTCGAATGCAAATCCCCGGGCAACTGCTGAGTATGATGATCAGTGGGAGAAACAGTATCGCGTACAGGGTACCTATTTTTTAACCTGGAAGCCTATCGAAAAGTTGGAAATCAAGACTAACAATGCAGCTGAAGGTACATTTGGTGAGGGGCGTAGGTATTGGTCGCCCGAAGCCGGAGGAGGAACTACCGGAACATTACAATCATCTACACTCCAATATGTTCAGCTGACTACTTCAAATACCGTAACTTATAACAACGTTTTTGCTGCCGATCATAATGTTAGATTTCTAGTTGGGCAGGAAGCTATGAGGCGTACTTACTGGTCTTATTACATATACTCACCCGATGTTGACCCACAAATACCCTATCCTACAACCTCTACACCATTAGTTGATGAAGGTAGTTATGATTACAATGCAAGAACCTTGATGTCATTCTTTGGAATACTTGACTATAACTATGCCTCAAAGTACTACTTTCAGGGATCGCTCAGATACGATGGCAGCTCGCTTTTTGGTTCCGATAAGCAGTGGGGTTTATTCTGGTCAGTAGGTGGTTCATGGAACATTAACAAGGAAGCTTTCATGGAGAATGTTTCCTTTTTGAATATTCTTAAGCTTAGAGCCAGCTACGGTGTTAATGGTAATAATAACATTGCACCTTACCAGGCCTATGGTGTATATTCACCCAGTGTTTATAACGGCATAACCGGTATGCTTCCCTCTACGCCACCTAATAGCAAGCTATCATGGGAAACCAACGAAACCTGGAACCTCGGGCTTGATTTTGGCTTTTTCAAAGGAAAGTTAAATGGAAGCATTGATGCGTACAGTAGGAAAACTAAGGATATGCTGCTTAGCAAACAGGTTCCTCAAACATCCGGGTTCTCTTCAAATTTTATGAATATTGGTTCGTTGCTAAACGAAGGTGTTGAGTTTCAGCTGGATGGTGAAATTTTAAAGACAAATAACTTAGTATGGAATGCCGGATTTAATATCTCGTATAACCGTACCGAACTCTTGAATTTAGGAGATGTTAAAGAGATGAACTACTCAGGAGACTCAAGGCTGAAGCATACTGTTGGTAAGAGCATGTACACATTCTACCTCAAAGATTACTATGGAGTTAACCCCTCAACCGGAGATGCATTATGGAGAACCAGTGATGGCACACTTACAAAAGATTACAACAAAGCTGCATTTGTTTACGCTGGTAGCCCTGAGCCTAAGTTTATTGGAGGATTTAACACTTCGCTGAACTGGAAAGGATTTAACCTGAGCGTATTCCTTGAATTCAAGCAGGGTAATAAGGTGTTGGTTATCGAAAGACGTTATATAAATTCAGATGGCAACCAAATGTCCATGAACCAGAATGTTTCTGCACTAAACTACTGGAAAAATCCCGGCGATGTGGGTGTAAATCCAAAACCTGTTGCCGGAAACTCTACTAGTTCTTATGTGGTTGGCAGCACTCGTTGGCTGGAGGATGGCAGCTATTGCCGTATTAAGGATATAACTCTTTCATATTCCCTTCCCGAAAATATTGTAAAGAATTTAAAGTTGGGTAGCGTGATGGTTTACGTAAGTGCTGTAAATCCATACACTTTCCACGATGTTGATTTTTGGGATCCTGAACGTGGTGTAACTGGTATGGGTGCCGGTATATATCCTATGACTAAGTCATTCACCGGTGGTATTGAACTTTCATTTTAACTTATAAACATTAAAGCAATGAAAAAATCATTCATCATATTACTGTTGACTTCCTTGGTCCTTGCGGGGTGTGAAAATTTCCTAGACGAACCCCCAAGGCTTGAGCAAAGTAGTGACCTAACGCTTTCAACCTATTCAGGTTTGAATAATTCCATTGCCGGTGCATATGGCCCGTTAGCTTCATCTGTATGGTACGGGGCTTTCTATGTTTTGGACGCAGAAATGCGTGCAGGAAATGCTGCCATTCCTACTAATACCGATTTTACTAGCGGTAGAATGCTTGAAGCAAAAAACCTTAACTATAGTCCCACCAACACTTCAGGTTTATGGGAATATGCCTACTATGTTATCTCCGCTGCAAATAATGTTATTGACAACCTTGAGGGAAAAGATGTTGGTGGAGTAACGCAGCAAGACCTAAACAACCTGAAGGCAGAAGCTTTATTCCTGAGAGCGCTTTCACATTTTGACCTGGTACGACTTTACGCCACATCCATGGCAAAGGGGCCCGATGAACCGGGAGTTCCATATATATACCACACCGATCAGTCCGGCACAGCAATGCCCGCAAGGGAATCGGTCAGAACTGTTTACCAAAATATTATCAATGACCTGCTTGAGGCCGAAACCATTATTGACCCTGCATACGTTGGGGCGGGTGTCGATCCTAAGGCTAGCATTAGCCTTCCTGCTATTCAGGCATTACTGAGCAGAGCTTATCTATACAACCAGGAGTGGCAGAAAGCAGCTGATTATGCTACTAAGGTTATCAATAATCCTGCATATTCATTGTGGACTGCATCTCAGTTGCCTAATGTTTGGAATAAGGAAATTGCCGGTCCCGGTGGTGAGGTAATTTTTGAGGTTTACGAAAAGAAATCAAATTCTTACGATGCATGGTGGGAAGGTCCTTCGCATATGACCAACCCAATTGGATATGCCGATTGTGCTACGCATAGCGATTTACTTGCACTATATACCTCAACTGACGTTAGAAAAACCCTTTTTAGAACAGACAAGGATGGCGTTTCAGGTTCGTTTTGGACTACTAAGTATAAAGGTAAGGGCGATGGTGATGCTTTGGGAACGCCCGATGCTAACAACGTTATTGTTCTTCGTCTTTCGGAAATGTACCTTAATAGAGCCGAGGCGTTGGTTAACGGTGCAACTATCCCTGGTGCAACTGCACTAAGCGACATAAATGCAATTGTTACTAAAAGAGGATTAGCGCCATATTCATCAGTAGGTGCCGATGTTGTTTTTCTTGAACGTCGGTTAGAACTCGCTTTTGAGGGCCACTTATGGTTTGATTATATCAGAACAAATAGGCCATCTACTCGTTCCGATAAACCTCTGGCTGCTGATGATTACAGATGGTTGATGCCTATCCCTCAAAGAGAGATGGACGTTAATGACAATCTAGTTCAAAACCCTGAATACTAATAAATAAGTGATAAAAATGAAAAGGATACGTTATATTCTATCACTCGCAGTTCTGGCAGTTCTTGCTTCGTGTAACCCAAATGAAATGCCGGAATTTAACGACAATGACGCTTTTGTGGCTTTTGACAATGCATCCATGTCTGTTGAAGAAAATGCCCAAACGTTAAGTATACCTGTTACCCTTGCGTCTATTAAGGGCATATCTGCCTCCGTAACATATACGTTACTTGATGGTGGAACAGCAGTTGAAGGCAGTAACTTTACCTTTGCTGATGCCAACAAAACATTAACATTTGATGCCACCAACCGTACACAGTATATTGTGGTTAACATTATTAATAAGCCTGGTGTGTTCACCGGCGACCTTAGGTTTAAGCTTCAGCTTTCCGACGACGGAACCATCAAGCCTAATGCCGAAAACGTATGCACTATAACTATTACAGATCTGGACCATCCACTAGCGGCTATTTTAGGCACTTGGACAGCTACCGGGACTAGCTACTTTAACGGGTCTGAATCTTGGGATATGGAGCTTACAAAAGATCCTTCCGATGTTACGGTTGTTTGGTTCTACCCATTTGTCAATGGAGGTTCTGGGTATAAGATTTATGGCGTGGTAAACGATGCCAAAACCGAGATAAGAGTACCCGTTGGACAGGAAATAGCACCTCCAGGCAGCTATGGTTTTATTGAGCTTAAGGGATTTTATGGCCCATCGGGAGAGGAAGAAATTCCTGATGGTGGCTACATCACCATAACTATTGAGCCCAATAAGCTGTCTATTAAGGATGAAATTGGCTCTTATGTGTGGGGAGATGCCGGTCAAACATCAGGACTAGGTTGGTACAACATTTTCAAAGCTGATGTTGTGCTAACAAGGTAGCTCAGAACCATTAACTTAATGAAAAAAATTATCAACTATGAAGTTAAATATGATTAAACAAATAGCTGCGGGACTAGGAGTATTATCATTTGCAGTAGTCCTGTACAGTTGTGAGGCAGATTGGGAGAAGGATTACAAAGCCGTAACCCTTAAAGCCCCAGCCACTGCCACCGTTTCCGTAACATCTATAGCCGACTCCACAGCCTTGCTTAACTACTCGCTCTCTGTTACCGGTAGGCTTTATGTTGCCGTTGTTCCCGGTACCGATGAAACTCCTGCTCCTGATGCACAGGCTATACTTAAGCAAACAGTTGGAGGCGCTGTTTTTTCAAAACAGATTATCCTTAATGATGCTGGTGCATTAAGCTCCTCGGTTATTGTTTCGGGGCTGGTGCAGAATACCTCCTACAAGGTATTTGCTTTACCGGTGAACGATGATGGCGTTCTTGGTGAAATAGTTACCACAGAAGCCTTTTCAACAAGCGACCATCATGCCCCGGTTCTAGATTTAGATAGCGGTGTTAGCCCTGCCATTACCGGCAACGCTTCAATTGACCTTAACTTTAAACCTGTTCTCACCTTTGACGAGCCCGTGGTGCTTGCGGAAACCTTTAGCATCAAAATGGGTTACCGTAATGTGGTTACTGCAGAAATTGTTTGGGTTGATGTGCCTAAGGACAGCATCACCATTTCGGGTAGTAAAGTTACCATTGCCCAGCCGGCAACCGCCATGAACGGGCAGTACGTTTTTTTATCCATTGGGAATGGCTCTGTTAAGGATAGAGCTGGTAACAGCTACGAGGGGGTTACCAGCGGTATTGTTGGAGGTTACGCGGAGGGTATCTACTGGCGCATTAAGTTTTCTCCCACCGCTACCCAGCAAATTCTACCCGCCGATAGCGTGACCAGCGATGTGAGCATGAAGATCACCCTCGATTACCCCATAAAGATGAGATTCCCAACTTCAGGAGAGGGTGGTTACGTGCAAGGCAATGTGGTTGTAAGGTACTATACTTCAACAACTACCCTTGATGTGCAGGTTCCACAGGCTAATGTAGCCGTTGTGCAAGATACCCTGGTGCAGATAACCCTTCCCAGAACACCCGTTTACGGCGAAACGGTTACCTTGAAGATGACCGAGGGTGTCATGCGTAACGCTTACGGAAACCCCTCCAAGGCTATTGCCTTTGGCGATAAGGAGTGGTTTATCTCGTATGGATACACAAGAAACCTTATAATTGGTGATTATATAGTTCATTGTGTATCAACCTTTAATGCGGCGGAATACGACTTTAATGTTACAATTACCCCAAAAGTTGGTTCTTCTAATGAAGTTATTATTGTTGGCTTAGAAAACACAACAGTTCCTATTTCTGGTGTTTTCAACGGTGATTTTGGAACTTTGACTATTCCCCAGGATCAATCACTTGGAGACTTACTAGGCGATGGGAGCCAGGTTTTGCTTTGGTCAAATACCTCTGAAACCGGTGATTTAGTAGGTAATATTGATTCAAATGGCAACATCGTTATGGATTGGGCTAGCTACATAGTTGGTGGTGATAATGATGGGTACTATTATGACAGGTACTACGGTTCTACGTGGACAAAACAGGTAGTTCCACCAAAATCTTTAGCACCAACTAGCAGGAATTACTCTATAACAATAAAAGCTAAGAGATAAGATCTAGGCATTTTGAATAGTAAGAAAGCCGGTGAAAAACCGGCTTTCTTTCAAATATAGTCAGGTTAATTAGAAATAAATATTCTTAGTTAAATTTGCACCAATCAAAAGGTCGTATAATTTTTACTTTATTACATTATTTTTGTAATATATTTGTTGATGGGCTAAGGTAAATTTAAGGGTGATATGTCATGCATGATGCAATATAAATCTTGTATGCGAATAATAGTTAAATAGTTAATAATGAAAAGAGCATTACTTCTATATTTATTTTTATTACTGCCTTTTACCCTGTTAGCTAGAGCGGTATCGCAGATTGCAGCCAAGGATTTTTCCGACAGATTTATGGCATACCAGTTAGGCAAGTCGCCAGTATCGTCATCAATTTGTGTTTTTCAAATGAATAAGGGTGTTGCTTACTCATACCTTGTAAGTTACAAACCGGAGGGTTGGGCAATTGTTGCAGCCGACGATAGGATTCCGGCCATAATTGCATACTCGCTTAAGGGTAGCTTTGACACCGTTAAAATTAAGGAAGTTCCATTTTACTTCTGGTTTCAGCATTACGCCAACCAGATAAAGGAGGTTGTGGAGGGAAAAGAAACCAAAAGACATGCT
>Ga0116148_1004630_pt1 | contig 11878 bp, 6 predicted proteins | sample AD_UKC055_MetaG_FD_89786 | JGI IMG/M metagenome (GOLD analysis project Ga0116148, IMG submission 89786) | Active sludge microbial communities of municipal wastewater-treating anaerobic digesters from USA - AD_UKC055_MetaG | ecosystem: Engineered > Bioreactor > Anaerobic > Digestate | place: USA... | reverse complement strand
GGTAGTGCGAGCCGCCGGACACCTGGGTGGGGAAGTAGTGGTAGATGACCTTCCAGTCGCCCTCGCGATAGACGGTGAAGTAGTCGCTGCGGTGGGGCGAGTGCGGATAGTGCATCAGGAACGTCTCCGCCCGCGACGGATCTCGCTTGCCCGTCAGCAGCGTGTCCAGGGGCGAGCCGTCCATCGCGTAGCCGTCCGGCGCCGACGCCCCGGCCGCGCCCAGCACGGTGGGGAGGATGTCCATCACCGCGCCGAGCTGGCCCTGGACGGCGCCGACGGCGATGGGCAGGCGCTTCTGGTGCGGGTTGTCGGCACTGGCCTTGGCCCAGGCGGCGATAAAGGGCACTCGCATGCCGCCCTCGTAGTGGGCGCCCTTCTTGCCCCGCAGCGGCGCGGCGCAGGCCACCGCGTGCTGGTGGCCCAGCGGGGCGTCCGAGCCGTTGTCGCCCAGGAAGATCACCAGCGTGTTCTCGGCCACCCCCAGGGCCTCCAGGTGGTCCAGCATGTCGCCCAGGGACTTGTCCATGCCCTCGATGAGCGTGGCGAAGGCCTGAGCGGCGGCGGGCTTGCCCGAGTCGCTGTAGTGGGCGGCGAAGCGCGGGTCGCTGTTGAACGGCGCGTGCACCGCGTAGTGGGCCATGTACAGGTAGAACGGCTGGCCCGACTTGACCGCCTCGCTCACGCGGGCCTTCGCTTCGATCGTCAGCGCCTCGGTCAGGAACGTGTCCGTGCCGTGGTATTTGTCCAGGCCCGGAACGGCGTTGCCCGGCCCGCGACGGTAGTTCTGCTTGCCGTAGTAGCTGCCCGGCGCGCCGATCGAGCAGCCGGCCACGTTGATGTCGAAACCGAGGTTGAGCGGCTCGGCCCCCTCGAACTGCCGGGGGCCGAAGTGGGCCTTGCCCACGTGGATGGTCTTGTAGCCGGCCTTCCGCAGCAGGCCCGGCAGGGTCACGTTGTCCTTCTTGAGGCCTTTCCAGTTCCAGTCGGGCGGCCCGAAGGGTCCGCGGTTGTCCCTGTCCGGGTTAATCCAGTTGGTCGCGCGGTGGCGGGCGGCGTTCTGACCGGTCATGATCGAGATCCGCGTCGGCGAGCACACGCTCATGGCGTAGAAGTTGTTCAGCCGCACCCCGCGGCTGGCCAGGCGCTCCATGCTCGGCGTGCGGTAGTAGTCGTTGAGCGGGTAGCGCTTGGGCTTGCCGTCTGCGCCGGTCAGGAACGGCACGGAGGTGTCCATCACGCCCATGTCGTCGACCAGGAAGACCATGACGTTGGGCTTGGCCGGCGCCGTCGGGGCGGCGCACGCATACGCAAGCGGAACCAGCAGGAGGAACGCGAGAATCCAAGGCAGATGCTTCATGATGGTGCTCCTTGCGCCGCGCGTACGATCTTGCCGAAAGGCATAGCCCTTCGACAATCCCATGCTCAAGCAGGTCACGTGGTCCCAGGCAACCAGCCTGACTGCCCACTGGATGCTTGGCACCGGCTACCGGCTACTGGCTACTGGAGTTCCTTGATCCGGATGTTCTTGTATTCCGCCCACATGGGCTTGCCCGCGTGGAGCTGCAGGGCCAGGATGCCCTCCAGCAGGGCGGTCTTCTCGCTGTCGGTGAAGTCGAGGATGAGCTGCCCGTTCATGTAGTGCTGGATGTGCCGGCCCTTGGCGATGATGACCACGTCGTTCCAGTCGTCGAGCTTGAAGAGCTTCTTGAACCCGTCCTGGTCGATCAGCGTGTCGGTGACCTTCTTCTTGCCGTCCTCGCCCCAGACGGCCTTCTCGCCCACCAGGCAGATCCGCCCGCGCTTGCCGCCCTCGTCGTAGATGAACCCGGCCACGCTGGGCAGCTTGGTCTCGTTGCGGATCTCGTGCTGGTAGCCGCGGACGACCCACTTGTTGCGGGCCTTGGCGTCGGCGAAGTGCTTGGAGCGGTACTGGATGCCCGAGTTGTTGGTGGCGTTCAGGCGGAAGGACAGACGCAGCTCGAAGTCCTTCATCGTGACGCCCTGGCAGACCAGGAAGGTGTTGCCCTTGGCGGGATTCTCCGGCGTGGTCTCGCCGCGAATCGCGCCGTCCTTGACCGACCACAGCTTCGGGTCGCCGTCCCATCCGGTCAGGTCCTTGCCGTTGAACAGGCTCTTCATGCCTTCCGGCTCGGGCGGGGCCGACACGGGCTCGGCGGAAAAGGCGGGCAGGACGAACGACACGAGAACCACCAAAGCAAGATAGCGGGCCATGTTTGTCTCCAGTAAAGGCCTGTGATCGATCATCAATACAGAACGTCAAAGTATAGGTGGATATTGGCGCTGTCAAGCTCGCAACGACAGCTCGCAATGACAGTGCGCCGCCAAGGGAGGAGAGTTACACGGAAGTCTCAGCGGATGAACGGTCAACCCGCACTGGCCCCCCGTGGCCGCTTCCCCGGCCAGGGACCGTTGAACGTTCGTCCGTGGAACCTTGTCTTCTTCACGGTGCCGCGGTCTTTCGCCCGGACGGCGGGGAGTAGATCGTCTTCATCTTCCACGCCTTGAGCGACTTGACCTTGACGGGCGAGCCCTTGGCGAACAGCCGAACGTTCGGGTCCTTGCGGACGTCCTTCTGGACGAAGGCGGCCGCCTGGCGGTCGTTGGCGAACACCTCGACCATGTTCTTGTCGATGAACACCCGCAGCGTCAGGTCCTCGCCGTCCTTCAGCTCGAACGGGGCGTTCGTCCCGCCGACCGTCAGCGTCTTGCGCTTGGCCCCGGCGACGATGCTCATGGGGTTCTTGCCCTCGGCGTCGCCCAGGAGGCGCAGGCCGAACTCGTCGGCCGCCGGCGCGGCGAAGACGATCTCCAGTTCCAGCGCGTCGCCCTTGATCTCCGCCAGCGGGCGCTCGGCGTCGGCCTGGACGGCGACGTCGTTCCAGGCCTGCTCGTCGCGGCGCAGCTTTGCCAGCTCGCGCAGCGGGCGGATGCGGAGCACGCCGTCGGCCGGCAGCTCCAGCTCGCGCGGCAGCGACTGCACCCCGGTGGGGTTCAGCGGCCAGCCGATCATCCACGCCCACATCACCCGCCGCCCGTCGCGGGTCAGCATGGATTCCGGCGCGAAGAAGTGGTTGCCGTTCCAGCTCATCATCGCGTGGAACTCGGGCAGGTACTTCTCGTCCTTGAAGTCGCCCAGGTAGTACCGGCAGCCCAGGCGGTGGCTGATGCACAGCAGCATCCACTTGCCGCCGATCTTGAACATGTTGGCGCAGGAGATGTCCTCATTCTTGGCCACGCCCAGGTTCGCGGGGTAGTCCACGTGCAGCAGATCGCCCAGGTAGGTCCAGTCCTTGAGGTTGTCGGACTTCATCAGTTGCGGGTTCTGCCCGCCCGACAAGGCGTAGTACGTCTGGCCATTGAGCCAGCAGTCCGGGTCCCAGTGGCGGATGTTCGCGAGCTTGCCGTCGGCCGTCTTGGGCAGGACGGGCTCCGGATCGCCCCACTTGTTGAACTGGTCGTCCGCCGCCCGCTGGATCCAGTTTCGCCCCGAGCCCTGGCCGTGGTAGATGATGGCCGGCTGGCCCTCCTTGGTGAGGAAGCCCGTGCCGCTGAACATCCCGTGCCCGGTGGTCGGCGGGGCCAGCACGGTGGGGTGCCAGGTCCAGTGCACCAGGTCGTCGCCGGAGACGTGGGCGAAGACGAAGCCCGTCTGGTTGCGGTAGATGTAGTGCAGGTGGTAGCGGCCCTTGTGGTCGAACACGCAGTTGGGGTCGCCCGGGAACGCACTTCCGGGCCCCGGGTGGGCCAGGTGATACGTGAGCCAGTTGGCCGGCGGCTCGGCGGGCCAGGCGGGCGTCTCGGGCACGTACGGCCCGGCTGGGGCGCGGGGGGCGGCCCCGGCGACCGCCCGGTCGGCGTCCGCCTGGTTGCGGGCGGCCACGAGACAGCCCTTGCCGTCCAGCACGAGCCTCCCGCCGGCGAGCTTGGCGCCGTCGGTCATGGCGACGTGGGTGAACCGCCCGGCGCGGTCGACGACCTTGTCGCCCTCGAAGTCCCACCAGGCCAGCGGGGCGATCTCGGACTTGACGTTGGGCTTCAGCGCGGCGATCTGGGCCTGCGTCAACGCCCGGGCGTAGATGCGGGCGTCCTCGACCTGGCCGACCAGCGGCTGGCCCGTCCCCGCCCCGACGTGCCGCAGGCCGAAGACGGCGATGTGATTGTCCATGCCCAGCAGGTCGATGTTGGTCGTCTTGTAGGCGACGTACGGCTGGGCGTTGCGGTAGATGCGGATCTCCGGCCCGTCGTAGACGATCGCGATCTGCACCAGCGTTTTGTCGTCGGCGGTCTCCGCGGGGTTGGCGTTCTGGTCGCCCTGCGTGCGCTGGAAGAAGTTGCTGCCCGCCATCCATCGCCCGACCGCCCGTTCGCCGAGCACGATGGCGTCGAACCGCTCGCCGCTCTGGATGGTCAACGCGCTGCCCCCGCGCTGGGTCAGGTTGCCCGGCGCGACCCAGGCCACGAGCGTCTTGTCGGTCTTGGCCTCCTCGGCGGACAACGCCCGGCCAAAGCAGGACAAGATCACTGCGGTCACGATGGTCAGGGATAGGAGATGAGTTCTCATGCCCGCGACTGTATATCGTGGCCACGGGCGGGTCAACCCGAATGCCCGAATCCCACGACCATTGCCAAACAGCAGGTGTCCGGATAGAGTGTCCTCATGATCGAGATCGGGGAGTTTGTCTGCAAGTCCTGTTGGCGATCAGGGCAGGCACTTTCTTCGGCGGGATGGAAACATGTCTGACATGACCGGTACGACAACGTCGCTGCAAGACCGTGTCGTGAGGGTGTTCGTCTCGTCCACGTTTCGTGACATGCAGGCGGAGCGTGAGGAACTTGTCAAGCGGGTGTTTCCGCAGCTTCGGAGGCTTTGCGAGGAGCGAGGGCTTGCGTTTGTCGACGTCGACCTCCGTTGGGGCGTCACGGATGAGGAGGCGGCAGAAGGGAAGGTGCTCCCGATTTGCCTGGCGGAAATCGAACGGTGCCCGTTCTTCATTGGGATCCTGGGCCAGCGCTACGGTTGGCTGCCCCACCAGATCCCCGACGAACTGACCCAATCGCAACCCTGGCTGGACGAGCACCGTCACAAGAGCGTGACGGAGTTGGAGATCCTGCACGGCGTGCTCAACCGACAGGACATGGCCGACCGCGCCAGGTTCTACTTTCGCGACGAAGGCTATCTCGACCATCTCCCGGCGGACCAGCGCGAAGAGTTCGTTGAGAGCGACCCGGCGCGCCGCGCGAAACTTGAGGCCCTCAAGGAGCGGATCCTGGCAAGCAATGTCGCCTGCCGCGTGGACTATCCCGATCCGCAAACGCTTGGCCAATGGGTGCTTGAAGACCTCACGGCCGCAATCAACCAGATGTACTCCCCGGGCCCGCCGCCCGACCCGCTGGATCGAGAAGCGGGCGAGCATGAGGCCTTCGCCCGCCGCCGGAGGGGCGTGTACGTCAGCCGACAGGAGCATTTCGACCAGCTCGACCAACACGCCGCCGGCGAAGGTCCGCCGCTGGTCGTGTTCGGCGAATCCGGTTCCGGCAAGTCGGCATTGCTGGCCAACTGGGCATTTCGACACCATCGGGAACACCCCGACGTCCCGGTGCTGCTACACTTCATCGGCGCGACTTCCGCCAGCACGGACTGGGCGGCCATGCTTCGCAGGATTCTCAGCGAGTTGAAACGGCAGGTCGACGTCAAGGTGGAAATCCCCCCCGACCCCGAAGCCCTGGGGGTCGCGTTCGCCAACGCCCTGCACATGGCCGCTGCTCGCATGGCAGAACCTCCCGAAGGCGGGCCGCCTCGAAGACTCATCCTGATCCTTGACGCCTTGAACCAGTTGGAGGACCGCCAGGGAGCGCCTGACCTTGTCTGGCTTCCACGCATTCTTCCGGCGCAGGTGCGGCTGATCCTGTCGACGATCCCCGGACGAAGTCTCAACGAACTGAGGAGGCGCGGGTGGCCGGAACTGGAGGTCGAACTGCTGGAGGTTGGGGAGCGAAGGCAACTGATTGACGCGTACCTGGCCCAGTATGGCAAGCACCTGTCAGACGAGCAGACGATTCACATCGCCATGAGCCCTCGATGCGCTAACCCGGTCTACTTGAGGGCCGTGTTGCAGGAATTGCGGGTCTTCGGGGAACACGAGAATCTGCGCCGCAGTATCGACCACTACCTGGCTGCTGCTACGGTTCCGCAGCTCTTCGACCGGATACTGGCTCGTTGGGAGCGAGACTACGAGCGCGAACGGGCGAACCTGGTTCGGGACACGATGACGTGCCTCTGGGCGTCGCGGCGAGGGCTGGCCGAACAGGAGTTGCTTGAGTTGCTCGGCGAGCGCGGGCAGCCGCTGCCTCGCGCTCACTGGTCGCCGCTGCACCTGGCGGCCGAGGAGGTGCTGGTCTTCCGTTCCGGCATGCTCGGATTCGGGCATGACTACTTTCGTGCGGCCGTCCTGGTCCGGTATGTGGCCAGAGAAGACGATCAACGGGCCGCACATGCCAGGCTGGTCACCTATCTGGAGCAACAGTGCTCCCTTGCACGCGCCGCCGAGGAACTGCCGTGGCAGATAGTCCAGGCAGGAGACTGGCCGAAGCTGCGCCAGCTACTTGTCGCTCTGACCTTCTCGGATGTCGGCGAAGACCTCACCTTGGATCTCAGGCGGTGGTGGGCGGCATTGGAGGCACATTCCCAGTTTCGACTGCTGGACGCCTCCCGCCCCGTACTCCGGCAGCCGGAAACCATGGGGGAGGTCGCCCTCTGGCGTCTGGCAGCCCTCCTTAACGAGATGGGCCATCCCAGGGAGTCGCTCGGCCTGCAGCAGTACCTTGTGGAACGGTACCGTCGCATCGGGCATCGCAGGAAGCTCGGCGGGGCGCTGGGGAATCAGGCAAGGATCCTCATGCGTACCGGTGAGATTGACGCCGCGATGTCCCTGCTGAAGGAGGCGGAGCAACTTGAGCGTGCATCGGGCGATTTGACGAACCTGCAATCGACGTTGGGCAACCAGGCGCAGATCCTCGCGGGACTCGGGAAGATCGAGGCGGCCATGGCCTTGCTCAAAGAACAGGAACAAATCTGCCGCGAGACCGCGTATTGGCCCGGGCTTCATCACAGCCTGAATGCCCAGGGGAACATCCTGCACACGCGGGGCGACGCAAAGGGGGCCTTGGCTCTGTACAAGGAAGGGGAACGAATCGCCCGGGAGATCGGCGATACGGCCGGGATCGAGGGGTCGCTTGGCAACCAGGCGGTGGTGCTTATCCAGTGTGGCGACCTCAAGCAGGCCATGACGATGCTGAAGGCGCAGGAGCGCCTGTGCGTTGAACTGGGGGACAAGCGAAGCATGGCCGGATGCCTTTCGAATCAGGGGATCATCCTCAAGGCCGTGGGCAACCTGGACGGCGCGATGAAGCTCTACCGGGACGTGGAGCGAATTGTGCGCGAACTGGACGATCAGGGCTCGCTCCAGACCGTCCTGGGCAATCAGGCACTCCTTCTTCGCAGGCAGGGAGACCTGGATGGCGCCATGACCCTGCACCGGGAGGAGGAACGCATCTGCCGCCGGCTTGGCAGGGTGGATTCCCTTCAGAAATGTCTTGGGAACCAGGCGATCGTCTTGTACGCTCGCGGCGATCTGCAGGGGGCGTTGTCGCTGTGGAAGCAGCAGGAGCGTATCTGCCGGGAAGGGGGATTCGTCGACGGGCTGCAGCGGGCCTTGGGAAACCAGGTGGGCGTACTCGAAGCCGCCGGCGAGTACGAGCCGGCTCTGTCCTTGCTGAAAGAGAAGGAGCGGATCTGTCGCGAGATAAACAATCCCGGATCGCTTGCGATCTCTCTTTCCGGTCAGTCCTATTTGCTGGCAAAGTACCTGGGTCGCGTTCACGAGGCGCTGCCATTGGCGGAGGAGGCTCATCGGCTGTGCGTCCAATGCAGGCTTGCGACCATCGGAAAGAATGTCAAGGAGAACCTGGACTTCGTGCGGGCAAGCGCAGAGAATGCCTCTGCCTCCGGCCAAGCGGACAGCGCGCCATAGCGCATATGGCGGGCCGGGGCGGTCTCGGCTCGCAGGATGCGGTTGTCAGAGGATTTCCAGACAAGGAGACAAGACATGGCTGTGTGCGACATTTGCGATACTCCCGGACAAGGCACCATCGTCAAGGCAGGTGACATGAGCCGCGCGGTGCGAAACGGATTCAACCCCTTCAAGGCAGGGCTTGCCCCCGACATCATGGAGGAGATGGTGGGGGAGAGTTCATATGACAGTTGGCGTGAAAGTGCCATCAACGGCCCCACCTCGACGACTGACTGGAACGTTTGCGCCGATTGCATCGAAGTGCTCAAGCCCTATCTGGGCAAGGCCGCCAAGTCAGAGGATTCGCACACGTGCGATTTCTGCGGCAAGATCTTCGCCCGGTCGGATACGGTTGCGATGGTGGACGATTCGGTGGCCGAGAAGATGGAGCAGCTCTGCGGCTTCCACCGCAAGGGCCAGGCAAGTGCCCTTGATCCCGCCGGGCGGCTTCGCTGGGTTGCCTGCCAGGAGTGTACCAACCAGTTCCACCAGGCCGCGAAGGGTTTCCTGAAGAAGCAATAGCGCCGCTTGCCGCTGCCGCCGGCCCTCGCGAACTCCGGGTGACTCTCCCGCCCTGTAACCTGATCCGCGCGCGCGACGGCCACCGCCGTCCACTCACTCGGCCGCGCGGAACTGGCCGGGCTGCTGCGGGGATATGATCTTGAGGGGGGACGGGTCGTTCGGCCAGATCGCAGCCCCCCGCGTGGACGCGCCCGGCAGGCGGGTCCGCAGCCTGCTTGCCGAAGGCAGGGCAGGGCCGCAATGGGAAATGCCTTGTCCCCATCCGCGTTAGCCTTTACGATTCCGTGCCTGCAAACGGGGTCTGTCCGCCGGCACGGGCTGGCGGCTCCCCGGGTCCTCAAGTGGAGATTCGTCATGAACAAAGCGGTGACCTGCGCACTGACGGTAGGGGTGTTGGTCGGCATGCTCGGCGGCTGCGCCCTCGGCCAGGACCAGAAGATCGATCCCAAGCACAAACCCAGCCTCTTCCTCTCGCTGCCGGAAAACACCAACAACCCCGACGGGCTCACCCTCTGCGAGAAGACGGGAACCATGTTCCTCTCCGTGCCCAACTTCACCCTGCTCAACGAAGGCTCCACGACGCCCAAGTACTCGGGCGTCATCATGAAGATCGACAAGAACAACAAGCCCTGCCTCTTCATCAACCTCCCGGCCCACCCCAAGACCGGACGCGCCGGCCCCATGGGCCTGGACATCGGGCCTGACGGCAACCTGTACGTGGCCGACAACCAGTACTTTTTCGAGAAGGACCACGCCTCCACGCTGCTGCGCGTGGTGGTGAAGGACGGCAAGGCCGCCGGGTGCGATGTCGCGGTGGACGGCTTCAACCTCTCCAACGCGGTGATCTGGAAGGACAACGCCGTCTACGTCAGCGACACCTTCCTGGACATTCCCGACAAGCCCAACATGTCCTGCATCTATCGCATCACCCTGGACGAGATGAAGAAGGGCAAGGTCCACCTGACCGGCAAGCTCGACGATCCGCACATGATCGCCACCTTCACCACCGTCCCCAACCACCGCAAGGACAACGCCGGGGCCGACGGGCTCACCTTCGACTCCAAGGGCAACCTCTACACCGGCAACTTCGGCGACGGCGTGGTTTCCAAGATCACCTTTAACGCCGACGGCTCGGTCAAGTCCAACACCATCCTCATCAAGGACCCCAAGCTGTCCTGCTGCGACGGCATCTTCTGCGACACCAAGACCGATCTGATCTACCTGGCCGACTCCGAGAAGAACGCCATCCGCGTCTTCACGCCGGAGGGCAAGTGGTGGACGCTGTGGATCAACGGCGACAGCGACGGCGCCGACGGCCTGCTCGACCAGCCCTGCGAGGTGCTCAAGCGAGGCAACGAGCTGATCGTCGTCAACTTCGACTATCCGTTCCCCGGGCTGCTGAACTCGAAGTTCGACGAGCATCACACCCTCAGCGTCATCAAGCTGGCGGAGTAGCTTTCCGCGGCAAGCGTTCGGCTTTTGGATCGGGAGCCGTGACTGGAAAAAGGGGTCAGGAACCTTTTCCAGCCAGGCTTGTCCGCCAGGCTACCACGCGGGTGGAAAAGGTTCCTGACCCCTTTTTCCTTTGCGAGGTGCACGATGAACCGAAGACAGTTCCTGCAGTCCGCCGCCGCGACGGCGGCGCTGGGGGCCGGGCGATGGGCATGGGCCGCCGAGCCGCCCCCCAAGCGGCCCAACATCATCCTCTGCATGGCCGACGACCAGGGCTGGGGAGACGTCAGCTACAACGGCCACGAGGTCCTCAAGACGCCCGCCCTGGACGAGATGGCCGCCGCGGGCCTGCGACTGGACCGCTTCTACGCCGCCGCCCCCGTCTGCTCGCCCACCCGAGGGTCGGTCATGACGGGGCGACACCCCAACCGCTTCGGCTGCTTCTCCTGGGGGCGCACCCTCCGCCCGCAGGAGGTCACGCTGGCCGAGGCGCTCAAGTCGGCCGGCTACGTCACCGCTCACTTCGGCAAGTGGCATCTCGGGCCGGTCTACAGCAACAGCCCCGTCAACCCCGGCGCCAGCGGGTTCGACGAGTGGTTGTCGGCCCCGAACTTCTACGACAACGACCCCATCCTCAGCCGCCAGGGAAAGGCCCAGAAGGTCCCCGGCGAGAGTTCCATGGTCGCCGTGGACGCCGCCCTCGACTTCATCCGCCGCCACTCCAAGGGCGACAAGCCCTTCCTGGCCGTCGTGTGGTTCGGCTCGCCCCACAACCCGCACATCGCGACCGAGGACATGAAGAAACCCTACGCCGACCAGTCCGCCCGCGTGCAGAACTACCTGGGCGAGTTGGCCGGCATCGACGCGGCCATGGGAAAGCTCCGTCGCGAACTCCGCGCCGCGGGCCTGCGCGACAACACCCTCGTGTGGTACTGCAGCGACAACGGCGGGGTCAGCGGCATCGCCCGCACCGGCGGACGCGCCGGCAAGGGCTCGATCTACGAGGGCGGCCTCCGCGTGCCCGGCATTATCGAGTGGCCCGCCCGCATCCCCAGGCCGCGCACCTCCGCTCTGCCCGCCGTCACCAGCGACATCTACCCCACCCTGCTGGAACTGGTCGGCGCCAAGGTCGACAAACAGCCGCCCCTGGACGGCGTGAGCCTCGCGCCCCTCATCGCGGGCGACATGACCCGCCGACCGCCCATCGGATTCTGGGACCACGGCGGCGGGGGGATCAGCACCCCCAGCGCCAAGCTCATGGGCGAACTGCTGGCCAAGCAGCAGGGCGGACAGGAGGTCGACGACCCGCAGGCCCTCTGCGCCGACGCCGCCAAGATCGACAAGCAGTATCCCGAAGACGCCTTCCCCGGCCACGCCGCCTGGACCGACTGGCCCTGGAAGCTCCACCGCATCCACGGCGGGAAGGGGGCCAAGAAGAAGGCCAAGGGCAAGCAGGCCGCCGAATCGCCTGCCGACTCCGCCGGCGTCCGCATCGAGCTGTACAACCTGGCCGACGACCCCATGGAGAAGCAGGACCTCGCCGCCGACCAACCCGACCGGGTCAGGACCATGCGGACCGAGATGGAAGCCTGGCTCAAGTCCGTCACGCGGAGTTTGAACGGCAAAGACTACTAGATTCTCGATTTGCGATTGTCGATCTTCGATTGGGTTTGGGCATTCGAGAACCATGGCCCAATCGTAAATTGCAAATCGAAAATCTAGCAGTGCTGGAGCCACTTCTCGCGGTAACCCTTCAGCGCCTCGACGGCCTCGGCCGGCAGGGCGTCCACCTGGCGATACCTCACGCCCAGCGG
>Ga0116148_1004629_pt1 | contig 11879 bp, 8 predicted proteins | sample AD_UKC055_MetaG_FD_89786 | JGI IMG/M metagenome (GOLD analysis project Ga0116148, IMG submission 89786) | Active sludge microbial communities of municipal wastewater-treating anaerobic digesters from USA - AD_UKC055_MetaG | ecosystem: Engineered > Bioreactor > Anaerobic > Digestate | place: USA... | reverse complement strand
CGGCCAGGGCTATCCTACGCCGGCCCGTTGGGCCTGTACGGCGGAGGGTATGAAGATGTCGGTCACTGAGAGTCTACAGACCCACAGAACATGTCGGGCGGGACCGCCCTGCGCAGGTAGCGCATCTTGAAACTGGGGATGAATCAGCCATTCAGGCGGGGATGTCCGAGAATAGCCCTGGTCAGCCCGGCGGAATGCCTTCCGCGAGTGCGGACCAGACCGTAAGATAGGCGTCATGAACGTATTCCTTGCAGGCATCATCCAGGGCTCGATCGCCGAGGCGAAGATTCACTCGCAGGACTGGCGCGAGCCGATCAAGCAGGCCCTCGCCCGCCACGTGCCGCGGGCGGAGGTCTACTGCCACTACAGCGAGCACCCCAACTCCATCACCTACGACCTCCCCGAGATCAAGGCCACCCTCGCCGACGGCATCCACCGCGCCGCCGAGTGCGACGTGCTCGTCGCCTATCTGCCCTCGGCCTCCATGGGCACGGCCATCGAGATCTACGAGGCCGCCCGCCGCGGCGCGGTCATCCTGGCGATCAGCCCGATGGCGGCCAACTGGGTCCTGCGGGCCTACTGCGACCGCGTCTTTCCCGACGTGGAGGCGATGGAGACATTCCTGGCCGGCGGGGGGCTGGACGAACTGTCGGCCCCGCGAGGCCCAAAGGCGGACAAGCCCCTATGACCATCTCCGTGCTGGACTTGAGCGTGGACGAGTTGAAGCAGGCCCTGACCGACGCGGGCCAGCCCGCCTACCGCGCCGCCCAGATCGCCGACTGGGTCTACCGCAAGGGCGCGAGCGACCCCGCCCGCATGACCAACCTGCCGCCCGCGCTGGCGGGCGAACTGGTCGTGATGACCTCGCGCGTCGCCCAACGGGCCGACAGCTCCGACGGCACGATCAAGCTCCTGCTCGAACTGCGCGACGGCGAGCGGATCGAGACCGTCCTCATCCCCACCCCCGACCGGGCCACCGCCTGCCTGTCCACCCAGGCCGGCTGCTCCATGGCCTGCTCGTTCTGCGCGTCCGGACTGGGCGGGCTGAGGCGAGGCCTGACCGCGGGCGAGATGATCGAGCAGATCCTCCACCTCCAGCAGGCCGCCCAACGCAAGGTCACCCACGTGGTCTTCATGGGCACGGGCGAGCCGCTGGCCAACTACGAGCCCACCGTCGCCGCCGTGAGGGCGATCGTGGACCCGGCCCGGCTGAACATCTCCGCGCGTCGCGTCACCGTCTCGACGGTGGGCCTGCCCAGGCAGATCCGGCGCCTGGCCGGCGAGGACTTGCCCATCACGCTGGCGATCTCGCTGCACGCCCCCAACGACGCCCTGCGACGCCAGATCATGCCCAAGGCCGCCACCGCGTCGATCGACCAGATTCTGGCGGCCGCCGAGGAGTTCTTCCACAGCCGCAACCGCGAGATCACCATCGAGTACGTCGTGCTGGCCGGCGTGAACGACACGAACGTCTGCGCCGAGGCCCTGGCCCGCATCGCCCATCGCCTTCGGTGCAACGTGAATCTCATCCAGTACAACCCGCTGCCGGAGGGCGTCGGCGAGCGCCTGCCCGCCCGCTATCGACGCCCCAGCGCCGAGTCCATGCGGGGTTTTGCCCAGCGCCTCCGCGCGCGCGGCGCGAACGTGCAGGTCCGCAGGAGTCGCGGCCTGGACGCCGCCGCGGCCTGCGGACAGCTCCGCGCACAGGCGGGCGAAGACGGACGCAAAGGCGCAGAGGAACAGGGAGAGACAGAGTAACGGGTCCGACGTCGAAGGGCTTGGGTCCAGTGACGGCTCGTAGCTCCTTGAACGCTCGCGGCTTCGCGGAACGCTCCCTCTGCTGTTACGCGATAGCCGTGAACTCTTCCTGACCCCTTTTTCACTTCTTCACTCGAGTCCGGGTCCGGCGATGCGTTGCCCGGCCTTCTGGCGGGCCTGGTCGTCGCGGTCGAACGTGCCGTAGAACAGGGCGTTGGCGTCCATCCACGTGGCCAGGCGCTCGACGTCCTGTTGGCTGAGGGCGACCTTGTTGTGCCCGCCCAGCAGCATTTTCATCACCTTGCTGCCGCGCGCGCCGAAGAAGTCCACCTGCGACAGCGGCTCGCTGTTGGCCTGGCGGAAGTTCCCGCCTCCCCAGGCCGAGAACCGCACCCGCTTGGCCAGCGCCGTGTACGAGCTGGTGTAGGGACCGTCCGGCTTGCCCGTCAGGTCGATGCCGCCCTTGGGCTTGTCTCCGCCGTGGCAGCCCGTGCAGTGCTTGTTCAGCACAGGCTGGACCAGCAGCGGGAAACTCAGCGGGCGCGAGCCCTCCGGGGCGGGACGGATCGCCGACGCCCCGCGCCGCATCGCCAGCGGCACGCCCGAGCGGCGCGGCGGGGCGGTGGTCCGGCTTTCGTGGCAGCCCACGCAGCCGGTGGTCTCGCCCGGCTGGAGATACGTCACGCTCCGCATGATCTGGATCGCCTGCCCGCGCTCGTCCAGGGCCTGGAAGTTCAGCGGCAGGCCGGCCGGGGCGCGGAAGTACGCCGAGCCGTCCGCCTCCACCGGCACGGTCCCCAGCACCTGCTTGCCGGGCGAGGCGTTGGGCAGGCCCACCGGCGGGTTGTTGATGCCCGGCGTGGACTTGGGCAGCACCTGCACCACGCGCAGGGCCCGCACGCTGCCCGGCGGCAGGGGCGGGTCGGCCGCGTACACGTCCTGAAGCAGGAACAGCCCCTCGCTGCCCTTGCCCGCTATTTCCGGCTCCAGCGACAGCACCGGCGGGCGCGGGCGCGGCCGCAGCGGCATCGGCCACAGGCTCGACAACTCCGCGTCGCGGTGCAGCAGTTCCTTGTTGCCGTGCGCGTCCACCAGGTACAGGCCGAACATGTTCGGCGAGCAGGCCTTCGGCTCGCCCACCAGCGGCTGATAGCTGTAGGCGGCCAGGAAGACGCTTTCGCTGAGCGGGTACGGGCTGCGGTAGCAGTGCCCGGGCCAGCGGAGTTGCTCGACGGGCGCGGGCGGCGTCGGCCCGCTCGGGGCGTACCAGTGCGGCAGGACCTTGCACTCGCCCTCGGGGAACAGGGCGTCGCTCGTCAGGCGGGCCAGCGGGGCCGGGCCGTCCACGCCGACGGCGGTGTCGACCAGGATGATCGAGCCCGCCGTCATCGCGTGGTGGGCGGCCGCGGTGGCCATCACCCGCGTCGAGCCGGGCACGGCCCGCGGCTCCCACACGCCGACCGGGTTGAACGTGTTGTTCCCGTAGAACGCCACCGGGTTGCTGCCGTCCGGGCGGACGGCCCAGAGTTGCTCGTAGAAGACCGCGTGACGGTCCACGTAGTCCCAGCGGGTGTAGACGATCCGCCCGTCGTTGAGCACGGCGGGGTCCCACTCCTGCGTCTCGTGGAAGGAGATGGGGCGGGGCCGGCTGCCGTCCGCCTCGGCCAGGGCCAGCGTGTAGTTCTCGCAGCCGGGGCTGCCGCAGCGGTGCCAGCCCCCGCGCCGCGTGGAGATGAAGAGGATCCGCCCGTCGGGCAGATAGCGCGGCGAGAAATCGTCGAAGTCGCCCTCGGTGAGCCGGCGCGGCTTGCTCCAGCGCACAGCGGTGGGGGAGCCCTCCAGCCGCAGCTCGTACAGGTGGTAATACCGCCCCTTGTGGCCCTGGACGGTGTTGCCCGGCGGCGTCGGCGCCTCGCAGTAAGAGAACAGCACCCGCCTGCCGTCGTACGAGACGTCCAGGTGTTGATAGCTGCCCGCGGGCAGATCGCCGGCCGTCAGCGACCGGGCCGCCAGCGACCGCCCGGGCCGCTCCAGCACGAACACCCCGCCGCCCGGGCGGGCGTAACGCCCGTAGTATTGCGTGAGCTGATGGCTGAACGTGCCCGGGACCTGCTTGATGAATGCCAGCGGCCCCGCGCCGGCCGGCGGGTTGGCCAGGGCGACCTCGCGCCGCACCCAGTGCACGCGCCGCCAGAGGTCTTCCCATTTGCCTTCGCCGGCGCCACCCCCAGGCGCTGTTTGCTTGGGGGTGTCTTGCGCTTTGCTTTGGCTGGTGCCACCCTCAAGCGTTGTTTGCTTGGGGGTGTCTTCAGGTTTCGACTTCTCCTCCGCTTGCCGCAGGGCCGCGAACTCCTCGCCCAGCCGCCGCCACCGCTCGGGCAGGTCGCCCAGCTCGGCCCCCGCCCCGCGCAGGTCGGCCAGCAGCCGCCCGCCCCGCTCCAGCGTCCGCTCGATCGCCGCCGGGTACGTCGCCGCCTGCCGCTCGGTGCCGATCCCGTCCTGCATCCGCCAGTCCTGCTCGATCGCCTCGCGCTCAGCCGGGCTCAGACCCAGGCACGCGCTTCCGACGCCGGCGTCCTGCGCAGGCGTTCCGGCGGCGTCCGACGCCCGCACGGGCGGGCTCCAGACGCACGCTCCCGCCAGCGCCAAGACCGCAGCCGCTCGACATGTCCAACTCATGGTCGCCTCCCTCGATCCCATCATACTGCCCGGCGTCCTTCACGCCAGATTTTTCCCGCCCCGTGCAAAATCCGCTTGACCCTGTTGCCGAAATAGATACTATAGAGGGTCCGTACGCGGGCGTAGCTCAGTGGTAGAGCGTCACGTTGCCAACGTGAATGTCGTGAGTTCAAGTCTCATCGCCCGCTTTCGCGAAGGGCCGCAGGCAAACACCTGCGGCCCTTAAACTTGCGCCCAGCTCGTAAAGGCCCTGCGGCTTGTTCCGCTACGTGATGCCCGCCCGCCCAAACCGTTGCCACAAGGTGCCAGCCAGGGCCAGCCGCCGCGCGATGCACTATCGCCGTGTGGCCCTCAGCTTGTCGACGGGCATTCGCCGGCGTCTGCCGCACCCGTGCCGTTCAGGACAATCCGTCTGCGACCGGGAACAGTCGTCGCGTAACGGCGCACGGGCGCTCCGTGTGGCCGCGACAGAAAGCTCTTGACGACTGCCGCGTATCGAGACTAGAAACACCTGGTCCAATGGGTAAGGCCCGGATGGACGGTCCTCCTGTCTGAGTCTGGAAGGAGACGTGCGTGCTTGGCTCCGTATCTTCGGCCATCTCGATCTTGAATGCCGGGAAGGGCATTTATGACTGGCTGACCGGAAGCACCGTCTCCCAGAAGCTCGATCGTGTATCCGATGGCCTTCGGCGCCTGGAAGAGAATCTCTACTACCGCCCGGAGGCAGAAGTATTCGACATTTCCCGAAGGCAGCAGATCCCCGTCGACGACATCGGGGGGATTACGGCCGCAGCCCGCCCGCTCCACGACGCCACCGGGGGCGTATTGACCGTTTCGCAGCCCATAGTGACGCCCGACCGGATGAAAAGGGCCTTTGAGGAGAATCCGGAGCACTATCTGTTCGGGATCAAGCCTCTCACGGGCGGGGGGGCTATTCCTGGGCCACCCAACAACGACCCGACCTTGCTCCCCGTGACCTTCTTCAAATGGGGAGTTCACTATGTCGGGTACATCAAGATCGGCAGCGCTCGCGATCTGTTTGATTGCGGCTACGATCCGAGGCAGCCCCTGGGGCCTTCGCGAGAGCCTCCGATCGAGATTGTCTCGCAATTGCCCGGATCCTCTGGGGATCGTGGTGTCGCTCCAGGCTGGGCTGCCGATGCGAAAGGCACTTTCCCCCCGACGGCCCGGCAGGCCGAGGAAGAACGGCGCACGCAGGGGGGAGCGAAGAAGAAACGCGTCAAAACCGATCGCCATGCGCAAGAAGAGGCTCGAAGACAAGAGGCCGAGTATCGCCGGCAGCAGTCGGCCCAAGGTGCCGCTCGCCAGCCTGCAGCCCCAACAACGCGAGGAGAAAGACGCAGGAGCATTGGCTTGACGCTGGCCGTTCCGGTCGCTTTGGGCCTCAGCCTGACGGCCTTCTTGATCAATCCACCAACCCCTGTGCCCGAGGTCGGCGTTGCTTCCGCCCAGGCCTCTCAAGACGGACGGACCTTTCAGATCGTCTTTGGCAACGGCGTGGTGATGGACTTCGTGCGGATCCCGCCGGGCCGGTTTCTGATGGGGAGCCCCGAGGAGGAACCCAACCGCCAAAACGACGAACTCCAGCACGAGGTGACGATCAGCAAGCCGTTCTACATGGGCATCTACGAGGTGACGCAGGAGCAGTACGCGGCGGTGATGGGAATTGAAGGGTGGCGCCAAAGCCAGTTTCGCGGACGGCCTCGAAACCCGGTCGAAGGGGTGAACTGGAACGACGCCGCCGAGTTCTGCAAGAAACTCTCTGCCAAGACGGGCAAGACGGTGCGCCTGCCTACCGAAGCCGAGTGGGAGTACGCCTGCCGTGCGGGGGCGAAGACCGAGTACTGCAACGGAGCAGGACTGGCGGCTCTGAGAGAAGTCGGGTGGTGCAGCTATGACGGCAGGGCGGGCAGCGCCCAGACTCCACGCACCGTCGGGAGCCTTAAGCCAAACGCCTTTGGCCTGTACGACATGCATGGGAATGTCTACGAATGGTGCTCCGACTGGTACCATCATGATTACCGTGCCCAAGCGACGACAGTAGACCCCCAGGGACCCGCCTCCGGCAAGGTTCGTGTCGTGCGCGGTGGCTGTTGGTTCTTCGGGCCGAGAATCTGCCGGTCTGCACGTCGCGGCGGGTACGATCCGTCCGATCGATACAGCGGTGACGGGTTCCGCGTCGTGCTGGACTGAACATGACCGCTCTGTCCCCTCACTGCATGGCCGGATACGACTTGCACCGCACAGGAGAAGTATCATGTTTGATTGGTTTCGCCCTGCGGACATTCTGAATGTGGGTGGCGTCTTATTCGCGGTGGGTGGCATCCCGTTTGTGGTCAACTGTGGAAACCGGGGTTGGCGGTTCCTGGGCGCCATACTTATCCTGGCGGGCGGGATGTGCTTCGGGCTCGCCCTGGCTAAGCCGAGAATGAGCGAATGGGTGACGGGGACTCGTCCCCGAGTCCCCAATGTCACTCTGATCGCGATGTCCCCGGACGGGAAATCTGTCGCCTTTCCGGAACCGACATTAGAAGGAGCACGATGGGCCATCATTCACAAGCGGTCGTCATATGAGGTGGGAGAGTTCGTGCAAAACCTGCGGTATCGGTTCGATAGTGAATTGGAGGACGTCTGGGTCTATCTTGAATTTGCGGACGGCACAACCTCCGAGAAGGTGCGAGTCTACAAATCCCCTCCTGCGGCCACCGGGCCGGAACGGGAATGAGCCGGCAAATGATGCCCTGTCAGCCGGGGAGGGAGGGATGAGTTTACAGCCTGCGGGTCATCGGCCAACCTTGTCACCGACTCCGGAAGCAAGGGTCCGGAATGAAACGATAGACTTCAGCTATGCGTTGTTTACAGGTAGATCGTTCAGTGATGATAAAGGAGTCAATCATCCATGAGACAAACACCTTTCTCGCGGCGTGCATTTCTCGCCGCTTCCGGCCTGGCCGCGGCGTGCGCGGCGCGTCCCGGTGCTGCGGACGGAGTCTCGGCCAAACGCCGACCCATCAAGATCGGACAGATCGGCACCGGCAACCAACACGCCTACAAGATGGGGACGCTGCGCAAGTTGACGGACCTTTTCGAGGTTGTCGGCTTCGTGGAGGACGACCCGAAACTGCGCGAGAAAGCCCAGAAAAGCAGTTGTTTCAAGGGTCTGAAATCGATGTCCACGGACGAGTTGCTGGCCGTTCCCGGTCTTCAGGCCGTGGCGATTGAAACCGAAGAACGCGTCTGCATTCCTCCCGCCCTGCGCTGCATCCGGGCGGGAAAGCACATCCACCTCGACAAGCCGTGCGGCGAGTCGCTGCCGCGGTTCAAGGAGTTGCTGGACGAAGCGAGGTCCAAGCGCCTGACCGTCCAGGTGGGGTACATGTACCGGAACAACCCGGCCGTGCAGTTCTGCATCAAGGCGGTAAAGGACGGGCTGATCGGGAACGTGTTCGACCTCGACACAGCGATGGGACGCTACGATGGGCAGGGCTACCGGAACCTCATCAAAGACTACAAGGGCGGGATCGCGTACATCCTGGCCTGCCATCTGATCGATATCGTCGTCTCGCTCATGGGGGAGCCCGCAAAGATCACGCCCTATCTCCGCCGGAGCCGCGCTGACGGCGTACTCGACAACTGCCTGGCCGTTTTCGAGTTCTCCCGCGACCGGCTGGCCACGGTGCGGACATCCATCACCGAGGCGAAGGGCTTTCAACGCCGGCGCCTCAAGGTAATGGGCGACAAGGGCAGCATCATCATCCAGCCGATAGAATCCCAGGGCAACATGTCCGGCGGAGTCCTTACGCTTGCCTTGGAGGAAGATCGCGGCGACTTCAAGAAAGGCGTGCAGAATGTCGAAATGCCGCCGCTGAAAGACCGCTACGAGGACCAGTGGCGGGAGTTTGCGGCCGTGCTGAACGGGGACATGGTCAACCCGTACACCTACGAGCACGACTACATCGTCCACAAATGCCACCTGGCGGCCTGCGGCCTGCCGCTCGACGCGTGAGAAAGGAAGAAAGCCAATGAAGAGACGCGAGTTCATCAAAACGGCGGCGGCCGGCATCGGTGGCCTGACGATTCTCGGTGCGCGCGGACAAGGCGCGGCGCCCGCGAAGAAACCGCTGCGCGTCGCGTTGATCGGCTGCGGGGGGTATGGCAACTATGCACATATCCCGGCGATCCTCGGGCATGGAACGAGTGTCAAATCACAGGATGGCACGCACACACACAGCCCGGAGACCGACGGTGAGCGACTCGTGGCGCTTGTGGATCCCGATAGTCGTCAGATCGCAAAGGCCATGAAGCGGGCCAACGAGGTGTCACCGGGCACGGACACATCCAAGATCAGAGTGTTTGCCGATTACCGCAAGATGTTCGACGAGATGGGGAAGGATCTGGACGCCGTCATCATCGCCACACCCATACACCAACACGCATTGCCCGCATTGATGGCCATTCGTCGCCGCATTCATGTGTACCTGGAGAAGCCGCTTGCTCACACCATCGCTGAAGTTCGAATGCTCACGGAAGAGGCGCGTCGCTACGGCGTTGCCACGCAGATGGGCAATTGGGGGCAATCAACGGAGGGCCCCCGCCTCCTGTGCGAGTACTTTCAGGCGGGCGCCGTCGGCGCTATACGCGAGGTCCACTGCTGGAGCGACCGCGTTGACGGACTCCCCCCCAACACCCCGCGTCCACCCGCTCTTGCGGTTCCCAGAGAGCTGGACTGGGATCTGTGGCTTGGTGGCGCACCCCATCGCGATTTCCATGACGGACTGCTGGATTTCTTCTGGAATGCCTGGCGCGATTTCGGCAACGCCACCATCGGCAACATGGGATGCCACATCATCAACCACGCCTACCTGGCATTGAAGCTCGCAAGCCCTGCATCGGTCGAACTGGAAGAGGTGTACGGCGGCAGCGACGAAAGCTGGCCGATCCGCAACCGTATCCGCTGGGACTTCCCCGCCCGAGGGGAGTTGCCCCCGCTCAAGCTCTACTGGTATGACGGCATCGCGCCTGGAGCACCATACAACAAGGATACCATAAGCGGAGGCGGTCACAGACGCATGAGACGCGATCTTGCCTATGCGCCTCCGATCCGCACCGAATTGGAGAAGAAATACAATCGGCAATTCACCGCGGAGGGCTCGCTGTTCATCGGCGACAAGGGAGTCTTCACCATGGGCCGGCACGGCGACGCGTTTCGAATGGTTCCCGAGGAAGCGCAGCGCGCCTTTGCCAAACCGCCCCGTACGCTGCCGCGGATCAAAGGCATGCACCAGGAGGATTTCTTCCGGGCGTGTCGCGGCGGGGCGCCAGCCTGCTCGAACTTCGATCACGCGGGACCGCTGACGGAACTCGTCCTGCTCGGGAACATCGCCGTCCACGCGGGTGTTGGGAAACGCGTCGAATGGGATTCGGCCGGGATGCGCTGTACCAATATGCCGGAACTCAACCGCCATCTGGAGACGTCGTACCGCGAAGGGTGGCGGCTCTAACGCCAGGGGAGAAAGACGATGAAGAGACGTGAGTTTGTCGAGACGGTGGCGGCCGGCATCGGCGGCCTGACGGTTTTCGGTGCGCGCGGACAAAGTGCGGCGGCCGCGAAGAAACCGCTGCGCGTCGCATTGATCGGCTGCGGCGGCCGCGGCGTCGGGCAATTGCTGGCTGAATGCTGCAAGGAACAGGTCGTCGCGCTGGTGGATCCCGACGCTCAACGGATCGAGGCGGCTTTGGCGCAGGTTCGTAAGGTGGATTCGTCAACGGACACCGCTGCGATCAAAACGTTCAACGACTACCGCAAGCTGTTCGACAAGATGGGCAAGGAGATGGACGCGGTAGTCATCGCCACGCCCAACCACCATCACGCGCCGCCGGCACTGATGGCCATCCGCCGGGGCATCCACGTGTATGTTGAGAAACCCCTGACGCACACGATCCATGAGTCGCGGCTGCTCAGGGACGAGGCGAAGCATTACGGTGTCGCCACGCAGATGGGACAGCACGGCCACTCGAACGAAGGTTGCCGTCGCCTGTGCGAATACATCTGGGCCGGCGCCATCGGCCAGGTCCGCGAAGTGCATTGCTGGGCGGCGGTGTGCGACGGCCTGCCTGACGCGGAGCACTCGCCGGCCCTGCCCGTGCCGGAGGGTCTCGACTGGGACACGTGGATCGGTCCTGCGCCGTCCCGCAAGTTCCACGCGGACCTGCATCCGCACGGGTGGCACCTCTGGCACGACTTCGGCAACGGGTCGGTTGGTAACTGGGGCTGTCACCTTATTGACCCCTCCTATTGGGCGCTCAAACTCAAGGCGCCGGAAGCCGTGGAAGTCGAGGACATGTGCGGTGGCGGCAACGGGGTTTGGCCGATCCGTACGCGCATCCGCTGGGATTTCCCCGCCCGCGAAGGCATGGCCCCCGTCAAGATCTACTTCTACGACGGGATTGCGGCAGGTCAGCAGTACAACGAACAGACGGTGTTGAAGAGATGGAGAAACGTCGCGAAGCGTGAATGGCAGAACCTCCCGCCGCTGGTGCTCGAACTGGAGAAAAAGTACAACCGGAACTTCGGGCGCAACGGCTCGCTGCTTGTGGGCGACAAGGGCATCATGAGCATCGGCGAATTCGGGGACGGGTGCCGCATGGTGCCGGAGGAGGCGCAGCGCGCCTTCCCGGTTCCCGACAAAGTGTTGCCGCGCGTCAGAAGCACGCACCAGGCAGACTTCTTCCGCGCGTGCCGCGGCGGCGTGCCGGCCTGCGCGAACTTCGAGTATTCGGCGCCGCTGGCTGAGATTGCGCTGCTGGGCGACATTGCGATGCTCGCGGGCCTCAAGCGCCGCGTCGAATGGGATGGCGCCGCGATGAACTGCACCAATCTCCCGGAACTCAACCGCTACTTGAAACCGACGGTCCGGGACGGATGGACCATTTGAAGGCCGCTCCCCTCTGCAAGACCCAATTGGATTCCCATGTCACCACTATTCACATCAGGCTGGGCTGATCGTCGCCGAGGCGGCCGCCGTTGACGCGGGCGGGCGCATCAGCCCCAATGACCTGGGTCTATGGAGCGACACGCACATTGCGGCGCTGGCGTGTATTGTGCGACTGTGTCAATCGCAAGGTGCAGCGATGTGCCGCCAACTCACGCATGTGGGACGCAAAGCGTGGAGCGAAACCAAGGGACAGCCGGCCCCCTTGCCGCCGGTTGACAGGAATTGTCAGCACCTGACCGCCGTCGGGACCGGTGCATGGGCTGACTCATCCCCAGTTTCAAGAGGCGCTACCTGCACAGGGCAGTCCCGCCCGACATGTTCTGTGGGTCCGCATATTCTCAATGCCCCACATCTTCATTCCCTCCGCCGTACAGGCCCAACGGGCCGGCGTAGGATAGCCCTGGCCGAAGCGCAGCGCAGGCCAGG
>Ga0116148_1004626_pt1 | contig 11882 bp, 11 predicted proteins | sample AD_UKC055_MetaG_FD_89786 | JGI IMG/M metagenome (GOLD analysis project Ga0116148, IMG submission 89786) | Active sludge microbial communities of municipal wastewater-treating anaerobic digesters from USA - AD_UKC055_MetaG | ecosystem: Engineered > Bioreactor > Anaerobic > Digestate | place: USA... | reverse complement strand
GACCACAGGGATATCCTTAAACTAAGACTTTAGACCTGTTGGTGTGAATAATTCTATGACAACCATGAGGCTCAAAGCGATCATCGCTGTTTATATTATTCCTAGATTATGACTTTGGCAATACATACCGAAAAAAATTCATTTAGTGAAAGATGGATAACCTATTGTCAGGAAAATCAGATTCCGTATAAAACAATAGATTGCTACAGATCTGATATAGTAAAGCAACTGCAAGGTTGCGATTTTCTTATGTGGCATTTTTCACAGAACAGTCCAAAAGCAATTCTTTTTGCCAAGCAATTGTTCTATTCAATTGAAGCCTCTGGCGTGAAAGTTTTTCCTGACTTTAATACCGTGTGGCACTTTGATGACAAGGTAGGACAGAAATATTTGCTTGAAGCCATTGGCGCCCCCCTGGCTCCAACGTGGGTTTTCTATGATAAGCATGAGGCATTGGAGTGGGCTAGTAATGCTGATTTTCCTAAGGTATTCAAGCTACGTGGAGGAGCCGGATCCCAGAATGTCAGGTTGGTGAGTAGCAAAGAAGATGCCTCCAGGTTGATAAACAGGGCGTTCGGCAAAGGTTTTCCTTCCTATGATCCAATGGGAAGCATGAGAGAACGATGGAGAAACTTCAACCTCGGAAGAACAAATGCCAGGGATTTACTTGAGGGGATTGCCAGATTTATCTTACCCCCCCCATATGCAGTAGTTAGGGGGCGGGAGAGGGGATATATCTATTTTCAGGAGTATATTCCAGGGAATGATCATGATATCAGGGTAGTTGTAATTAAAGATAAGGCTTTTGCAATAAAACGAATGGTCAGAGCAAATGATTTCAGGGCCTCAGGCAGTGGGGATATACATTATGACCGAGAATTATTTAATGAAGACACAATCAGATTATCTCTTAATATTGCTTTAAAACTCAAAGCCCAATGTATCGCCTTTGATTATATCCATATGAATAATCAACCGCTTTTGGTAGAAATAAGTTACGGATTCACCCCTGAAGGATATGCAGCTTGTCCAGGTTACTGGGACGAGGATTTAAACTGGCATGAAGGTAAATTTAATCCTTATGGGTGGATGGTTGAAGATCTTATTAAACAGGCAAGTCAATAAAGAATCACTAAAAATTCCTTCAGAATATAAATGAATTATTAATGACTCAGAAGAGATTATGTCTTGTCATCCCATCCCTTCAGGCTGGAGGAATGGAAAGGGTTATTGCCGAACTGGCATCTTATTTTGCGGACCAGCAATGTGAGGTTCATTTGGCAATACTTACCAAGGGCGAATTATTTTATCAGTTAAATAAGAAAGTCATAGTTCATAAGCCAAAATTCATTTTTAACCAGAAATTTCGATACTATCATATTTTAAAGACGATTATCTTCTTAAGGAAGACTTTAAATTCACTTAAACCCTATTCGGTATTGAGCTTTGGTGAAACATATAACTCTTTTGTTTTGCTTTCGGCATTAGGATTAAAACAAAGAATATTTGTTTCGGACAGAAGCCGGCCCGATAAAGGCTGGGGAACTTTTCACGAAACATTGCGAAGAATACTCTACCCTAAGGCTTCCGGAATTATTTCACAGACAAATTATTCTCTGGAGTTTCTTGGGAAAATAACAGGACATAAAAACATCAAAGTGATTCCTAATCCTGTTAATACAACAATGATTGTTGAAAATGTGAGAAAAAATGTTGTACTTTATATTGGCAGATTAGTATCAACAAAGCGGATCGATTTATTGCTGGAGGTTTTTTCTAAAAGCAAGTATAAAGAATGGGTCCTTTGGATCATTGGTGACGGACCTGAACGCAACTTCCTGGAAGAACAATCCCGAAATCTTGGAGTAGAAAATTCAGTCCGTTTCTGGGGCAGTCAAAAAAATATAGGGGATTTCTATCAGCAGTCAAAAATATTTGCTCTTACTTCAGTATCAGAAGGTTTTCCAAATGCTCTTCTTGAAGCAATGTCATACGGTCTGGGCTGTATTTCATTTGATTGTCTATCTGGTCCGTCCGACTTGATTAAGGATAACCAAAATGGCTTCTTAATTCCTATCCTGAATAAGGATGAATTTCTGGTCAGGCTGGAACTTCTTCAATCAGACGAGATGCTCCTCAACAAACTGTCACATAATGCGATATCAACAGCTAAGCAATATTCAATCAGCAAAATTGGACAAGATTATCTAAATTTCATCGCGTCATGAAAAGAAAAATGCAGAGATTACTCTTTCACACATTAAAATTCTTCATCGGATTGACTGCCTACATTGACAGCAGGCTTTATATGAAATTATATAATCCGTTACTGAAATCCAGTGGAATACACATGGTAGGATCTCCAAGATTTATTGCAAAAAGTACCAGATTTGATGATTTCGATCTGATTACTCTAGGCGACAGAATTGTAATATCCTCAAATGTGATATTTCTGACACATGACTATAGTTTCACTACGGGGCTAATAGCAATAAATGAAAAACCTGAAACTGACATTGGGATATTAGGTCCTATCAGAATTGGAAATAATGTATTTGTCGGATTGAACAGTATTTTATTGCCGGGTACTTCAATTGGCGATAATGTTATAGTTGGTGCAGGAAGTGTAGTTAGGGGTACAATTGAGAGCAATAGTGTTGTAAGCGGTAATCCTGCCATAAAGTTGGCAGACATAGTAATTCATACTGAGAAACTGAAGCGAAAGGATTACTTAAAGAGAATAGACAAAAAGTGAGAATTCTTCAGATAAATACCTCTGCAAACACTAGTGCTCCGGGCCGGATTGCTTCAGAAATCGGTTATCTATTAATGGATAATGGACACGAATCATTTATTGCATACGGTAGGACCTCTCGGGAGGAAAAGTCTTCAGTAATTAAAATTACCAATATTAAAGATATTTCATTCCATATTCTTTACACCCGACTTTTTGACCGTCATGGTTTTGGTTCAAAAAAAGCAACAGAAAGATTCATAAACCGGATAATGGAGATTAATCCTGACGTAATTCATCTCCACAACTTACATGGATATTATATTCATATAGGAGTATTATTTGGTTATCTTAAAAAGGCTGAAAAACCTGTCATATGGACCCTTCACGATTGTTGGCCATTTACAGGACATTGCAGCTATTTTGACAGAGTAGATTGCATTCGCTGGCAATCCGAGTGTTTCGATTGTCCGCTAATTCGCGGTTACCCAGCCAGCTGGCTTATCGATAACTCCAGAAGGAATTTTCAGAATAAAAAGGAATTATTCAGCAGTTTAAACAACATTAACCTCGTATCTCCTTCAAACTGGCTTGCCAAGCATCTGACAAATTCATTTTTAGGACAATACCCAATAAAAATCATTAATAACGGTGTGGACATTGGAAAATTCAAACCTATTGATCCTAATTATGCCAGGGATAAATTTAAGCTAAAAGGGCAATACATAATTCTTGGTGTTGCTAATATCTGGAGTAAAAGAAAGGGATATGATGATTTCATTAAGTTACGTGCTCTCCTGGATCCGGAGATAGAAATAATGTTGGTGGGGCTGAGTCCAGGACAAATCAGAAATCTTTCACATGGAATCAGGGGAATATCAAGGACAGAAAGTATTGCGGATCTGGTAGCACTTTACTCCTCAGCTGATATTTTTGTAAATCCAACCTGGGTTGATAATTTCCCGACTGTCAATTTGGAGGCCTTGGCGTGTGGAACGCCTGTCGTTACATATAATACCGGAGGCAGTCCTGAATCAATTGATAATACAACAGGAATTGTAGTGCCTAAGGGAGATATCCCTGGGTTAAATACAGCAATTATGGATTTGCTTTCAAAAGACAGAAAGGTGATTTCTATAGAATGCAGAAACAGGGTCGAAAGATTGTATAATTCAGTTTCACGATATTCGGATTATCTAAAGCTTTATGGAAGCGTTACACATAGTTAATTCTTTATTGCTGAATATTAAAAACTTACCGGGTAAGGTCACTTCTAGAAGAATAGTGGTCATTGAATGTGATGACTGGGGAGGGATCAGAATGCCTTCAAAGACAGCTTATGCGGATTTGTGTGCCAGAGGACTTGTCAATATTAAAGACAGGTATTCCATGAATGATACACTTGCAGATAAGACTGATCTTGAGAGCCTCTATGAAGTGTTGCTAAGTGTCAGGGATTATCATGGAAAACCTGCTGTAATGACTCCCGTAACAAATGTAGCCAATCCTGATTTTGAAAAAATAAAGGGAAGCGGGTATAAAAAGTATTTCCAGGAACCTTTCACAGAGACACTGAAGCGTTACAACAGGGATCTTGAAACATTCAACACATGGAAGAAAGGAATGGAACTGGGTATTTTCATTCCGGAATCACATGGCAGGGAACACATCGCAGTGCAATTCTGGCTGAATGAACTTCAGAAAGGGAACAGCAGATTGCTGGAAGCTTTTGAACATGGAGTTGTAGCTGTAAAGACAGAAGGGATAAATCCTGCTGTAAGCGGATTCCGTCCGGAATTTTATTTCGATTCACAAGAGCAGACAGAGTTTCTTAAGAACTCAATTACTGATGGTATAAGCATGTTCAAACAAATATTTGGCTACATTCCAAGGGCATTTGTACCCGGCAATAGTATTTTTCACCCTGTTTTTGAACAGACATTAGCCGATACAGGCGTAAAACATCTTCTGGTTAGTCATTTCAATCCTGTACCGACCAATAAGGGCAATATAAGATTCAAATACTATCGAACAGGCAAGTTGACTTCAAATGGTTTAAGATATTATACCAGGAACTGTGCCTTTGAACCGACTGATCCGGGATATTGCGGCATCGAACTTACAATGAAACAAATTGAGGCGGCGTTTCGGTGGGGCAAACCAGCAAACATAAGTACTCACAGGGTAAATTTTATCGGGGCGCTCAACGAAAGCAACAGGGAAAAAGGGTTGAAAGAGTTTAGGACTCTTCTCAGATCCATCACAGAGAGATGGCCTGATGTCGAGTTCATGAGTTCTGCAGATATGTTTAAAGTGCTTTATGAAACAAGATAGACAGGATATCCGCAAAAAAAGAATTGTATTTGTTAACCAGGCTACCGGGTTCATTACCATAGATATAGTCAACGAGTTTGCCAGGGAGTTTGATGAGGTGGCGGTTGTCTTTGGTGACATACGCGTTCAAGATGTTGCACTTGATGCACGGGTAAAATATTCAAAAGTCATTGAAAAATCACGCGTATCAAACCTGAGAAGATTCAACAGGTGGTTCATTGCCTCCGTTCAGATATTCTGGCTCCTGTTAACAAAATACAGCAAATTTGAGATATTTTATTTTTCAGTTCCGCCCTTTGCATACCTTTCCTCCCTTATTCTCAGACGCCGTTTTTCAATACTTATGTGGGATGTATATCCTGATGCACTTGCAATGGCCGGAGTTTCCAATAAAAATCCAGTTTACCGGATCTGGGCAGGTGCTAATAATATTCTATTCAGACGTGCTTACCGGATTTATACGATCGGTGATGTGCTGAAGGATCAGATGTCAAAATATGTTGCCCATGACAAAATACACGTTATCCCCCTATGGTCGGGCCTGTCAGGTTGCGGAATTGTTGAAAAGGCGGAAAATCCTTTTATCTGCGAACATAAATTAGCGGATAAGTTCATAATTCAATATTCAGGAAATATTGGTGCAGGACATAACATAGAGACACTCCTCGAAGCTGCAAGGATTACTCTGTCTTATAATGAGATCGTTTACCTTATTGTTGGAAGAGGCACAAAAGTGGAAATGGTAAAAAAGATGATCTCCCAGTATGGCCTGACCAACTGTCTGGTGCTTCCGTTTCAACCTGACAATATGATTAAATATTCGCTTGCTGCAGCCGACCTGGGTGTGATCCTGGTTGAAGACAATATTGCTCAAATAAGCATCCCCAGCAAGATCTATAATCTTATGACTGTTGGTTGTCCTATACTTAGTATAACGCCTGAGAATTCTGAGATAAATAATATGATAAAGCGTTACGGGAATGGACGCAACTTCGAAAAGGACGATGTTGCAGGACTGGCGAAATTCATAATTGAAATGAAGACATCTCCTGAAATGCTTCAAATCTACCGGGAAAGATCACTCGCCGCTTCCCTGGAATTCACCAGTGCAAATGCACACAGATTTCTGGAAATCTATAACTCACCAAAAAAGTGATTTTTGAAGGAGATATTGCATCGCCCGACCGAGCTATAACTGAACAACTGGAGATTTTTTTATTGCAGCACCGTACTATTTTCGAAAACAAAAGAGTGATATGCAACTTTGAGGGTGTAATCTCTGACAGAATTGCTGATAATGATGCTAAACCAATTCTCTGTAATCATTATTCAGTTCCGGGAGTGCTTAACAGAGGAGTGACTCCTGTTTTGTGCATGGCCAATAATCATATACTTGATCTGCCAGGCGAATTTGAATCTACTATTGATGTCTTTAACAAGGCGGGTGCGCTTTATTGCGGTGCCGGTAATACTGCTGAATCGGCAGCCTCACCTTTGATATTCTTTGAAGGGAACAAAAAAATTCTACTGTTTAATGCCTGTTGGGATTTTTTGCTTTACAACCAGAACAATCCATCTGAAGGCGTTTATGTTGCCGAAATTGATGAGGACAAATTAATAATTGAGGTTAGGAAAGCTAAACAGGCAAATCCAAATGCTTCAATTATCGTTTTTCTTCACTGGAGTCTTGACCTTGAAATACTTCCATTTCCAATGTACAGACTATTTTCCAGAGCCCTTGTTGATGCCGGTGCTGAAGTTGTCGCTGGTTCGCATTCACACTGTGTGCAGGGAGGTGAAAAATATAAGGATGGGTTTATAGTTTATGGGTTGGGCAACTTTTTTTTACCGCAAAATGTTTTTATTAACGGGAAACTCATATACCCGGATTTTACAGCTGTTGAGCTTGCATTTGAGTGGGTACCTGAAACCAGGGTTGCAACCTGTCACTGGTTTGAATACCAGTATTCTGAAACCGGCCACATTCTGTTGCACTGCAAAAGCGAAAGATTTGAAGATTCAGAGAAACTCAAGCAGTATTCTCCGTATCAGGGTATGACAGATGGAGAGTACCTGGAATATTTCAAGGCACACAGAAGGAAACGTTTCATGATTCCTGTTTATACAGATCACGATAAAAAATTTCAGAACAGACTCTTTACATTATTTCTTAAGAATCGTGCCCGTTTTGCTCATTTGCTGGCACGTATGAGAATTATCAAATGGCAAAACTGAGATATGAGGACTACGGAAAAAATAAGAAGATCAGCCTTCTGTGCAACTGACCGATTGAAAGGAGGTCAAGTGAACGGACATTACAATGAAATCAAAGATATCCTTGAGAATCCTGATAGTAAAGAAAACGTTCAGTTAAGGGCTGATTATCTTGATAAATTGCTTAAACATGCAGTTGAATCCACTCCTTATTATTTTGGTTGTAAATCTTTCAAATCAATTAATGATTTCCCTATTATTAACAAGAGTATTATAATAGGAAATTATGATGCATTCACGTGTGGAGACAGGAATTTTAAAGAGGGTAGAATGGTCGTTACGAGTGGATCAACAGGAACGCCATTCACTGTAAAACATGGTAAACGAAAGACCCAAAGAAATACGGCTGATACTATTTATTTTGGAGAGCTGGCCGGATTTACAATAGGTCAGCGACTGTATTACTTTAAAATATGGAATAAGATAAACAAAAAGAACAAGTTTGCACAATTTATGCAGAATATTGTACCGTATGATGTTTCAGAACTTGATGACAAATCTCTCAGCCTGATCATTGACAGGTTAGAAAAGGACAGATCAAATAAATGTCTTCTGGCCTATTCTTCAGTTTATGATGCATTGAGTGCCTATATGCAAAAGCATAATCTTGAAATAATGAAGAATGTTGTTTCAATCATATCAATGTCAGAGGCTTTAGATTGTTCAACCAGGCAATGTATATCACATTTTTTTAACGTAAGGGCTGTGTCACGATATTCAAATATGGAAAATGGGATTATTGCCCAGCAGTTAAGGGATGGAAGTGATGAGTTCCTTATTAATGACGCAAGCTATTTCATCGAATTATTGGATATGAATTATGACAAACCGGCCCCTCCCGGGTCGCCCGGCCGCATAGTTATCACCGATCTTTTCAATTACTGCATGCCATTGATTCGGTACGATACCGGAGACATTGGAGTCCTTTCGCAAAAAGAAATAGATGGTTGTATAAGAATGGTTTTTAAATCTATTGAGGGCAGAAGGATGGATATGATATATAATACTTCAGGTTCCCTAGTGTCTTCTTATATTGTGACAAATAATATGTGGAAGTATAGCGAGATCAGGCAATATCAGTTTATACAGGACTCTGCCAACCAGTATGTTTTTAAATTAAATACAGACGTTCCCTTTTTAAGAGAGAATGAATTATCGGAGGAGTTTAAGAAATACCTGGGAGAAGATGCTCAAATTTCAATTGACTATGTTAATGAAATTCCTATTCTTGCATCGGGGAAGAGAAGGAAGGTTGTAAATAATTTCAACCAATCATAATCTTTTAAGATATCGTATTTAGGATCGCAAGAATATTATTTCTATAACAAGATGGTGTGGAAATGAAAAGAGTCTTTGACGTAATAGTATCTTTTATTTTACTTTTATTGACTATTCCACTATTAATACTCATTGGATTAATCATTTTTGTAAGGCATGGCAGGCCTGTATTATTCTCCCAGGTACGGCCCGGCAAAGACTGCAAGCCTTTCAGGATGTATAAGTTCAGGACTATGACAAATGAAACTGATGAAGCCGGAAACTTGCTGCCAAATGAACACAGAATGACTCCACTCGGTAAATTCCTTCGGCATTCCAGCCTTGATGAGTTGCCGGAATTGTACAATGTATTGAAAGGGGACATGAGTCTGGTCGGTCCCAGGCCGCTGTTGATGGATTACGTGCCGCTTTTCAATAAATTTCAAATCCGACGGCATGATGTAAAACCAGGAATTACAGGTTGGGCACAGGTTAACGGAAGAAACTCCATTTCATGGGAGGAAAAATTCGAATTGGATATCTGGTACGTCGAACACAGAAACTTTCTCCTCGATCTAAAAATTTTATGGCTCACCTTCTTAAAGACTCTAAGACGTGAAGGAATTTCTCATGAAGGGGATGTTGCCATGCCACGCTTTAAAGGCAGTATCCTTGAATGACAACCTAAATTCCGGAGTTTATATAATAACCTAATCAAGTGAAATTATGAAGATTTTGATTACAGGCGTAGGAGGAGTTACCCCCCGCAGTTTTGCGCAGGCATTAAGAAAATACAGCAGATATGCTTATTATGAACTGATTGGCACAGACTCAAACAAGTATGCCATTGGCCTTTATATGCCCGAACTATTCAATAAAACATATCTTGTGCCCAAAGTAACAGATCCCGATTACTGGAAGATAATTGACAGCATTATAAAAAATGAAAAAATTGATCTCGCGGTGATCAACCCGGAACTGGAGGTAGTTGAATGGTCCCGAAGGGCACTTGAATATCAATTTCCGTTAAAGGTATTGCTACCACATTTTGAACTGGCTTCCAGACTCGTTGACAAAGCAATTCTCAGTGAGGCTCTTGAGCCGTATGGACTGGTGCCACGTTCCTTTACCCTTGATAAAGAAGCTTTAAAAGAGAGCAACAAATTAAAGCTAGAGTATCCGTTCTGGATAAGGAGCGCCCTTGGCTCCAGCGGATTGGGCGCTATGAAGATCAATTCTTTTAATGAATTGCAGAATTGGATAAATGTTAATCCTAAGGTTGAGAAGTTCCTTGCAAGTGAATTTCTTCCCGGCCGCAATCTGGGATGTAAAATGTTGTATCATAATGGAGAGTTACTGAGAAGTGCCATAGCTGAACGTGTATATTACATTATGGCAAAAGTTGCGCCCTCAGGAATCACAGGGAATACCTGCTTTGGGCGTTTGGTTAACTCACCTGAAGCTTTCAAGGTTGCGAGCAAGGCAATGGATATAATGTTTGAAAAGACCAGGACTCCAAAGCACGGATTCTTTACCGTTGATCTGAAAGAGGCATCTGACGGGTCTCCTATGGTTACAGAAGTGAATGTACGTTTTGTGGCATTTACCCAGTGTTATGCCGCAGGAGGCGCTAACCTGCCTGAGGACATGATCCGGGTGGTATCTGGAGATCCGTCATTCAAAAGGGAGTTCACGCTTTATAAATTTGATCCCGATCTTATTTTTCTGAGGGATGTGGATGAGCAACCAATAATAATGAAAGAATCACAGTTATTGACTGTCCAGAGATGAAATCCTTCCAGGTAAGCAGGGGCAATAACCTCGTTTTTATCGGATTCTCTTTCTGGCATCACGGATCCCATTCAGGCTACGATCTTATAAGACATCATGTCCGTTACAGCAAGCAATTTGATTTCCAAAAAGCTGTGAACTCTCTGTATCGTATTCCTGAGCATGGGAACATCTTTACCAAGCTTTATCTTGTGCTTTTCGGAGACAGGCCATGGTGGATTGAGTTTAAAACCATATTTTACCTCTTATCTCACAAAAACCAAATACTGCATTTTATATATCCGGAGAACCTATTTCGTTATGCCGGATTATTCAAGGGCAGGTCAAATCGTATTGTTTGCACATTTCATCAGCCGCCCAGGTATTATATACAAGGCAGGTTTCATGGAAAGAAAAGTATAGATAAAATTATTGTACTCTCATACGATATGGTTGAACCAGTACAAAGGGCCTTTCCCAAAACCAATGTTCAGTATATACCACATGGAGTAGATACAGAGTATTTTAAACCAAGGATTCCACGTGGAAGGACAAGGAGTGTGTTAATCGTTGGTAATTGGATGAGAAATTTTGAGTTCGCCAACAAGGTGGTACAGATACTTACGAAAAAAGATGACCGGATTTCTGTTATTGTTGTTACAAGGAAACAAAACCATGGTCACTTCGAGAAACTGCATAACCTCAAGCTTCTGTCTGGTATCGATGATTCTGAACTTCTGAATTTGTATCAAACATGTGGTGTCCTTTTCCTGCCTTTAAACGGTTTTACGGCAAACAATGCTTTGCTGGAAGGCGCATCGTGCGGATGCCCTGTTGTAGTGGCCTCTGATCAGAAATCCGAAAGCTGTTATTTTAATTACCAATTAGTTGATTTTGTTCCTTTTGACCCCAATAGAGCTGCTGATTCTATTATTATGAGATTAAATCACAGTGATGAATCCAGGGAAGAATCTCTAATAAGTTTTGTCAGGGAGAATTACGATTGGAAAATAATTGGAGCAAGAACAGAAACGGAGCTTCATAAAGCTGCCCGGGACTGAGGTTATATTATCAAGGATGCATTTGATTTAAGATTTTCGTAGTACTTAATCTGGGTTATATGGATGTAGCTTCTCTGCCGTTTGCCCTATTTGCGATTGCATCAGTTCTTGTATTTTACCTGATAAATAGTAGATCAAGGATTGTGTATCTGCTGTTGTTGAGCGGTTTGTTTATAGCCAGCTTCAGTTATGTTCTTTTGATTTATGTTCTGTTATATGCATTAATAAATTATCTGATAGGACTAAAGATTCCGCTTTCCCGGCATAAAATTGTGTTATTCAGGATTGGCATTGCCTTCAACTTATTGCAGTTGATATTACTTAAATATTCATCATTTGCGCTGGATCCGGTTTTCAGGTTGTTTAACTCGGACATCCAAATCTCGCGGCTTTCAGAATTCATAATACCTCTCGGTATATCCTTTTTGACTTTGCAGGGTATTGGATATCTG
>Ga0116148_1004616_pt1 | contig 11901 bp, 15 predicted proteins | sample AD_UKC055_MetaG_FD_89786 | JGI IMG/M metagenome (GOLD analysis project Ga0116148, IMG submission 89786) | Active sludge microbial communities of municipal wastewater-treating anaerobic digesters from USA - AD_UKC055_MetaG | ecosystem: Engineered > Bioreactor > Anaerobic > Digestate | place: USA... | reverse complement strand
GCGCACAAAATTACCGCCGAGGGAATGAACATCGGTGGCACAGTCAGCGTCGGTGGCGTCAAGTTCAACATGGTGCCGGCGCTGCATTCTGCGGAAAAGGGCGCCCCGGCCGGGGTGGTCATCGAGATCGACGGCAGGCGTATCTATCATGCCGGCGATACCGGCCTGACTATGGAAATGAAACTGATCGGCGAATTCTTCAAGCCTGATCTGAGTTTTCTGCCGATCGGTGATCGCTATACCATGGGCGTCACGTCAGCGGCGAAGGCGGTCGAATTCGTGCAGACGCGCCGGGTGGTGCCGATTCATTACAACACTTTCGATCTGATCAACAGCGACCCGGTCGCATTCAAAGAGAAGGTCGGCGCTCTGGCCGAGGTGCTTATTCTCAAGCCCGGTGAAGAATACAGCCTCGCTTGATTTCGCGTTTATGGTTACAGGCTCAGATCACTGCCTGCGCAGGGATGACGTGAAATCGTCGATTTTTCTATATCAATGCCGACAAGCCGCTAGATTGGCTCGACTTTGAGGTTGCTGTCGGTGAGAAGATTGATGAAGCTGACCGGCAGTTCAGCCTTGATTTTTACTTCGCCTTCGCCCCATTCCTGTGAGGATATACGCCCTATCGTCATCGCTTCGCCGATATATGGCGAACCGACCGGCAGGTAAACTGTGACATTGCGGCGGTTGCGGCGCATTATCTTCTCGATCATGCGCTTCAGGCGGTCAACATTGGTGCCCTCGGCGGCCGAAATCATTATATGGTCGGGGTAAGCCGCAGCGAGCAGTTCTTCTGAAACGCTTGCCCCTTTGTCAATTTTGTTGAAAACATAGATCCGTTCGTGGTCTGAAGCGCCGATCTGGTTGAGAACTTCGTCGACAGCAGTGAGATGCTCGCGAAACTGCGGGTCGGAAACGTCACAGACGATCAGCATGACCTCTGACTGAATGACACATTCGAGTGTGGCTTTAAAAGCACTTACCAAACCGTGCGGCAGTTTTCGGATAAAGCCAACCGTGTCTGAAACTATGCACCAGTGCCCCTCTGGCAGTTCAACCCGGCGGGCGGTCGGGTCCAGGGTCGTGAACAGGCCGTTGCACATCTGCACGCTGCTGCCGGAAAGAGCATTTAACAGCGTCGATTTGCCGGCGTTAGTGTAGCCAACAAGTGAAAACAGCGGTGCGAAGCGGTCGTTGCGCTTGCGGCCCTGCAGTTCTCGGGCTCGGCTGACTCGTTCGAGCTCTTCCTGCAGCTTTTTGATTTTGATATTGAGAATACGGCGGTCAGTTTCCAGCTGGGTTTCGCCCGGACCTTTGAGGCCGATACCGCCGCGCTGGCGTTCGAGGTGGGTCCACATGCGCAAAAGTCTCGGCAGCTGGTACTGGTGCATGGCAAGCTCGACCTGCAGCTTGCCTTCGCGCGTCGATGCGTGTTTGGCGAAAATGTCGAGAATGATCGAGGTGCGGTCTTTTACCGGCAGGCCGGTGCCGGCTTCGAGGCTTTTAATCTGCATGGCGCTCAGTTCGTCATCGACGGCGATATATTTTGCACCGAGCTCTTCGGCTTTGAGCCTGACTTCTTCGATTTTTCCGGTGCCGAAATAGTTTGAGCGTGACGGGCCGTTGCGCTTCTGAACCAGCGAACCGACCATGCGGGCTCCGAGGGTTTTGAGAAGTTCGGCAAGTTCGGTGAGTGAATGTTCAATTTCGGCGTCAGGCTGGCCGGGCATCTGTACCGCCAGGCCAATCACAGCCGGCACGCTTTGTCTGACTGTATGTAATCTGGTCAAATAATGTTTTCCTGTCTGAGCAACCGCTTCATACGCCTCATTTTGCTGAACTGCGAGTTTGAGCGGGGCTGGGTAATGCTAGCGCAGGCGTGAGTTTTCTTCAATGCTTTATGTTATAATTTTCTAAACCATTTCTGCGGCGGTCGGTCGGCACGCAGAATCTAGCGGAGGCTGGTGTGGCATTTCAGAGAATTTTTCATCTTCCCGGGCTTGACTTAGAGGCTTTGTGTGCCGGTGACCAGAATCATCATTCTGCTGTCATCATTCTTCATGGTCTGGGGGTTTCAAAAGAGGTTCAGCTGCCAGAACTCCAGCGTCTAAGAGCTTCGGGGTTCTTTGCCATAGCTGTCGATGCACCGCATCACGGTTCGCGTCAGGATGGCCTGCTCGAAATATTTCAGGAACAGGCTGGCCATGCCCGGCATCATCTGTTGCTCTCGATAGTGCTGCAGCACGCTTCCGAAGTCAATCAGCTGATGCAGCAACTGCGCGCAAGCGGCAAAAAAGTTTGTGTTGCCGGCATTTCGATGGGTGGGCATGTTGCGTTTGCGCAACTGTGCATGGCTGCACGGCCTGATCTGGTTGCACCTTTTATTGCTACGCCTGATTTCAGAACCCGCGAAGCGGCGGGTCAGCTGCCCCCAAGTCCGGCAGAAACCTGTGGCCCGGCTGACCATATTGCTGAGGTTTTTCCGGCTTCGCTGTTCATGGTCGCTGCCGGCAGCGACACTGTCGTCAGACCCGAGGCGGTACGGGGCTTTGCTGAAAAACTTCGACCCCTGTATCAGAGCGCACCTGAAAAGCTTGAGTATCACGAATATGAACTTTCTGAGCACATGATGCGGCCGGCTGACTGGTTCGACGCCTGGGAAAAATTCACCGAGCGGTTACAGCGCGAAGGTTTCTGATGTTCAGTTTTTCGCCTATTGGTTACATGCGTTGCAGTCGCGGCTACCATCAGGAGCAGCCGATGCAGGGCGTTCTCTCTGAATCAGAGGGCCATATTGAACTGGTAAAAGGCTTTAACTACGAGCAGGGTCTTAAAGATCTTGAAGGCTTCGACCGGGTCTGGCTGCTGTATGTTTTTCATCACAACACCAGCTGGAAACCCCTGACCAACCCACCTTATTCCGATGGCCGCGGCCGCAAGGGCGTCTTCGCGACCCGCTCGCCTTACCGCCCCAATTCGCTCGGGCTCAGTTGTGTCGAGTTGAAGCGTATCAGCGGTAACCGTGTCTATGTGGCGGGCTCAGACCTTCTCAATAACACCCCGGTTCTCGATATAAAACCTTACATCTGCGAATATGACAGTTTTCCGGGGTCGCGGCGTGGCTGGCTCGAGGACGTAGTTAAAGAAAAATACGCCATCGATTTCAGTGAGATTGCCGCCAGTCAGCTTGATTTTCTCGCCGGTCAGGGGGTTGATCTGGCCGGGGTTATCGATACTCAACTGGGGCACAACCCGTTCGACGCAACGCGTAACAAGTTTATAAAAACCGATAACGGTGGTATTTTGCGCTTCAGAAGCTGGCGCATTTATTTCAGGTGTGACGAACGACAGATTTTTGTCGATAGAATAGTATCTGGCTATGAAAGTTTTGATCGATTGCTAGGCGACGACAGCAGCAGCGATCAGGCGGTTCATCGCGAGTTCTGCCGGCTTTTTCCAGAGGCGGGTTGAGGTTCTGTTTCTTGCCGTGTCGAAAGCTGCTGACAGCCGGCCGGTGCATTCAAAATTGCGGAGGAATTCTTATGGGAGCTCTCGTAACTGTTGGCGTTAATACCCTGGCTTTTTACCTTATTTCGAAGCTGGTGCCCGGTTTTAAAATCAAAGATGAGAAGACGGCGCTGATCATGGCGCTTGCCTTCAGCTTTCTGATGTTTGTCGGAACGCTGCTGGTGGCACCTTTTTTGATCATTGTTACGATTCTGTTGTCGATTATTTCGGTTATACCGATCATCGGGCCGCTGCTTGCCGGTTCGGGCATTCTGGTGACGACTTTTCTGGTGAGCTTTTCTCTGACTGCGGTAATGCTGATCGCTATCGACAAAATGCTCGAAGATTTTGAAATGTCATCGAAGCACGTGGCGCTGGTCGCTTCGTTTCTGCTGGCGGTTCTGAATGTTGTTGTCAGGGGTTTTCTTGGCGTGTGATGCGTCTGACGCGATTTGCTGACCAATCGACGCCCGGATGTGCTATCATAAAATTACAACCTTAATCAGCGGCCGCCTGAGATATGCCGATTCATGTTTCTTCTGATCAAAGTTGCATCTTATTCAAGGAGCCACAGACATGACTGGCAAGACCGGTGAACGTGTTGTTATTGGCGGCATCTACAAATGCCAGGAGCATCCCGAAGCGACGAAAACCTTCATCAAGGGGACGGTTTTTCTGCCCTGCGGCCGCGCAGGCAGTCACGGAACCACCTGGGTTCTGGTGAGAAAAACGCCCTGAAGCACTAAAAATAGAGCTTTATAGTGCCTGAAACCTTAAAAATGGTTTCAGGCATTGTTTTTTATAAGGTATTGCACTTTCTTTTCTGATCTCATAAAATAATACATAGATATACGGAGGATACACGAGGATGAGTTACGATTGTACCAAATGCCGTGGAACCGGCAAATGTCCCGTCTGTGGCGGTTCTGGCAAGTTTGTTGAAGGTATCATTGCCGCCAGCAATATGTTCAAGGAGAAAGACATCTGCCCATTCTGCCGTGGAACCCAGAAATGCAGCACCTGCAGCGGTATAGGCCGTATGGCCGTCGACGGTCATGGGCTGCTTCGCCCGCGCTTCGGCTGAAAACCGGGTTGCTTAAAGCGGTTTTGCGAATACTGCCAACTGTTTTGCTGGCAGTGCTTTTGCTTTCGTCGGCTTTTGCTGCAGAGATAAGGGTTTACCGGCTTAGCTATGCCAGACCTGAGTCAGTTGCAGCTGTCTGTACCAGCATCTTTGGCAGTCAGGGCACCTTCGTCGCTTCGGCAAATATCAATGCCCTTGTCGTTAATACCGACGACAAAGAGCTCTTCAGGGAAATAGAAAAACTGGTCGCTGCGCTCGACCGTAAGCCTGCTACGCTGCGCTTTTCGGTGCAAAGCATTGGTGATAGCAGCGAAACACAGCATCGGCTTAAAACCGGTCCGGGCCGTGGCCCTGGCTTCAATACCACCCGAACCCAATCATCGCGCAGTTCGCAAAGAAGCGTGGTGGCACTCGAATTTGCCAGGGCAGCTTTTACTGACGATCAGATCAGAATTTATTCATTTCCGGGCTGGTATGGTGATGAAACCCATGTTCTGACGATTTCGCACGGTTTAAAGGTTTCAGGCCATGTGACCGAAGCCGGCCGTGTCATGGTGCAGGTCTGGTATGCCGAAGACAGCGGCAGCGACACCGAGCAGCTGCTTACCGAGCTTGAAGTTGAGCCGGGGCAGTGGGTAGAATTTGGCGGCCTTACTCAGGGCGGCGCTGATCGTTCACGCTCTGCCGGTATCGGTAAAGATGGCAGCCTCAGCCTTAAACAAGGCCGTGCGCAGACCGACCGCCGTTTTTCCATACGTGTAGATATGATTCGATAATCAGTGCAGCACGCTGACAGAAAGTGCTACTCAGACTTTGCTTTCACACTCATTGCCGGAAAATCTCAGAAAATCGAGATGCCGGTGCGGGTGGTGAACAGTTCAAGCGCTTTCATGCCGACCAGTGAGTTGCCATGCCGGTTCAGTTCAGGTGACCAGACGCAGATACTGAACATCTTCGGAACCACCGCAACAATGCCACCACCAACGCCGCTTTTGCCCGGTAAGCCGGCGCAGAAAGCAAACTCGCCCGATTCATTGTAGAGACCGCAGGTCTGCATCAAGGCATTGACACGCTTTGCCTGACTCTGGGTCAGAATCTGCTCACCATTCAAAGGGTTAACGCCGCTGTTTGCAAGAAAACTGAATGCCCGTGCCAGATCGACGCAGCTCATCATCAGCCCGCACTGATGAAAATAGGCGTTGAGAACCGCTTCGACATCGTTTTCGATGTTGCCGAAGCTTTTCATGAAGTTCACCAGAGCGGCATTTCGATAGCCGGTTTCGCGCTCGGAATTTGCTACGACGCTGTCATAGCTGATTTTCGGGTTTCCGGCCAGACCTCTGACGTAACTGAGAATGTCTTTGAGCGGGTTTTTGCTGATCGACAGCAGGCAGTCGGTAGATACAAGCGCCCCCGCATTGATGAACGGGTTACGCGGAATGCCGTTCTCGTGCTCGAGCTGCACCAGCGAATTGAAAGAGTTGCCTGATGGTTCGCGGCCCATGCGCGACCAGAGTTTGTCACCCCAGGCCCGGAACACCATCGAAAATACAAAAACCTTTGAAATGCTCTGAATCGAAAAAGGAACAAGCGCGTCGCCAGCCTGAAAAGTCTTTCCATCAAGCGTTTGTACCGCGATACCGATCTGATTCGGGTCTACTTCGGCCAGTGCTGGAATATAATCAGCGACCCGCCCTTTGCCAAGCAGGTCTCTTGTTTCGTTGAGAATTTCTTCAATGCAGGTCTGAAAATCGATATTATTCATAGTCTGCTGTCTTGGTCAGCATTTTATACCGCTGGTTTCGCAGCTGCCATCGCAGTTGTGAACGATTTCGCCGGTTGTCAGGCCCAGATATTCGCTAAGGCGGCCGTCAGCTTTCATTTGTTCGAATTCTGCATCAGAAGTGACGATGCCGGCTTTTTTGAAAAGCCGCTTGAGAATTGCATCCTGAATTGCCAGCTGCAGAGACCTTACTGCCAGCAGTGAACAGTGAATCTTGCTTTCAGGCAGTCCATCGAGAGCGTCGACAATCTGCTGGTCAGTTATCTTGAGCGCGTCTTCAATACGCAGTCCCTCGGCTATTTCAGCGGTAATACTGGTGGTGGCAATTGCCGCCGGGCAGCCTTTGATTCGGTATCTGATGGTTTCGACCTTCTGATTGTCTTCAGAAATGTAGACAGTCATTTCGACAAAATCACCGCAGTCGGGGTCACCGATCATGCCGATGCCATGGTAGTTTTCGAGGTGACCTGTGCGGGTCGGGTTGTAAAAATGCTGCATAACTTTGGCACTGTAATTCATTTTTTTCTGACTCCATCTGCGGCAAAACGGTTGTCGGCAAAAACGAGACGGTCTTTGTCGGATTTCTCCTGATACCAGCCAATTTTTTCAGGCTGGTGATGATCAAAATCGGGTATATATGGCTTGATATCGATAACCGGGCTGCCGTTCAGAATGTCGACACCGCTGATGTAAAGACAATTGCCTTCTACCCGGTCGAGTCTGACGATGGTCATACCCAGTGGATTTGGCCTGAGAGGCGAGCGTGTCGCAAATACCCCATGCTCGACCGTATCGAGATAGGGTTTGATAAGAAGCTGGCTGTCAGCGGCACGGTCAAATTTGAAGAAAACGTAAATATGGCTGAAGCCTTCTATATCTTTGAGCCCGGCGGCGTATTCGTCAAAAACTCTTATGCAGGCGGTTTCCTGTGGTGCCATTTTGCCCTGAATTGGCGTGCCGGCCTGTTGCTCGAAGCGCGATTCAACAATTCCGAGGGGCTTGAATTCTATTGTCTGGCGACTGGACATTTCAGAAGAGTGTGTCGCACAGCTGATCGTTGACGGCCTGCAGGGCTGCTTCGACCGCCGAGGTGTCGCCATAGACGGCGATAAGAGTCATGTGGGTCGGGCAGACGCCGTGAATTTCGGCAACCTGTACTGCTGCTGCCTTTTCTGCGATGTCGGAAGCGGCGAGAATGGCAGAGACCGGGCCCTGAATCAGGCCAACGGCATCGGTCGGCTGCTTGTACTTTTCAAAATACTGATTATCGACGCGGCGACCTTCAAGAATCGCCCAGAAGCCTTTTGACGGGCGCTTAACCAGTCTGATGGTGACGCCAATACTGCGATTGCTGTTGAATTCGTTCATTTCTTTCCCTCTTTGGGCAGGCCTCTTCGGCCGCGCCCGGTTTGCTGGCACTGACCGGAATTATAGCACAAATCAGCGTCAGGCTAAAACAAAACTCCCCTGTGGCATGCCACAGGGGAGTTGGTTAAACGTGCTTATTTGTCGGTGTAGTTAACGATGATGAAGGTTACTTCGTCGGCGCTTTTGCCATCGTTTTTAAAGTTCACGACGATCGGGTTGATGTCGTTGCCGCTGTAATAGCCGCCTTTGAAGGCGTAATCAAGATAGATGTTGATGGTGAACAGCAGCAGATCTTTTTCGTATTTGTGCAGGAACTGGCGGAAATTGTTGACGTTTTCTGCTTTCCAGGCTGGTGAGAGGTAGTCCTGGTTGATCAGGTCGATGAGATTGCCCATATTAGCGGCTTCGACGACGTGTTCGTCCATGCCTTTGCCTTTTTCGTGGTATTCTTCATCAAGGAAGCGGTTAACGGCCTGGGCAAGAATGATGTCGGCATCGCGTTCGCGTTCTTCGCGGCTCGGGAAAACCTGCATGCTGGCGCCATCAGCTTTGTGCCAGTAAGTGATCTGGTAGCGTACGGCGTTTTCAAAGTTGGCAGGCGCTTCGATGCGGCGAAGTTCGACGTCGTTGTAGGAGAAATTGTCTGACGCAAAGCCCGACTGCATTGTTGCGGCCAGCATGAGAATCATAACAAAAAGACAGCGGAAAGACACTTTGCGTATGGTGGTGTACACGGGAGACATTACAAAACCTCTTAATACATTGGTCCGGACGGTTTGCTCTGACGAGTTGCTCCGGGTTTTTTTGTGTGACGCGTAGTATAGCAAATGTTGTGCCATCTTGCAACCCACAATTTTTATATCGGCATTTTTTATAAAAGTTTAGAGTCTTTTTATGCACTTCTTTGTTTGTGTTTGTTTAAGTTTGTCTGTCTTTGTCCAGAATGCTGCCGAGTATTGCTGACCTCCTGTCAGCAAAAAAGCAACCCGTCTGATAGGCTGCGCCGCTGAATCGGTGAAAAATGTTCGATACATTCCTGAGTAGATACATGTTCTGCCATTCTGGGCATAAGCGTTGCTGCGACTTGGATAAAGTCGATTCTGCCTGTGGACTTTTTCATACCTGGTGTTCAGAAAGTGTACATTCTGGTTAAACTTTGAGCAGAATTATTTCCCTAAATCTGCTCAGTTGTCTCTGCGTTATTCTAATTAACCGAAACAGTGAGGGAGAATTATGAGAACCAGGCAGATAATGTTTTTTCTGGTGCTTCTTTGTTTGACTACGGCTGCCGGCACTCTGGTGGCACGGTCTATCGCTCCGCCTTACGAGCCGCTCGATAATCTGGTGCGGGTAACGATAATCGGCGATGAGCGCGGCCCCTTGAGTGCTTATCCGGCATACCGTTATGAAAAATATATGCCTGATTCACGTCTGCGCATCACTGCCCGCCAGGGTGAACGCTATTCGATCCGGGTCACCAATACCTCGCGCAATCGTGTTGCGCTGACGATTTCGGTCGATGGTCTGAATATCATCTCGGGCCAGCGTAGCTACGGCAGTTCAAACGAAAGCATGTATGTGCTCAACCCGGGTCAGACCGGAGACTTCTCAGGGTGGCGTTCAGGCATGAGCCATGTGCAGAGATTCTATTTCACCAGTGCTGGCGATTCATATGCCGGGCGGCTGGGGCAAAGCGACCAGCTGGGGTTGATCAGAATCGTTGCCTGGCGGGAGCGCCGGCCGGTGGTATACCTGCCTTATGACTCACTCAGAAAATCAGAGGCTGAAAGTAAAAGTCTGGCCGAAAGCGCCCCCGGCACCGGTTACGGCGAAAGTTCATGGTCGCCGGTCAGCGAGACTGACTTCAATCCCGAATCTTATCCGGGCCAGACCGTCGAAATTAAATACGAATGGTCGACCCCGCGCTACTACGATGACGATCGTGATTACGAACGCCCGCGCCACGATTTCGCTGAACCACCTCCGGGTCGCTGATGCCTGTAAATAGAGAAAATACCAGTGATCTGGCGCCAGCAGAGCCAGAATGACGGATTGTGAAGAAGCCGGGCCATTGGCCCGGCTCCCTGTTTCAACTGGTTAAATCAATCGATCAGAAGAAAATTTCGGGGTTGCGGCGCGGCATGGCCGAGAGCTTCTCTCTGAACTGCTGCAGGGTTTCCGAGGCGGCAATGCGCGCTTGCTGTGGGCATTTTTTTACGCAGGCACAGCAAAGTATGCACAGTTCTTTTTTTGTCTGATAGCCCTTTTTGAAATACACAGCACCGGTTGGGCAGACTTCCTGGCAGCGACCGCATTCTGTGCAAATTTCGTGTCTCGTTTCGACGGCGGTGTGATCGATGGTTTTGCGTTCGGGCAGCGGAAAAGTGCCCGGCAGCTTGAGCTCGGGCATGGCGGATTTCGGGCTTAGTGACTGCACTTTTTCGTAGATTTTGCGGCCAAAGTCACGTGCGGCCTCTTTGTCGTCAGCGTCTGGCCGCCCTTTTGCGATTTTGTATTTGTCATTCGAGTAAGAGTGCTCGCCGACGAAGGCTGCGGCGGCTACGGGGAGCAGTCCGGCGCCGCTGGCGAATTCCCGCAGATCGATGAGGGCGTCGTCATAATTGCGGTTGCCATAGACGGCAACGAGAACCGCCGGATTGCCGGCGAATTTTATCGTGTTGAGGCGCTGCAGGGCCACAGCAGGCAGCATACCGGCATAAACCGGGGCGGCGATTACCACCAGGTCGTCAGGCTCGATTTCGATTATTGAGTCGGCGTATTCGGGGTAGGTGAGGTTGTTTTCGATGACTTTAAGCGGGTCGATGCCGATGCCGGCGGCTATTTCGCTGGCGATTGTACGGGTGGCACCGGTCGGTGAGAAGTAGCAGAGGCAGACGCGCTTGAATTTCATTATCTGGTTCCTTGTTGCGTTGATTTTTCGTGACCAAGCATACCCTCAAACCGTATCTTCTGCAACCGCCGCAAGAAAGTGTATTGACAAGCCCCGGCCCGGCATAATATACTTGCCGCGACGGTTGAACCGTCAAAATTGCAGAAACCGGAGGCCCGTAAAGATGATTCATGATTTTTTTTATCGCAATGCCTCCGTTTGTTCACTGTCTATCTGACTGAATTCGTTTTCAGAAGCGGGCTGACCAATGGTGGCAGCCCGCTTTTTTTGCGCCAGGACGGCGCAACGCAGCGGAGGCCAGGATGGCCGGGAGTCGCGTCAGCCAGGACGGCGCAACGCAGCGGAGGCCAGGATGGCCGGGAGTCGCGTCAGCCAGGACGGCGCAACGCAGCGCCAGCGAAAAAACGATTGAACATAACCGCCCACGGGCAAATTTAAACAAAAACAGATGCAGAAAAACAACAGTAAATCAGTATTGAAACGAATTCTTCCCTTTTTCAGGCCGCATCTCGCGAGCCTCGCGGTGGCGCTTGTCACGATGGTCGTGGTTACGGCCGTGCACCTGCTGCGCCCGATGATTCTACGCACCATTATCGATACGGCGATTCCGCAGAAGGACATCAGCCTGGCGGTAATGTACGCCGGCTTCTTCATCGGCTGTCTGATTGTCGGCGCTGTGGCGATGTATGTCAGAGTCAGAATCATGGCCCGCATCGGCGCCGAAGTCGTCGCCGAAATCAAGCGTCGCCTGTTCAGTCACATTCTTGGCCAGGGCATGCGCTTTTTCGATCAGAACCAGACCGGCAAGCTGATCACCCGCAGCGAATCCGACGCCAACCAGCTGAAGTCGATGTTTACCCAGTCGACAGCGCAGCTGGTGGCCAGCATCATGCTGATCGTCGGTACTATCATCGTTTTGATGCGCGAAGATGTGCGCATCGGAGCGGTTGCCATGCTCGCCCTGGTTGTCGTCGGTCTGGTGATGTTCTTTTATCTGACCTATATCCGCTCGCTTTACACGAAGGTGCGTGAGAAGAACAGCGCCTTGACCGGTTATCTGACCGAATATATTCAGGGCGTGCCTCTGATCAAGGTGCATGGTCGTGAAAAAGACATCATGAATAATCTGCAGATGCACAGCGAAGAAAAAGCCAGACTTGAACGCAAGGCGGCATTTGTCGAATACATGCTGTTTTCTTCAAGTTTCAGGTTTTTTACCGAAATCGGCGTGCTGATGCTGCTCTTCGC
>Ga0116148_1004615_pt1 | contig 11902 bp, 10 predicted proteins | sample AD_UKC055_MetaG_FD_89786 | JGI IMG/M metagenome (GOLD analysis project Ga0116148, IMG submission 89786) | Active sludge microbial communities of municipal wastewater-treating anaerobic digesters from USA - AD_UKC055_MetaG | ecosystem: Engineered > Bioreactor > Anaerobic > Digestate | place: USA... | reverse complement strand
TTCCGGATTGCGCCACTTGGCATAGATAATGTTATAAGGATAGATCGCTTCCACCTCCGGATCCGACAGAACCTGGTAAAGACGCCTTTCGGGAAATCCACCCGGAGAAAGCAAATACTGAAAATCCGGGCTGATCAGAATGATATCTCCCTTTACCGACACAATCGGTCGGATCACCATTTTATCAAAAGCCTGCGAAATCCCCAGCTGAAAAAGCATGATCACCACGCCAAAGGAAACACCGGCCAGTGCGGTGGCGAAACGCTTTTTATCGCCGCTCAACTGACGCCAGGCCAGGGGAATTCCACCCGGCATCCACCAGGATTGTATCCCATAAAATCTAAATTTCATTGGGCATTTAAAATAACCGTCACCTGGGCGTGCGTATAGGAAACCAGTCGCGCCGGGTGGTCGGGTTGAATGCGCACCAGTACGATGCGGCGGTCGGCATGACGGCGCGGATCAAGAGCGTAAACACGTCCGGCCTGGACCTGCCGCTCAATCTCCACAACTTTTCCCCCCATCTCCCCTGCAAAAACGGTGGAGCTAATCCGTGCGCGGCTGCCGATTTGCACCCGCGCAATATCCGTTTCATACACTTCGGCAAGAATCATCATATGGTCGGTATCGGCCAGGTCTAAAATTCCCGCCTCGCCGATGGCCTCTCCGGGATAGGCTTTAATCGCCAGAACTTTTCCGGCAATCGGCGCCCGGATACGCTGCGCTTCAAGGCGGGCCTGTTCCAGACGCAGGTTGGCCAAGGCCACTTCTACCTGGGCGGCGGCTTGGCGTATTTCTTCTGCGCGTCCGGAGAGCATCCCGGTGAGCAGATTCTTTTCACGCATGAAATCGGCGCGGGCTGCCTCATAATCATACAGAATGGCCTCGTAAGCATCGTCCGGAACAATGGATTTTTCATGCAACTGCCGGTAGCGCTCTTTTTTGGCCTGGTGAAGATTCAGCGACGCTTCCCGGGCCGCCACGACGGCTCGTTGCGCTTCAACCTCTTCCGGTCTTTTCCCGCGTTCAATCAATGTCAGACCCGCCCGGGCCAGAGTGATTTCCTTCTTAGCGGATTCGACCGCCGCCGCCTGTGTGTCGAAATCCCTCAGGCGCGCCAGTTCGGCGCCTCGCGCCACCCGGTCCCCCCGCTTCACCAGCAATTGTCCCAGTACAGAACCCTCCGGTGCGGAAAGGACAAAAGTTCTCTCTCCCGCAACAATCTGACCCAGGCAGGATATTTTGGGCGGGGGGGCGGCCCAGACAGGAAATGCGCAAGCGATCATCAATAGCCATAAAAACCATCGTTTTGTGGAAATCATCAACCGTCCTTTGAACCCCATTCCATTCTTATCCATCAAAATAACTTAAAATACAGGACCTTATCTGCGCTGCCTATGGCTGTTTCCGGGAATCGTTCCAGATGTCGCGGGCAATTTTCCAGCTTCCGTCTGCCTGCTTTTTGAAAACCATCAGATAATAGCCGCCATGAATCATCTTTTGGCCGCTTTGTTTATCCGCATCTTTTCTGTGCCAGGCGCCGTGGAGAAAAGCCCACTGTCCACTGATCTGGATGGCACCGGGCTGTAGTTCGAAAGCCGAACGGATTTTCTCAAAAAATTTCTTGTAGCGGGCGACAATCTTGTCCGCGCCAATAATGGCCTGCTCACCGGTGGGCGGCATCCAGACAGCATCGCGATCAATCAGAGCACCCATGGCCTGGGCATCGCCTTTGACATAAGCCGCGTTGAAGGCTAGACGGACATTGTCCACAGCCGCTTCATCGTTACCCGCAAAAACCGGCGATGTCACGGAAAAGATGGAAAAAAATGCAACCATGAAAAAAAGAACCACCTGATAAAATTTCTGTTTTTTCATCACTCTGCCTCCTGTCATGAATGGTTTTTCATTAAAAAAGTCTATTCAGAGCCACCGCATGGTGGTGAGTATAGGAAGATGCCCCATAGGTGTCAAGAACAAAGAAAAAGAACCAAGAAAAGGTTGTTGATATTATGCTCTGACTGTGTTGAAATTCATTCAAAATCCTCAAGGAGGTTTTGAGATGCCCAGAGTCGAACTCAACACATAGGCGCCCGACTTCACGCTGAACGATTTTCACGGCAAAAGCGTGTCCCTGAAGGATTACACCGGAAAGAAAAATGTTCTGGTCGTTTTTAAAATCCGGTGATCCACCTGTCGGACTATGCGCGGCAAGGACGGCTCATCAGCAACATCCGCGTCCTGCTTTGCCAGAAACCCGCGGAACCCGGGTTAAACAGCGGCGAATCGCTGTTTAACTGGTGGATTACCTCCCTGTAGACGACGCATTATTTCGATTTTGTGTCCGATCTGCTCAACGACGAGACACTGCAAAACACTACCGCTTCGATCGAAAAGCTGAATCAGCTGCTCTGGCCCACGGAAGACGTGGATTCCGCATCTTCTAAAATGACAGAGGAGAATGCGATCACCACGTTCTTCAAATATCCTCACAATTCCATGCTCGGGGTTGAGATCGCGAAAACGCTCTATTATCGAAAACGTTATTCGGAAGCGGCGGAGATCCCCCGAATCATTCTCTTCATCAACCCCAAGGACATGGTAGCGCGGACGCTGCGCACGATGGTGCTCCGAAGTATGGCGATCGATAAACCTTCGCACCGGACGGCGGCCGCCGTGTATCGCCAGGCCCGATAGGGAGCCGACAACGTCCTGGAATTTTGCGACTGCCGGACGGAAAAAATTTTATTGTAAAGACGCCATCATATTCATGACCGAAGCTCTGTCCACCGTCCGATATACGCGAGCACATCCGGAAGCCGTCGCCGATGCCCGAGAATTTCGCAAAATCAAACATGCCGTTTTTAAGGCGATGGACCAAGCAAAGCATCTTTTTGAAAAAGGAATTTCCGTTTCATCTTCCACAACCCGCCTCTGACTAACTTCCCCCAAAATTAGTTGTTCACAAAACTCCACCCCGTGGAGTGGACCGCTATTCATTGAAAAGCGCCATCATGCTGCAAGCGAGTTTGAGAAGCGACGATGAGCTGTTTATCGACCCGGAAAAACCGCTTGCCGCCGCTCCCGAAGTCGTCGGCCAGCAGGCGTCCATGAATGTGCAGTGGCAGGTCGGCCTGCGCCGCGGTGAATTGCACGTGCAGAAGCAGGATAAACTGGTTGTAAAGCTGACGATCCAAAAGGCACCATCCATGATGTCTCGAGCAACCTATGCAATTACCGGCCGACAACGCAGTTTTGCAATGCCGTCGTGCTTTGGGATTATTTTACGGTTCACACGGTACAGACGGCAAAGCTGGTTCGGAAAAAATTGGAGAATGCCATCACCGTTACCCGGCGGGCATAGCAGGAAAATGTCTGCATCTATTCGTTTACCCGCTCTTACGGCGAGATGTTTACCGCACAGGAATATATCGAGCACATGCAGAGGGCGCTGAAAATGATCGACGAAGAAATCGGCGGGGACTTGAGCGGTCGCGAAGATACGGAAATCATCGTATAATCGGCACAAGATAAACCGGCCAAACTGTTTACGCTCAATTTTTAACCGGTCGGACCACCCCATGCCTCTCGGGTGGACACGAATTCCGATAAATTGCGCTTTCCAGGAACGACTGCTTAATTCATTTCTGACGAAAAAAGCGGCTGAAGCACAACCTTCAGCCGCCGGGTAATAAGAAGTGAATTGGAGGAATCTGAAATCCTCCCCACTTACCAAATTATTTCACGCAGTTTTTGTTGCCGTCATAACGGAAACCTGCCTTTTCATCACAGCGGACGCAATTGTCTTTTCCATTGTACTTCGTATAACGGAAGCCTGCCTTTTCATCGCAGCGAACGCAATCGTCTTTTCCATTGTACTTCATATAACGAAAGCCTGCCTTTTCATCGCAGCGGACGCAATAGTCTTTCCCATTGTATTTTGTATAATGAAAGCCCGCCTTCTCATCACAGTAGACGCAATAGTCTTTTCCATTGTATTTATTGAAGTGGAAGCCAGCCTTAGTGTTGCAGAAATTCTTGGGACCGGGGCCTGAGAGGCCGGGACTGGAAAGACCGGGACTGGAAGTGCCGGGACTGGAAGTGCCGGGACTGGTAACACTACCGGAAAATACCAATGTGGCCGATAAACACATAGACACTGTTAAAACAACAACCATTGCAATTCCTTTCATGCCTTCCTCCTTAGTCTTAAGTTTTTATTTATGTTTACCCCATGCAACGGTGAGGCGGTGGACCTCACAATCCATGGAAGAAACACGCTCCGGCTCAACCACAAAACCAGTCCGCTGCTTGGGAAGCAGCTCCTAATAGTATCGCCGATAAGGACGCCCTTGCGTATCTTTGACGCTCCCGAGAAATATCCCTCCGGAGCTGGCTCAATTCCTGATCAAAGCGGGTCATCTCATCAAGGCTGATTCCGTCTTGTCCTGCCCGCTTCATATCCGACTCAATTCTTCTCCTTTCAGTCCGCAGGCGTTCAGCTTCTGGCCTTGTTAATGAACCTTCGAACACATTGAATTGATAAGAACTTCCTTTTTGTGGCTGAAGTATATTAAGCCGTCTCTTGTGCGTCAAGGAGATTTTCGCCACAGTCAAGCCAATTTAGAAATGTTCTATTCAAAACAAAAATGGAGATATCCACAGCCTTCTTTGCTCTTGCGGTTGGTTATTTCTTTGTATTTAAAGCTGTGTTCCTGCTGATGATAAGCAGGGAACCGTCGATTCTCTCTTCAATATTAACCTTCCTGCCATCGTTCTTCTCTAATTGATAAAGCTTTGGGTTGTAGGCAATGGTGTTATCATTCCGGACAGTCCGTTGGTGTTTGATGCAGAGATACTTGTCCAGATCGCAATGATCAGGAAGCCGGACGTGAACATCGGTCTCATTGGCCAGGCACACCCTGCATTTCTCGTTATATCGGGGCCAATACGTTTCAAGAAACGCATTGGCTTCCTCTTTTGTCTTGATGCCCCGGAGTCTCATCTCTTTGACGAGACGATCCTGAAGCACGCCAAAAAGCCTTTCAACCCTTCCTTTTGCCTGATGAGACAAGGCGTGAATGACGTCCACCCCAAGCTCCTTGAGCGCTCTCTCAAACTGGTTGAGAAATTCCGTGCCTTCAACTTCATCCCATTCCGTAGGTTTCTTTGATGATTTGTAGGTCGTGTGACGATCAAGATAAACGCTAACGGGAAGACCGTATATCTTGACGTAACGCTTGAAGCTGTCCATAGCCAGCAGGGTCGCTTCATAATCGTAAAATCTTGCAAAAACGGTGTTCGTGGCATCATCGATATAATTCATCAATACAAGCTCCGGACCCCAACCTTCCAGCCAGTCATGATGAGAACCGTCCGATTGAACCATCTCGCCAAAGCAGGACCTACTGGGCCTCCACTGCCTGTGGACAGATCGCTTGCGTTACTTCTGCCACAAAACTGCCTCTATCAGCCACTTCCTCATCGTCTCGTCGCATATTCTGCGTTTTGAATGCAGGCCCCGCAATCCATGAACTAACCGCCGGATCTGTCGCTCACTACCCCTATCATCGTTGATACTGTCTGCTCGGTGATTTCTCTGTCTATTGCCAATTGTATAAACTTCAGCCGCTTCAATTCTGTACTGATCATGACTATTATATCCTTTCAAGCCATAATTACCTCCCTCCTTCAGAAAATAATTACGGCCTTATTTTAGGACATTATCACTTTGGCGGAACAGAACAAAGAAAAAGAACCAAGAAAAGGTTGTTGATATTATGCTCTGACTGTGTTGAAATTCATTCAAAATCCTCAAGGAGGTTTTGAGATGCCCAGAGTCGAACTCAACACACAGGCGCCCGACTTCACGCTGAACGATTTTCACGGCAAAAGCGTGTCCCTGAAGGATTACACCGGAAAGAAAAATGTTCTGGTCGTTTTTAACCGGGGGTTTCTGTGACCGTTCTGCCGCGCGCACATGGCGCAGTTGCGCCGGGATTACAACGCTTTTTTGAAACTGGACACGGACATTCTGGTCGCGGGACCGGAAAAACCCGAAATCTTTCGGGACTATTGGGAAAAGCACGATCTGCCATTTGTCGGTCTGCCCGATCCGGATCACCGTGTTCTGAAACTTTACGGTCAGGAAGTGAAACTTTTCAAACTTGGCCGTTTGCCCGCGCAAATGTTGATTGACCGCACGGGAAAGGTCCGCTTCGTGCATTATGGCCATTCCATGACGGACATTCCTCCCAATGAGGAAATCCTTCAACTGATTCAGAACTTATAGCAAGAAAACCATCGCAAAGAGGAAAGCATGAGAAAAACTCAAATACCTGGATTACTTATCGTTTATGCCATCGCCTTTTTTGTTTTAATGTCCGGTTGCTCTCCATCCGGAAAAGAAATTGAACAAAAGTATATCTCGGAAACATCCAAATTCATCAATATTGACGGCCTGAACGTTCATTATCGTGACGAGGGACAAGGTCCCGTCCTTTTGTGTCTTCACGGGATTCAGTCCTCTTTGCATACCTGGGATGGCTGGGTGAAGGAAATGAAAAATGATTACCGCATTATCCGTCTGGATCTTCCCGGCTGGGGTTTTACCGGGGCTTCAAACTTTGGCTACCAGCCGGATGACACCATAGAATTTCTGAAAAAATTTGTTGATGCCCTGCATGTGCAGAAAATGAACATCGCGGGGAATTCTTACGGGGGTTTCCTGGCATGGAATTTTGTCGTAAAGCATCCGGACCGAGTGGACAAGCTTATCGTTATTGATGGCGGCGGTTATCCGTTTGAGCCGCCGCTGGCCGTCCGGCTTATGACCGCGCCGGTGGTAAAAAATCTCTATCCCCTGGTGACCCCCAGGTTCGTTGTCGCTAAATTCGTCGGTGATGTTTATGGGGAAAACAGCCGGATTCCGGAGGATACCATCGACCGCTATTATGATCTGATGATGTACAAAGACAACCGAAAAGAAAGTGTAAAATTTTTTGAGACGATGAAGGGAAAAATGAACAAGGAATCACCGGATATAAAAACCATCAAGATCCCGACGCTGATCCTGTGGGGCAGACAGGACAAATGGATTCCCATCAGTCTCATGCATCGTTTTAAAAGCGATATTCCTCATGCGCGCACGATTGCTTATGACGAAGCGGGGCATATTCCGATGGAACAGATTCCCGAAATCACCGCCAGGGACGCAGCCTTGTTTTTAAAGGGCAAGTAAACGGAAAAAAGGATTCCCCGGACTTTTTTGTTCGATTGGCCTCCACGGACTGCAGCAGGCCTATAAGATCATGACAGGATTACAGATTATGTCTTCTGGTTCGGGCTAAAAAAAACATAAATCTGATTTCTCCCGAGTTCTTTGGCTTTATACAGAGCCTTGTCGGCCATCTCCACCAGAATCTGCTGGTTTTCGTCTGTTTGCGGAGTCATGGCGGCAACACCGATGCTGATGGTAACATAAGAAGCAACACGGGAATATTGATGAGGAAGATATTCCAACTCAACGCTCGTTCGAATTTTTTCAGCGATCTGCCGGGCGTTTTCCCGGGTCGTATTGGGAAGAAGAACCACAAATTCTTCACCGCCATATCGGGCGCACAAATCATGGGAGCGGTGGACACTTTTCCGGAGAACGGCGGCAATTTTCTGGAGGCATACATCTCCGGCCTGATGCCCATAGTGGTCATTATAAGTCTTGAAATCATCCACGTCGATAAACAGAAGAGATAACGGTGTGCGATACCGGACCCCCATGCGCCATTCCGTGTCGATAAAATCATCAAAATGCCGCCGGTTGGCCAGACCCGTTAAAACATCCGACGAAGAAAGATGTTCAAGCTCGGTTTTGGCCTGTTCCAGTCGAATGGTCTCGATTTCCTTCAATAGATTGCGCAGGTAATTCCGGCGCAAGTCGTTTTCCATCTGATAATTGGCGATCAAACTGATGATATTGGCGGCAAACAGAACGACGCTGCTGTTGATCATTACGGGCGGCGGCATGGGGGTAATATGGGACACACAAAGGACATACAGCAGAAATGCTATCCACGAAACGCTGAAGGCATGCCAGAACCGCAAACGTACCACAATGTTGCCGAACATCACAATGAGAATGACCCCGGTGTGGTAGTGGACAACATTGGGATGATGACTTAGTCCCAACATGAGGATGATGCTGGCACAAGACAGAACAATAAGAAAATCGACAAAAACATCCAGGAAATGAATAAACGTCCGCCGACTCATCAACAAAAGAACGATCACCATGGCAGGAGTGACAATGCCCAGACGGATTTTCCAGGCCGTCAGATAGATGTCCGGGAGCATCTCCTTATCCGTAATGAGAAACAGGTTATAAATGAAGATGGCAATGACCGCCATGATAAAGAAACGGTTTTTGCGGATGTCCAGCGTATCGGCAAGGAAACGGCTTTCGAGATTGCCGGGAAAAACAAGAAAGGGAAATCCGGACTCCAGGGCCTTCTGAATATCACCTTCCAGATTCGTAATATCTTGACGATGGTCGGTCAACGGTTGGCGGACTGCGGTCAAATCTCCATCCTCCTGCAAACGACAAGCCTCACCGGAGAATTTTTGTCCGGGAATGGATTTTTGCCCAAATTCAGTTTCATGGAAAACCTCCTTTGAAGCATTATAGTCAACAAATGCGTTTGGGGAAAGAAAAATGTCATGCGAAAACCCCCTTGATTTGATATAAAGAATCCGGTGGGTAAACGACGATGGACACAAAAAAAAACTCCCTTCTGAAGCAAGTGCCGGGCCTCCTGCTCTTACTTGCCGCGCTTGTCCTGTTTCTGCCCCGGGATGCCGAAGCGGCCAGGAAACTGGTCATCGATCCTGAATTTGCAAAAAGCAACCTGAAAGGCATTCTACAGGTCTGCAAGGACCCGACAGGCAATCTGACGATCGATCAAATCGCCTCACCGGCTCTTGACGAATGCTTCCGGGATATCTCGATCGAACATCCCACTTTCGGCTATTCGGACGCAACCTTCTGGTTCCGGATCAAAGCCATCGCCACCCCGCAAGTTTCCCAATCTTTTTTCCTTGCCTATGATTATCCGGTCATTGATGAAATTGATCTGTATCTGCCGGACAGCAAAGGATACAAGGTATATTCGGCGGGCGATCGCCGCCCCTTTCACCTTTGGCCGGTCGCATACAGAAGCATTCTTTTCCCCGTCACAATAGATGCCGGAGAATCCTCCACCTGGATCATCCGCGTCAAAAGCGAAGGATCGATCACCGTTCCCATCACCCTGTGGTCGGAAGACGCATTCTCCCGGTACCGGAACAATTCCCTCGTCGCCCTGTGGTTTTTCTATGGCGCCATGATCTCCATCATTTTTTACAATCTTCTTTTCTTTGTTTCGTTCCGGGAAATCAGTTACATTTTTCTTTCTCTGTTTGCCATCAGCATGACGTCCTACTCCCTCATCAACAACGGCATCGCCTTCCAGTACCTCTGGCCGGATTATACGGAATGGGCAAATGCCGCCCACCCCTTTTCGCTGCTCATGAGCGGGATCTGGGGCACATTATTCACCCGCTATTTCCTGAATCTGAAACGAAAACATCCCTTATTCGATTACAGCCTCAAGGCGGTCGGCGTTTTGGGCATCCTTATGCTTGCAACCCCATTTCTGCTGAATTACCGGTATGCAACCCAGATTTCCATGATGATGGGACTGCTCTCTGTCACTTCCATGCTGGCCACCGGTTCGATCCTGGCGTTTCGTGGTTCCAGACCCGCACGTTTTCTCATTGTTTCGTGGATTGTCTTTTTCGTCTTCATGAGCATGGAAGTCTTGAGAGCCTACGGCGTCATCCCCAAAATCGCCATGTCGGACGCCAGCCTGAGCATCGGCACCAGCGCCATGATCCTCATCCTGTCTCTCGGAATCACGGACAAGATTAACGTCATCCGCCGGGAAAAAGACAGCGCCCTCGCGGCCCTGCGGGAAAGCGAAGAAAAATACCGAGATATCTTCAATAATGTTTCCGATGTTCTGTATATCCACGACCTGGAAGGACGTTTCACCGACATCAACCGTCAGGTGGCAAAGCTTGGGTATACTCCGGATGAACTCAAAGGAAAGAACATCCGGGATTTAATTCCGGAAGAACACCGTCAGGGCTTTGAAGATTATATCCATAGTCTGCATTCTCAAGGAAGCGGCTCAGGATTAATCAACATTATGACCAAAGACGGCGCCGTCCGGATCATGGAATTCATGAACAACCTTTACTACGATAAATCGGGCAGGCCCCTGGGAGCGAGAGGCTCCATCCGTGATGTAACGGAAAGGATCATCATGAATCGGGAAAAAAAGGAGCTGGAAGCCCGATTGCTGCAATCCCGAAAAATGGAAGCCCTGGGTATGCTGGCGGGCGGCGTCGCCCACGATCTGAACAACATTCTCTCGGCTGTCGTCACCTATCCGGAACTCCTTCTTCTTCAGCGCAGTCTGGATGAAAAGCAGCGGCGGATCATCAAGACGATCCATGAGGGAGGCCTGCGCGCCACCGCCATTGTGGGCGATCTGCTGACCATCGCCAGGGGCGTGGCTATCCGGAAGGAGTCTCTCGACCTCAATGACGTGGTTCGGGAATACCTTTCGTCTCCGGATTACCTGGCCTTAAAACAGCAAGCTCCCGACATCTCCGTAACAGTCCAAATGACGGATACACCGCTGATCATGGACGGTTCACCGATTCATCTCCGGAAGTCCCTCATGAACCTGCTCATCAACGCCTTTGAAGCCGTGGACAGGCACGTCGGAAAAATCACGGTAAAAACCGGCAAGGAAATTCTGGATAAGATGGAATCCGATGATGATCCGGAGGGCAGGGGAAAGTACATCGTTCTGACCGTGGCCGATAACGGTCATGGAATCGCGGAAGCGGATCTGGAAAGGATTTTCGAGCCTTTTTATTCGAAAAAGGTCATGGGCCGCAGCGGCTCCGGCCTGGGCCTTGCCGTCGTCTGGAATTCCGTGCAGGATCACGACGGTTTCGTGGATTTGAAAAGCAGCGACAAAGGCACGGTTTTCCGGCTCTGCTTTCCGGCGGCCAACCGGGCAGAATACTCGCAAGTACCTGAAATAACCGCTTTATCAGAATGCAGGGGACAGGGAGAATCCATTCTGGTCATTGACGATGACCCGGTGCAGCGCGAAATCGCCTCCCATTTTCTGGATACCCTCGGTTATAAGGTTCACACGGCTGCCTCCGGAGAGGAAGCCGTGAACTTCGTCAAAACACAATCGGTCGACCTGCTCATCCTGGACATGATCATGGAACCGGGCCTAAGCGGCAGAGAAACCTATCAAAGCATCGCCGAACTGCATCCCCAACAGAAAGCCATTATTGTCAGCGGCTATGCAGACGACGATGATGTCAAGGCCGCTCAATCTCTGGGCGCGGGCGAATATGTAAGTAAACCCTATACCCTGGAGAAACTGAGTCTGGCCGTACGGAAAGCCCTGTGCGACACTTGATGGATTTGATGTTTGGACAGTTGTTCCCGGGATCATCCGATCCAATCAGCACAAAACCCTTCCGGACGGGGAGTTAGCAGAATCCCCCTGCATTTTGATATTGAAGCTTCTTTCCAAGAACTTTTTCCAGAGATCGGGCAAGTCCGCGGTCCTCACCGGTAACAAAGGTAAAAGCATCGCCGGTTTTCGCTGCCCGTCCCGCCCGTCCGATGCGGTGGGTATAGGCATCGACTGTCGAGGGCATATCATCCTAAAAACGGCAGTTGAGCGGCTAAATGTGTGCCGGTAGCAGCGGTGGAGTATCGGATTTGGCAAGAAGATTTTGAAAAGCCTTCTTGACAATGATCGACATCCTTTGG
>Ga0116148_1004614_pt1 | contig 11903 bp, 7 predicted proteins | sample AD_UKC055_MetaG_FD_89786 | JGI IMG/M metagenome (GOLD analysis project Ga0116148, IMG submission 89786) | Active sludge microbial communities of municipal wastewater-treating anaerobic digesters from USA - AD_UKC055_MetaG | ecosystem: Engineered > Bioreactor > Anaerobic > Digestate | place: USA... | reverse complement strand
AGTTCTTAAAGTTCTTATTGACAATGCCCTGAAGTTCTCAGAAAAAAAACAGGTAGACATCTCCTTCGGAGATAACCGTTTGAGTATAAGGGATTACGGAATAGGTATAGAAAAAGAAAAACTCGAAAAAATATTTGACAGGTTCTATAAAGGAAGCTTTTCAAGAAATAAAGGGGGTCATGGCCTAGGACTTTCCATTGCCAAAAAAATCTCCGAAAAGTTAGGAATAGAGATAGAAGTAGAATCAGAGATAAATTCCGGAAGCACTTTTACACTGGTATTCAAAGAAAAAAAGGAGGAATTCTATGATACTCAGGTATAAGGATAAAGAACCTAAAATAGGCAAAAATGTCTTCATTGCCCCAGGAGCAGTTATAATAGGTGATGTCGTAATAAAGGATGGAGCAAGCATATGGTTCAACTGTGTTGTGCGTGGAGATATGGCACCTGTTGAAATAGGTGAAAACTCAAATATCCAGGATAACTGTACGGTTCATACTGCTCAAAACGCACCTGTAAAAATAGGAAACCATGTCACTATAGGACACAATGCTATCGTGCATGCCTGCACCATAGAAAATGATGTACTGATAGGAATGGGTGCAATAATTCTGGACAATGCAATCATAAAGTCTGGAACGGTTATAGCGGCCGGAAGCATTGTCAAGGAAAAAAATATTATGGGGCCGGACGAACTTTATGCAGGCATACCGGCTTCAAAGAAAAAAGAGTTTGACCCTTCACATAGAAAAGAATTAACCGACCATGCAGCCGAGTACTCAAACCTGGCTTTGGAGTATATCAAGGAACTTAAGTAACTTTTCGGTAACTATCCTTAGTTTACGTTACTTGATTTTAATTATAATTTTTATATTTTGTAATGTACGTGCTTGACCGTTAACACATTCAGGGTATTCTTTTATCAGAAAACAATAAAACTTGATACCCGGAGGTGTCGGATTATGAAAAAACTTATGGCAGTTATTATGACTCTGGTTTTGGCTATCGGAATATTTGCAGCATACCCAACTTACAACGGAATTAATGACCCGGCTTACCAGCACGCTTTAAACGGAAACAACCTTGAACTCAACAACAAGACAGTCAATGTGAAGATTATGCAGTGGATATCGGGCAACTTTATTGACAGGGCAACTCTTAACACCGCAAGAGGTCTTAAAGAAGGAGCCAATCTCGTTTCTTCAGATATAGTCCTTACCAAACCCGGACTTGTAAAAGATCAGATATTCGGAGCCATAGCAGTTATTTCAAACGGTCTTGTAGACATAGCAGTTGCAAAAGACAATGTTTATGCTCCTACAAATAAAGTTAATATAAGCGATAATGTAAGCGGTTTAAAATTAGTTGAATTCAATCAGCTAACCAAGCTTCCCGAAGGCGGATACAGTTTTACAAAAGATATAGCCGATGCAATTCCTGCTTCCGGATATACAGTAAGCGGAGCTGGTGTGACGAGCCTCAAGGGAAACTCAAGACTTAACGGAAATCCAACCGGAACAATAGTAGCCCCTGAATTCCTTATAGCCGGAGATATTAACGTTCCTTTCGATATGGGACCTGCAGACAATTACGTAGTTGTATTTGATATAGTAGTAAGCCCAAAAGGAAAGTTCTAAAATAATCAAAACTCCCTGAGAAGATCTCAGGGAGTTTTTTTACATTATTATATTTGCTATCTTATCTTTAACCAGAATGACTTTTTTGACAGGCTTTTCAAGGATTGAGCGGAATCTTTCATTTTCTTTAAGCAGGCATAAGAGTGCATCACTGTCCAATCCTTTGGGAACACTTATAATCCCGCGCATTTTTCCGTTTATCTGAACAGGAAGATCTATACTAGCAGATTCCAAGTACTTCTCGTATCCACTAGGAAAACCGGCATTAAGAACTGTACCTTTACCGCCTTTCATAAGATGTATCTCTTCAGCGATAAACGGTGCAAATATGGTAAGCATCTTGGCCAGGTCAACAACCACAGATCTTTCCATGCAGCTTTCTTTTACTGCTTCATTGCTGAACTCCATAAGGCAGGCAACTGCGGCATTATACTTCATATTTTCTATTGAATAGCTGAATCTGTTTATAGTTTGAGCCATCTTAGCTTTTACGGAGTCACTGCATTTTCCTTCAGGAAGAGCAGCAATATCCCACACTCTGTTAAGAAATCTTTGAATAGCATCCATTCCTGAATCTCTGAAATCGCCGCCTTCAAGAAAATTACCCATAAACATGAGATACGTTCTGAGACAGTCTACCCCATGCGTCTCAAAATAATCATTGGGATTTATCATATTTCCCTTGGACTTGCTCATCTTTGCACCGTCTTTGAGTATAAGCCCGTGTCCCCTGAAAGAGGAAAAAGGTTCCTCGAATGGCAGATACCCAAGGTCATGAAGTGCCATAGTAATAAATCTTGAGTACATAAGGTGAAGGTTGGCATGTTCATTTCCGCCTATGTACATTCCCACAGGATACCATTTTTTCACGAGTTCCGCATCAAAAGGTTTTGTATCATCTTTAGGAGAACAGTATCTCAAAAAATACCATGCTGAATCAAGAAAGTTGTCACTTACATCCGTCTCTCTTCTGGCCGGTCTTCCGCATTTGGGACAGACCGTGTTTATAAACTCTTCGTTTTTGGCAAGAGGAGACTTTCCGCTTCCGTCAGGAATATAGTCTTTGGTCTGAGGAAGTATGACCGGAAGGTCTTCTTCCCTTACAGGAACAGTACCGCAGTGTTCACAGTAAACAACCGGAATAGGCGGTCCCCAGTATCTCTGTCTTGAAATACACCAATCATGAAGATGGTAGTTAGTCTGTGCTTCAAAATCCGGATGAACTGAACCTACATTTTCTATAAAATCAAGACTTTTAGTTTGCGTATACTTATCACTGTTTATCATAACTCCATACTCTGTATATGGAAGCTGTGAGTCCTCACATTCAATTACTTTTTTTATAGGCAGAGCGTATTTTTTTGCAAATACCCAGTCTCTTTCATCATGAGCAGGAACAGCCATAACTGCACCTGTTCCGTAATCTGCTATAACATAGTCTCCTATCCATACAGGAATACTTTCGCCTGTAAGAGGATGAACAGCGTAGCTGCCTGTAAAGATACCGTTCTTTTCTCTTTTTATTGATGTTCTTGTAGCCATATCCATCTTTCTTACAGACTCTTCAAATATCTCAAACTCTTTCTTAATTTCGGGCTTTATAAGCTCTTCAAGATTCTTATACTCAGGTGCAACCACGATATAGGTCACTCCGTATATCGTATCAGGTCTTGTGGTGAAAACCTCGATACACTTTTCGCTACCTTCAAGCCTGAACTTTATACTGGCACCTTTAGACTTCCCTATCCAGCTTCTCTGAATATTTTTGGTGTTTTCTGTCCAATCTATTTTATCAAGATTATCCAAAAGTTTTTCGGAATATTTAGTTATTTTAAAGAACCACTGGCTCATTTCACGCTTTTCAACTTCACTTGAGCATCTTTCACACTTATTCTCAATTACCTGCTCATCTGCAAGCACTGTCTTGCATGATGGACACCAATTGACGTTCGATACTCTCTTTTCTGCCAATCCTGCTTTATAAAGCTGAAGAAAAACCCATTGAGTCCATTTGTAGTATTCAGGAGAAGATGTATTTACTTCGCTTTTCCAGTCATAGATTGCACCTATTTTTTTTAGCTGCTTCTCTCTGAAATATTCTATACTTTTGGGTGTCAGTACGGCAGGATGCTCTCCTACCTTGAGTGCATAGTTTTCACTGTGGATTCCAAAAGCATCAAAACCAATCGGCTCGTAAACATCGTATCCCTTAAGCTTCATGTACCTACCATAGACATCTGAACCCATGAAAGAGTACATGTTTCCAATATGGAGTCCGGCAGCGGAAGGATACGGAAACATCATAAGATTTAAAAATGGTTTTTTCGCATTTTTCAGATCCACCTCAAATGGCTTGACCTGGTTATAGTACTCCTGCCACTTTTCCTGAACTGACTTAAAATCGTACATAACATGCCTCCCGACAAAAACAGAATTTGATATTATTTAATTATACCAGAGCATTGTTGATAAAATCAAATATATGGATATAAAAGCCTTAAAGCTATGTTATAATAATATAAAAAGATATGGAGGTGAGGTAACGTGAAGTCAAGATTTTATGGAATATTACTTTTATTGGCATCGGCATTTCTATTTGTGTCATGCAGCGCTCCTACTAAAGATCAAACTAAAAGCGATTTACCTGCACAGGTTTCAAAGAATATAGCCACAGTTGATAAAGCGATTCAGACACAGGATCCTTTTGTAAAAAATACTGAAAAACCTGTCGAGCAACCTGTAACTACTCCTCAGAAAAGTCAGGATTACGATGAAAAGGAAGTTCAGAAGTATTATGATAAAGCAAGAGAACTTGAAGGTATCCAAAAGTACGAAGATGCAATCAATTATTATATTAAAGCAGAAAAAATACTTACCGATCATACTCCGAAAAATACTTACTCAGATCTTTATCTCAGACGGGCAAGACTTTACTACAAAATCGGAGACCTTAATGAAGCATGGTATGATTACAGCACTCATATCAACTTTTTCAGTCAGGACTATGATGCTTACAATGAACGCGGTATAGTAAGCTACGATTCAATGGATTACGAAACTGCTTTAGGTGACTACGATGCTGCAATAGACCTTACTCAGGACAAGGACTACATATTCTATAACAGGGCTTTGGCTTATTATGCTCTTGAAAGATACTATGAGGCAGTGGACGATTTCGATAAAGTAATTTCTTTTAATCCTCAGGATTATGAAGCTATAAGCTATAAAGGTCTATGCTACACGGCTCTGGGAGAGTATGAAAAATCAATTTCATTACAGAAAGAAGCTCTTGAAATAAATCCCCTTTATTCGATTGCTTACAATGAAATGGGAAATGCCAGTTTCTACAGTTTTATGGATGATGATGCAATAGAGTATTACACCAAGGCTATCGGACTTGAAGAAAATCCAAACTACTACTTTAACAGGGCAAAAGTATACCTTTACAATCAAAGATACGATGAAGCTATTTCTGATTTCATAAGAACCATAGAACTAAATCCAAAAGATTACGAAGCATTTAACCAGATAGGATACTGTTACTATGCCCAAAAAAACTATACAGAGGCTGAAGAGTACTTCTTATCAGCACTGGATATAAACTATATGTACACTCCGGCATGCTACAATCTCGCTCTTGTATACGAAAAGTATGAGGATTACGAAAAAGCTATTGAATACTATAACTACGTAATTGATTACGCCGAGCCTTCGGACAGTCTGATTGAAAAAGCAAAAGAAAGAATCAAGGCTATAAGCTAAAATTTTTGCAGTCATGTATAGAAAAATCTCCTCCCTAAAAGGGAGGAGATTCTTTATTTAAGATATGGATATCCGTTATTTTTGGATGAATCTATTGCCCAGATATTTGTAAAATCCCAACCTGTATAAGTATTCTGATTTTTCATCTCTGCAGTAGTCTTACCAGTTCCAAGAGCCGTACCGTTGCATGAAGCTGTCGAAGTTGCTCCTGATGCCTGTGTATCCCAAAAGCTGTTAAGAGCTGTAGAGTTAGTCGTGGCCTTAAATACCAAACCGGCAGCTGAATAACTTATAGTACCTATAGAATAGCTGTTTTCTATTTCACCCTTATCAATATGATAGACAAGACCTGCATATGCACTTCCAAGAGCGTAACAGTTAACTATCTTAAAGTCATACGAAACAGATTTGAAACGTCCTACAAGGCCGCCTGAAAAATCTGATCTTACTATTTCACATGAAGAGTACGATTCTGATACGTTGGCGTAACCATCACCAAAAATTCCTCCTGCATAGCTGTCAGGATTACCTCCATATGGATAAGTAATACTTCCCTGAGAGTAGCAGTCAACTATGCTGGGACCTTTTGCATATCCTATTAAACCACCGGATATACCCGTTTGTGCTGTTATCTGCCCATTATAGAAAGAATTTTTTAACTCTCCGTAGAAAAAAACTCCGAAAAGTCCGCCTCTTCCGCTTTCAGTTGGCTGTAGCATCGAAGATTTAACAAGTATCTCTGCCTCCGAAGATACATTTTCATAACTACCATAGGCTATTCCGATTAATCCGCCTACATTATGTTCCCCTGAAATTACTCCCTTAGAAGTAAGATTTTTATTTACTGTGTGTACAGAAGATACATATTCCCCTGTAAATTTGCCTGCTATACCTCCGCATGCTTTGGTAGCTGTTACTTGACCTTCGTATGAAACATCCTGAGCAACAGCAACTTCTAAGTATCCTGCCACACCGCCTACATACTCATTACCGGTTATATCGGCTTTCACTGAAATATTTGTAAGTTCTACTTTATTACCTCTGCCGATCAACCCGCCAACTTCGCTTGATCCGCTTATTGTACCGCTCAAGATCTGAATATTTTCTATCTTTGTAAAAATACGCGGCGAATACGGAGACTCTGACGCTATACTGCCCTCAGAGACACCCACCAGGAATCCTGCCTTTGGACCTGCACTCAAATAAACATTTGTGAACTTAATGTTTTTTATAACTGCCTTATCAACATATCCAAACATTCCTGATCCTGCTGCTGTCCAACCGATTCTCATATTATCAATAGTCTTATTATTTCCGTTAAAAGACCCCGTAAAGTATCGTATTTCTCCGTTGATCTCTGCTCCGACCGGATACCATGTATCGTTCAGATGAATATCCTCTGCCAGTACATAATGCTTGGAAAGTCTCCATCTCATTCCGTCAAGCTGTGCAACGTTATTGATGACAAAGGGATCTGCAAGTGAACCGTCACCCTGTTCATACTTTACCGGAAGAGTTCTCTCAAGAACCGGATATCCGGTATCGATAAACCATTTATCGCCAAACACCCAGTTAGCATATGATGAAGATTTTTTAGCTGCAGCGTCATTAAGACAGACTGCCGACGTCTGTTCATGATCAGAAGTACTGCCTACCCAGTAACAATCTGTTATTCCTGTATCTTGTGGAGCAAAACTAAAGATTTTACCGCTTGAAGCTAGAACAGTTACTCTTGAGTATGATTTGTCTATGCTTCCTTCATTTTTAAGAGCAAATCCTGCTGATTTGGTAACAGTACTGTTTCCCTTTACTTCACCGGATGACATACAGTAGGATATACTTCCTGTACTTTCATTTTTACCAACAAATCCGCCTACTTTAAACCCATCAATATTCTCATCAGATACGTCTACAGTGTAAATATCGCTCGATGATTCAGATATGCTTCCTGAGTTTATTCCTACAAAACCACCTGAAAAATCAATATTATAACCTCTAACATGTGATCCGTTAAGAACTGCACAACCTTTTATGCTGCCGCTGTTATAACCAACAAAACCGCCTACAGAAGAATTTGCTAATACTACTTTTCCACTAGAAGTAGAGTTCAGTATCTCTCCGCTGTTATATCCGACAAATAGCCCAACGGTTTTTACAGCATATATTCCAGTCGTAGGATCAGTGGACACTTTTTTTACAGAACAGTTTTCTATCCTTCCTTCATTCTTTCCGGCAAGGATACCTACGTTTTCATTTCCATTACAATCTATATAGTCAACATTAAGGTTTTTTACTGACCCGGATGAACCTATAACTCCAAACATACCTATATTTGTACCTGTAAGACGTCCAAATTCTTCAATCGATATAAATTGCAGTTCTACCGTAGAACCGTTACCGTCAAAAGTACCCGTGAAAGGCGCCGCATCGGTTCCGATAGGTTCCCATTTTCCGTTATGTGTAACCGATTCGAACACAAGTTTTATATTCTCTTTCATTCTATAGTGCTTATCCAGTCCGTTTTTTACATTTAAAAGCTGAGTATTGTTCTCTATTATATATGGATCGCTCAGAGTTCCCGAACCCTGCTGGTTAGCAACAGTTATCTTTGCTGTTACCTTAAGCTCTGTGGGGGGAACCGTGTTCTCTACATTTGCTGGCAGAACAAAAGTTGCACTTACAGTATACTCTCCGGTCTTTGTCTGGTCATATGATGAAACATCCCACGTCAGATTTACTGTATGCGTTGCATCAGTAGTGTCAGTTATAACTGTAGTAGCATCTAGTACTGTTTTTATCTGATTACTGTCATATGTATTCACACTGACGGTAATATCTTTTGCAGGTTTTATGCTCTTGAGAGTTCTCTTGTCTGAGACACTAAGCATGGTATTGACAGTTTTTGATACCTCGGTATTGTCTTTTATCTGTACAGGAACATCAAATGTTGCCGATGCAGGATAATCTGCTTCTGAGTTGGCATTGTATGTGGAACATACCCAGTTCTTAAGCTCAACTGTATATTCTCCGCCAAGCTCATCTTTTACTGTCGTGCTTGTCGGCAGCTTAGTCATTGCTGTTGCTTTGGCTGTTCCCAGCGATACATAATACTTTTCATTAAGAGCTGTAACTGACTTCAGCTCTGGCTTAAGCACCTGTATCTCAACAGTTACCTCAAGCGGTACCGGAGGTGTCTTCTGCGATACTCCTGCAGGCAGTGTAAAGCTCCCCTTTGCACTGTATGTTCCTTCCTTATCTTTGTCGTATCCGTTTAATGTCCATGAAGCTGTTATATCATAGTTTTTCCCCTTGTTATCTATTATCGTTACTTTAGTTGGAAGTTCTTTTCTTACATCTTCCTCACTCGTTCCAAGAGCTACCCGTACATTGGCTATTCCTTTTACCGAATCAATAAAGATAAGCTCCATCTTTGGCCCGCATGAACCCAATATTACTGCTAACAGTAAAAATAATGAGAACAACTTCGTTGCTTTCTTTACATTACGCCTCCTTAATATTAAGTCTTATTACCTAACAAGTATACTCTTTTGTATATATTAAGTAAATATATTGTTTATCATAATTAACTCATTCTTTACTTTATTCATTAATCATGTTACCAAGATGACTGTTTTTTCTTTTATTAACATATAATACTTTTATTAGTTGCAAGAAAAAAATATCTATATTAATTAAGACAATCTTTGAACTTTTCCAAATATATCTTTTATTAAAAAAACAAAATTATCAATTAAATTTTATATTTAGAAAGATATATACCTTAATTATCGCAGTTGATCGGAACTTCTTTGTTTTGAAGTTTATTATCTGTTATAATTATTAAAGAATCCATGCTTTGCGGAGGTTATTATGTGTGGTATTTTTGGCGGTTTTTCGAATGTTTCAGCTCCAGAAATAAAGAGGTGTTCGGATACTTTAAAACATAGAGGACCGGATGATTCAGGAATTTTCTTAAAAACTTCATATAAACAGAGCTCTTATGCTCTAGACGATACCAGTACTTCCAGTATCAATTACTTTATGCTTGAAACTCTTGATCCGGCTTTTAAAGAGGTTGCCCTTTTCTTAGGACACAGAAGGTTAAGCATACTTGAGCTCTCTCCGCTGGGTTATCAGCCTATGAGCTGCGATGGTATTGCCATAGTATTCAACGGAGAGATCTATAACTACATTGAGCTCCGAAAAGAGCTTTCAGAGGATGGTTTTAAGTTTATCTCCGACTCTGATACCGAAGTAATAATAAAGTCTTATCAAAAATGGGGACACGACTGTGTCCGCCGTTTCAATGGGATGTGGAGCTTTGTTCTTTATGATCCGCAAAAAGAAAGTCTGTTCTGTTCCAGAGACAGATTCGGAGTTAAGCCCTTTTATTATTTTTACGACAGCAGAAGCTTCATCTTTGCTTCGGAGATAAAGGGATTGTTTTGCTTTGAACCCGTATCAAAAAAAATAGATCTTCAAAAAGTTAAACGGTTCATCGTCTGGGAAAACTGGGAGCATACAGAAGATACTTTTTTTGAAGGAGTTATGAGGCTCAGACCAGGATACAACATGATACTTGAACTGAATAGCATGTGTTTGACTCAGACCAGGTACTATGAAATCAACCCGTCCGTCAATGTTGCTCCAAGATCTTTGGAGGAATGTGCCCAAGATCTGGGAAGTATTTTTTTAGATAGCGTGAGAATACGTCTGAGAAGCGATGTTCGTGCAGGAACATGTTTCAGCGGCGGAGTAGACTCATCGGCAATAGTATATGCCATAAACGACATTCTTAAAAAAGAAAAGATTTCAAGCGTAGGAGATAGTCAATTTCTTTTTTCAAGCGTTTTTAAGTCTGAAAAGAGGTATGCAGGCTTTGATGAAAGCCGTTGGATTGAACTGGGTGCAAAGGACACTGGTGCAGTACTCGTTGAAACCGAACCGACAGCAGAAAAACTGATTTCGGATATACAGCGCCTTTCGTGGCACCAGGATGAGCCTTTCAAGACTATGAGTATTTTTTCCAGTTGGTGTGTAATGGAACAGGCACGAAAAAACGGTGTAACCGTAACCCTTGACGGTCAGGGACCGGACGAAACAGTAGGCGGTTATAACGATATTTTTTATGTAAAGTTGGCTAGTGATCTTGCAAAGCTTGATCTTCCCCTTTTTATTAAAGATCTTAACGGTTTTTGTTCCAACTTTGGTTTATCAAAAAAAATGCTTTTGAAGAACAGTCTTTCGAAGTTCCGGATTTCCGGACAGACTCTTCTTAAGCACAGCCGCATTTTAAGTGCAAAGGTCTTTGAAACTGCATCTGAGGTACCAAATGTAAAAACCCACAGACTAGAGAATAAAAACGTCAACAAGCAGCTTAAACTGCTTGTGGAGGAAAATCTTACGGTACTTCTGCGGTATGCAGACCGTAACTCAATGGCTTTTTCTGTGGAGTCCAGAATGCCATGGCTTGATTATAGGCTTATAGACTACTGTTTTTCTCTTGGAGAAAGTTTTAAGGTTGCACAGGGGTGGAGTAAACTGGTTGAAAGGAAGGCCATTGAAGCCTTTACAAACAAGGAAATGGCTTGGCGCAAAAGCAAGCTTGGATTTCCTGCTCCTCAGGCTTTATGGCTTAAAGAGGAAAAATTTCAAAAAGTGTATAACGACTATATAAATAGCTCCCGTGTCCTCAGAGAGCTGGGGATAAAAAGTTCAATTGAACCAAGATGGGATCTGATGAGTGTTGCTGTCTGGGAAAAGGTAATGGGGCTGTAAACTTATGAAAAAAATTTTTATGATTGGATATATGCATACTAAAAACGATAAGAGGGTTGAACGGTCTGTAAAAGCTCTTGAAAAAGAGTTTGAAGTAAAGCTACAATATCTGCAAAAAAACGATGTCCTGATCAATGACGGACAGAATATGGGAGTATATCTTCAAAGAAGCGATAAAAAAAATATTCTATCAAGAAAAACAGACAGTTTTTTTCTTCTCAGAAAGTTTGACCGGAAGATACTTGACGAGGTAACTACCGGGGAGTATGACATACTTTATATACACGGGATAAGTATTTTTTATCCTCTGAAACTCTTTCAAATCGCAAAGAAACGTGGAAAAAAAGTTGTTTTTGACATGCATGAGTACTATCCGCAGGATTATCTTTCTTATCTAAAAAAACCATTTTCGAAAATAAAAGAGTATCTTTATGAGAAAATGATTTTTAAAAAACAGCTGAAGCTTTCTGATATGGTCATAAGTGTTTCCAAAGGAATTTCCCAGCATATCTACAGCAAAAACCTATATGAACAAAAGATATACTATCTTCCCAACTATGCTTCTTACTATATTCCTTTAAAAGATGAACGAAAAAAAAAAAAGTATATGTTTTGTTGGAGGCACCAGCAGGAGCATCAAAACTGTTCTTCCTTTGCTCAAAGCACTTTCGGAAAATGGTTTTTCAGTGAAAATAATAGGCACTCATATAGCAGGTTTTGAGTCTT
>Ga0116148_1004612_pt1 | contig 11905 bp, 10 predicted proteins | sample AD_UKC055_MetaG_FD_89786 | JGI IMG/M metagenome (GOLD analysis project Ga0116148, IMG submission 89786) | Active sludge microbial communities of municipal wastewater-treating anaerobic digesters from USA - AD_UKC055_MetaG | ecosystem: Engineered > Bioreactor > Anaerobic > Digestate | place: USA... | reverse complement strand
ATGGCATGCCGCGGCGGTTGTGTTGCCGGAGGCGGCCAGCCCTATGGTGTTACCGATGAAATCCGCAAACAGAGAGCTGCTGCACTGTATCAGGATGATAAGGACTGCGAAATCAGAACTTCTCACCAGAATCCATTAATCACAAAAATTTACAAGGATTTCTTTGGTCAGCCGAACAGCGAAAAGGCACACCACCTGCTTCACACACATTATGAAAAACGAGCCTTATACAGGGACTAAGTAACACGGAAGATTAGTTACTCTGTGTATACACTAAAGAGGCTGACCGGGACGAAAACACCGGCCGGCCTCTTTTTTGTTTTTATGATATACTCTTATTTGTTATAAGTATGTATTTAAGGAAAAAAATATGCCTGTACATGAAATAGAAGAAAAGATAATAAAACTGGAGACAAAACTTGCTTTTGTTGAAGATTTTCTCATGCAGCTGCAGGAAGTATCAGTTGAGCAGGGCAAAGAAATTGAAATGCTGAAAAAAGAAAACAAGAAAATTCACGGGAAAATTAAAGAAATGCTCGAAAACGAAGAACTTCTTAATCAGAAGCCCCCTCATTATTGAGTTCTTTCTTCCAGAGGCACCTTCAATTTTATTGTTGTCCCCTTCCCGGATTCCGACTTCCACGAATATTCGGCGTCAATCTGATGCGCCCGATATTCCATGGATTTTAATCCTAAGCCCCTGCCGAGAACCATTCGCTTTGCTGCCTTACTATTCGGTATTTGATTTTTTTCTACTTTTCCGGTTCCATTATCTTCTAAGGTAATAACAATATGTGTTTTACTGCTTAAAGCACTAAGAATAACCTGAGAAGCCTTCGAGTGCTTTATAACATTCTGCATTCCCTCTTGAATTATTCGAAATAAATTCATTTTTTTTGTAACTGACAATTGAACATCCGGGGCAACCTTCCACTCATACTTACAAACACAGCCCATCTGTTTTTGAACATTCATGCATAAACTTTCAAATGCTTCGTGCAGCCCGAGGGTATCGAGTTCAAGCGGGAAAAAATCATGGGCATATTGCCTTGTCCGCAGCAGGGTTTCATCAATCATAGAAGATAAATCTTTAAGAACCGGTTCCGGAGCTGACTTCATACTTGTACAGAACATTGAAATTCCTGCAAGTCTCTGACAAATATCATCATGCAGGTCAAGTGAAAACCTTAATCTTTCCATTTCGCTAATTTTTAACACTTCTGCTTCAACGGCAATTCGTTTATCGGCCTCTTTTTTTAGTTCCCTGTTAGCCTTTACCAAATCGCTTGTCCTTTTTGCAACTTCAACTTCCAATTGATCGGCTCTGTCTTTTTCCTTATCGAGTACCTGAATAAGCCTGATGGCATTTTGAAGCAGAAGAGCGGCATTACATAGATGAGGCTGAACAATATCGTCAGCCTCATACACCAACAAACCAAGAGGAACTTCCTCCGCATTTAAATGGAGCAGACAATGAAAAAAAGGACCGGAATGTTTTTTTAAGAATAGAGAATCAAAAAATTCTTTTAATGATAAATGAGGAGGATTATCACTTAACATGAGTTCTTTCCCCTCATACCGTTCATACAGGAGAAGAGCCTTATTTGTATCTATATTTTCACCCTGCGGATACAGAAAAAAGTAACACACTTTAATTTCCATTTTCTCGAGGAAATCCTGCAGACAAAGAACTAATTCCTTTATTGAATATGCCGAGTTGAGCTGTTGCGCTAAAATACTTACATGCTTTAAGTACTCTTCAGACTTAATTTCTCTTGTATAAATCTGAAGCATTTTTTCTTTGAAGTCTTTAGGAGAGTTTAAACCTTCAAACGAATCAGAAGAAGAATCCTCAAGGTTAAAGCGGTTGCATCCGCATGAATTTCGAATAACAACCTCTGTATTTACAAGCTGCACTTTTGGAACCGGCTCTTTACAGTGAAAATCATAGAGCGTAGAAACACTCATTTGTCCCAATAAATCCAGGGGCTGCTTAACAGTTGTAAGAGCAGGAATTTCCATTAGAGCTTGAGGAATATCATCAAAACCGGTAACGGCACATTTTTTCCAGACATTGTTATTAATAGAACGCAGACATTTAAGAACACCGATAGCCATACTGTCATTTGCAGTAACAACAGCATCTACCGGGTGCTGTTCATAAGAACGTATATAGTTTTTCATTGCCTGAATAGCAGACATCTCAAGGAAGTCGCAATTAATCACTTCAAATTCAATATCCTTAAACTGATACATAAATTTCTGCATGGATTTTTTAAAAACATGCTCTCTTATAATATTATCTCTATGTGTTGAAGGTCCTCCCATAAAAAGAAACTTCCTGTAGCCGTGATCAAGAACAAGATGATTTAAAATAGATTCCATGGAATAACGGTTTCGAATAAGCAGGGAGGGAAAGGTATTCAGTCTTTTGCCGATTGAAACACAGGGAAGATTATTAAAAAGCTTAATTATTTTTTCCGGCAGATCAAACTCAATATCCAGCACAATAACAGAAGACAACAGTAATACGCCGTCGACCGACAAAAAGCGCATAGAAGGGAAAAGATTATTATTGTGAATGGTTGCTTGTTCAATAGTCTCATTTTGAATACAGATTAAATCTATACCCATTTTTGCAGCTTGAGTTCTTATACCTCTATAAACACTAATTTGATACTGCTCATCAAGATTTCTAACATATAAGGCAATTCTCATCGCATAATTATATCATATAAACCTCAATATTTATAAGAAAATTTAAGTATTTACATAAGCAGTTATTTCCCTTACAATCAGGTTATATCTAATTTTTAGGAGCGGCTTTGTGGATACAACCGTTGTATTAGTAGAAGATCATCCTCTCTTTTCAAAAGGATTACTCCAGCTCATAGAGAGCGAAAAAGGCTTTATTGTTGTGGGGGAAGCAAGAAGCGGCGAGGAAGCGCTTTCCCTTATTAAAGAAAAAAAACCTCAATTTGCAATCGTAGATCTCAACTTAGGAGATGAGGACGGACTGGAAATTATTAAGCTTTTGAAGCAGGAACAACCGTCTCTGTTTATACTTGTGTTATCTATGTTTGATGAGCGTTATTACGCAGAGAGAGCTCTTAAAGCCGGTGCTCAAGGCTATATAATGAAGGAAGAAGCCCCTCACAAGGTTATTGATGCAATTAAAACAATTATTTCCGGGAAAATTTGGCTCAGCGACAACGAACGGGATCACCTCTATGAATATATTTCCGGAAATTCTGTAAAAGAAACCGACAAGTGGTGTGCAAGTATTAATACACTTTCAAACAGGCAGCTCCAGATTTTTAATATGATAGGAAAGGGTCTGGGGACAATAGAAATAGCAAATAAGCTTAATTTAAGTACAAAAACTATAGACGCTCATAAGGAGCATATAAAACAGAAACTTCATTGCAATTCTTCCCAGGAATTACGCCAGCTTGCAGTCGAATGCAACAGCCGGTTAATTACGAAATAGATGATTTAATATCTTCCCTTTCCTGCGAGTGAATTACCACTTGAGGTAAGGGAATTTCTATTCCCTCTTCTTTAAAAGTTTTTCTTATTTCTATATAAAGTTCATTTTTCATTTTTAGAAAATTTTCATTTTTAAACCATACACCAAGAACCACTTCAATGCCGGAGGATCCAAACCCATCAAAAAAAACAACGGGAGCAGGCTCTGCTAAGCCCGACGGACACTTGGGGGCAACTAATTTAAGTGCTTCCAAAACCTTTTCCAAGTCTGATTTGTAACTAACACTTACTCTAACGTCCATTCTTCTTTGAGGAAAATAGCTGTTATTTATAAGGTTTGATTTTATGATTGTTTCATTAGGTATTCTTACAGCCTTATTATCAGTAGTTACAATTCTAACTGATAAAAGATCAACAGAATCAACCGTTCCAGCAGTTCCATCAACATTAATAAAGTCTCCAATTTTTAAAGCATGTTCACTCAGCACAAAAAAACCGGAAATAATATTACTAAAAGATGTCTGTGCAGCAAAGCCAACGGCAACTCCGGCAATACCTGCAGCACCCAATAAGGCTGTCAGTTTAATGCCGAAAAAATTTAATAGTGAAAAAATAATTATTAAATAAAAAGTATATTTAACAATCTTATCTGCAATAGCTTGAGTCTGCTTGCTGAATTTTTTACCGGTGATTGAGTGTACATATTTTTTAATTATTCTATAAGCTATAAACGCAATAATAAAACCAAAAAGTGCGCCGCCTATTCTAAAAGCATTTTCGGCAGAAAAATTACTTATAATTTTTTCCCACAATTTTTCTAATTCGTTCATTGTTCAACTCCATTTTTTTTACAGTGCTCAGCAATAATACAGTCTGCACAACGGGGTTTTCGAGCAGTGCAGATATACCGGCCGTGCAGTACAAGCCAATGATGAGCATGCGTTAAGTATGATTCAGGAATCCGTTTTAGCAGATCCTGTTCAACCTGCTTTGGATTTATACCGTCGGACAAGCCTATTCTTGGTGCAATACGCAGTAAATGAGTATCCACAGGCATTGTTAACTCCCCTGCCAGCACATTGAGAATAACATTCGCAGTTTTTCGACCCACCCCGGGAAGACTCTCGAGTGCGTTACGCTCCAGCGGAACCCTTGAGTCAAATTTCTCAATAAGCATTTGACAGAGGGCTATAACATGGCGCGCCTTAACACGATAAAGCCCGATAGTTTTTATATACGCCCGCAGAGCGTCTTCACCGAGGGCAAGAATTTTTTCGGGTGTATCTGCTGCAGCATAAAGAGCTGCAGTTGCCTTATTTACACTTTTATCAGTTGTTTGAGCAGACAAAACTACAGAAATAAGCAGAGTAAAATCATTAGGGGCAATAAGCTCAGTTTTAGGTTCCGGCTTATCGGCCTTAAAGAGTTCAAATATCTTTGTTATGTCCTCAGAAGTAAGAAACTCAATCATATGCAAAGAAGGTTATCGTACAGCTTTTTTAAGCGCCTCAACCATATTCACCTGTTCCCAGGGGAAACAATCCCTTCCGAAATGACCGTATGAAGCAGTCTGCTGATAAATAGGTCTTTTTAAGTCTAGTTTCTTTACAATTCCTGCAGGAGTGCAGTCGAAAACTTCTTTTACAGCATCTGCAATTTTTTCATCTGGGATGACGCCGGTTTCAAAGGTTTCGACCATTATTGAAACGGGAAAAGGCACACCAATGGCATAGGCAAGCTGAACTTCACATCTTTGAGCAAGGCCTGCTGCTACAACATTTTTGGCAATGTAACGGGCCATATAGGCGGCAGAGCGGTCGACCTTTGAAGGATCCTTTCCGGAAAAAGCACCTCCGCCGTGACGTCCCATTCCGCCGTATGTATCTACAATAATTTTCCGTCCGGTCAAACCCGTGTCTCCAAAAGGGCCGCCAATAACAAAGCGTCCGGTTGGGTTTATGAAATATTTAGTTTTCGCATCCAAAAGACCAGTCGGATCAAGAACCGGCTTGATTATATTTTCAATTATGCCTTCTTTTAAATCTGCATAACTGATATCTGGATCATGCTGATGTGATATAACTACAGTATCGAGCCGTACTGGTTTAAATCCCTCATATTCAATTGTCACCTGACTTTTCGCATCGGGGCGAAGCCATCTCATTGAACCGCCTTTACGCATCTCGCTCGCCTTTCGTAAAAGGTTATGAGCAAACATAATTGGAGCAGGCATTAATTCCTTTGTTTCAGAGCAGGCAAACCCGAACATCATTCCCTGATCGCCTGCACCCTGCTGTCCCTCATATTCCTTTAGTCCTGTTCCTGCTACCCCTTGATTTATATCGGGCGACTGTGCGTGTATCATATTTAATACGGCCATTGAATCGCAGTCCAATCCGTATTCTGAATCTGTATATCCTATTTCACGGGCAATATTTCTTGCCGCCTGCTGAACATCAACAAAGGTGTTGGTAGTAATTTCACCGCCTACTAACACAAGCGCCGTAGAAGCAAAGGTTTCGCAGGCTACATGGCTCTCAGGATCATCTGAAAGACAGGCATCAAGCACTGCATCCGATATTTGATCGCAAAGTTTATCCGGATGCCCCTCGCCTACAGATTCTGATGTAAATAAATAGTGTTTATTGTTCATAAAAATTATCCTTATTTTTTTTTCGGTACTGCACTACCCAGAATGCACATTATATAGTATACTGTTACAACGTGAATTACAAGTAGGACTGAAGGGGGATGGATGGCCTTATTCAAAAAATATAACAAGACTCAAAAGACCTGTGTTGTAACTTTCGAGCTTACAGCAGAGGCAGCAAAGGGTGCAGAAAAAGTCTGGATAGCAGGTGACTTTAACAGCTGGAGCAGTATAGATACTCCTATGAAAAAACAAAAAGACGGCTCATTTAATATTAAACTTACCCTGGAAACCGGAAAAGAGTATCAGTTCCGCTACCTTGTAGACGGTAAACGATGGGAAAATGACTGGAATGCAGACAAATATGTCCCTGCACCGTTTTCTTTTACCGATAATTCTGTTGTTATTGTATAGCAAACTTAGTTAATTAGAATAAAGGCCGAATCAAGGATTTCGATTGAATCCCGTAATACATCAGAGGCATACACTTCATAATCTTTTGTGATGAGTATGCCTTTAATTTTTTTGCCATTCATATATTCCAGCCCTTTTTCCCTGCCTAATGCAAAAACCAGCGTAGATAATGCATCTGCCGCCATAGAAGAAGGATCAACAATAGTTACCGAGACTAGGCCGTTCTGAACAGAGTAACCGGTAGCGGAATCAAGAATATGGTGATACATAACACCGTCTTTAATAAAAAACCGCTCATATACTCCTGACGTTACAATACTCGCACTATAGGTTTCAATCTTAATCACAGGAGGCGCATTGGAATCAAAAGGGTTTTTAATCCCAATATTCCAGGCCTCTCCGTTCCCTTTACTTCCATATGCATAAATATTTCCGCCAAGATTCACAATTGCATACGGTATTTTATGCTCCTCTAAAATTATCATAAGTTCGTCGGCAGCCCACCCCTTTGCAATTCCGCCTAAATCCAAAGCCATTCCCTCTTCCTGTAAAAATACAGTTTCAGCGTCTTTATTCAAAATAATCTTTGTGTAATCTGTTTTACTGAGCGAGTCCTGTATCTTTTGAGAGGACGGGATTGAGTCTTCAAGAGGATTGAAACCGGTAATATTCCATAACGAAACAAGAGGACCCATTGCAGGATTAAAAGCGCTGCTGCTTTCTTCTGCAAAAGAGAGTGAAGTTTCAATAACATTAAAAGTATCTTTCGATACCTTGACAGGAAAATCTCCGGCTGCCTTATTTATGTGAGCAATTTCTGACGAAGGAATTGTAACACTCATCAGCTGTTCTATTTCATCAAGACGGCCAAAAAGCTGTTTATAAATTTTTTCTGTTCCGTACTCGAAGAGTTGAATTGTACAAACAGTATTTAATGCTGTCTGCGTTTTTTGAGGTATGGGAGATGGAGTACAGGACATAAAAAAAGAAATGCATAAAAAACTAATTATTGCTAATGTGAATTTTTGCATTTCTTTTTCCATTATTTTGTAAAACTAATGCGGAGTTCGCGAAGCTGCTGTTCGTCTACCTCACTCGGGCACTCGTCCATCGGACTCTGTGCAAAAGAGTTTTTAGGAAAGGCAATTACTTCTTTAATTGAAGTCTGCTTACACATAAGCATAACCAAACGGTCAAGCCCCGGTGCAATGCCGCCGTGAGGAGGAGCCCCGTACTTAAAGGCTTCTGTTAAAAACCCGAATTTTTTCTCTGCTTGAGCTTCATCAAATCCGACTATAGAGAAGATCCTTTTTTGGAGTACGGGATCATGAATACGAATAGATCCCGATGCAAGTTCATAGCCGTTAAGAACCAGATCATATAAATCGCCCTTTACACTTCCAGGATCGGACTCCAGCGTCGCATGATACTTTTCCTGAGGCATAGTAAACATATGATGAGCGGTATCCCACTTGGACTCTTCTTCATTCCATTCAAACATTGGAAAGTCTACAATCCAAGCAAAGGCAAATTCATCAGGATTACAAAGATTTAAGTCTTTTCCTAACTTACTGCGTACTGCACCAAGTGAAGCACACGCTGTTTTTCTTTTTGCATCTGCAACAAAGAGAAGAAGATCCCCTTTATTTGCACCAAGCTTATTACAAACTTCTGCAGTCTTTCCTTCAAAAAATTTAGATATACCGCCTTCAAGTCCTGAGTCTCCTACCTTCATCCAGCCAAGACCCTTTGCCTTGTAAATCTTTGCAGCGGCCTCCAGTTCTTCAATGAGCTTGCGGGAATATTTTTCTGCAGCACCAGGAACAACAAGAGCTTTAACAGCTCCTCCTGAAGATACAGCATCTTTAAAAGCCTGGAACGATCCAATTTCGGCTAAGAAGGAGCCTTCCTGCATTTTCATATCGAAACGCAGTTCCGGCTTATCGCTTCCGTACCATTCAATAGAATCATCATAGGAAATTCTTTGAAAATGAGCAGGAAGATCTACATTGAGAGCCTCTTTAAAAATAGAACCCATCATGCCTTCTGTCATGGTAAGAACATCATCCCGTGAAACAAAGCTCATTTCCAAGTCTATTTGGGTAAATTCCGGCTGACGATCGCCTCGTGCATCTTCATCACGATAACAGCGGGCTATTTGAAAATAGCGGTCAAAACAGGAAACCATAAGTATCTGTTTATAAAGCTGAGGAGACTGGGGAAGGGCATAAAACTGTCCAGGATATAAACGAGACGGAACAAGATAATCCCGGGCCCCTTCGGGAGTAGATTTTATAAAGGTGGGAGTTTCAATTTCATAAAAACCGTTTGCAGACAAATATTTCCGTGCAGCTAAGGCCACTTTGTGGCGCAGTGCAATATTATGCTGCATAGGTGCAGAACGCAAATCCAAGTATCTATATTTTAACCTTAAATCTTCGTTAGGAATAACCGGCGTGCCGTCTTTTTGCTGCTCATCAATCATAAAAGGAAGAACTTCGCTCTTGGAAAGCACAAGTATCTGTTTCGCAACAACTTCTACCTCTCCAGTACTCATATCAGTATTAATCATGGAATCAGGGCGTAGTCTTACATAACCCTCAACTGCAATACAGTATTCCATTTTCAGCTCAAGAGCCAAATCCGACAATTCTTTTGGAGAATCCGAATCCACTACAACCTGAGTTACACCATAGCGGTCTCTTAGGTTAATAAAAGATATTCCGCCATGATCTCGTTTGCGGTAAATCCAGCCATTCAATAGTATTTTTTTACCCTCATCACTTTTCCGGAGATCTCCGCAAGTGTGAGTACGCTTCATTGTTTCCATTCTTGTATAATATCAATTAGAAGACGCAGTATCAAGAGCTGATAGAAAATGATTATTCAGGTATAAATCCTTTTGTCTGCCAAATAATGATTTGTACAACAATTCCCACTGTTCCCATCACCATTGTCCAGATAGAAGATAAATAACCCCAGTAAGTATTAATAAACGACATAAACCATGTTTCAGGAACTTCTATTTTTGCTTCCGGTTCAAGAATATAATCGGCAGGCATTTTCTCGCCCTCGGCATTGAAGATTTTTTCTTTTCCAATAATGCTGTTCTTATGATAGCCGCCTGCAAGATTTATATAATATTCACTTGTTTTACCGGCTTGAACAGGATAACGGCCGGGAGCAGCAACAGCACCGGTCACCCATACATAATTATATTTAAAGGGTATGACCAGTATGTCTCCATCCTTTAATTCTCTATCTTGAGAAAGGTCCGTAGAAAACAAAAATTTACTAATATCAATTGTTGTACTATTTCCATCGCGAACAAAATAAGAGTTCTCATAATCTGCAGCTAATGAAATACTTGATCCCAGTGCTAGAAACGCATCACTTAGCTTCTGGCCCTCATAAAAATTGTAAACCTTGCGAGACGATACCTGTACAGTGGTTGCATCTCCGCCGTTTACAGCACCCTCTATGGTAAAAACATATTTACGTGCCTCTTTATTTAGAAAATTTATTTGATCCCCATTCTCTAATTTTTCAAGCAGTAGTTCTTCATAAGTTAAAATTTTAAATAAACCCGGATCCTTTCCTGGTGTAGTTATTCTAAAAAGCTGAATATGATCAGTATCAGCTGAAGGCCGTAAACCTGAAGCAAATTCTTCAACTAATTCCTTAGTACCTTCTGAGTCCAATAACTGATACGTTCCATTTTCGTGAATCTGCCCAAAAACCTTCACATACCGCTGTGTCCGTGAAATTATTATAGTATCATCCGGTCTTAAGCGGGGGTTATTTTTTTGGTCGCCTGTTTTTAGTACCTTATAATAATCATATGTGCGTGTTTGATTATCTGCGGATATAACTTTAACATCACGTAAAGAAGCCCATGGATATTCATCAAGATTAAGCTCATATAGTATGTCTGAAAGCCTTGATAATCCGGTTGCCGTTTTCAACCCCGGGTTCGGATGACTTCCTTGAAGAGTAATATAAAAACTGCCGGGATTTATCAAGGAAAACTGCACCCCGGATAATGGATAATTTTTAGATACAAGGGACTCAACTTCCGTCTTCAACTGTAAAAAGGTTTTTCCTCTTGCATTGAGAGTCCCAAGATTGTGTACGCGCAAAGAGTACAGAGCATCTAAAGCAATTTGGGTTGTTAATATTTGATTGTTTACCATGTAAGTTAATTGATACATATCACCGGGTGTTGAAGGGTAATCTAGTATTGATGCGGCTAAAAGCCTTAAGTCTGACACCTGAGTAGGTAATGACTTAACTTCTTGATCCTGAGTTTCTTTGCCAGAGGTATTTGATGGATTCGTCTGAATGGTAAATATATCTGCACTAAGGGAACAAAGAGAAACGAAAAACAACACGGCAAACAAAAATATTCTTCTCTTATTCATCTTTTATATATCCTTCTTCTTAAAACCTAATTTAGCCATAGCCTCTTTATCATTCTTTATATTATCAATAATATTAAAAATAAAACACAAAAAGACCGCTATGAAAAAACCTGCAACAGTGCCTATCATACAAATAACCGCACGCGACGGTTCGCTCTTTCTTTCGGGAATCTCGGCGTACTCAAGTATTTGAAAAATTGGAGTATCACTGCTCATAGAAATTTTTAAGAGTTCGTACTCCTGTCTCATTTGAGAGTAGATTGCTTCCTGCATACTCAGCTCTCTTTTTAGTTTTGCTAATTCCATTGTTACCCGGGGAATAGAACCGCCCGAAAAGGCAAAACTTTCCGTTTCAAGTTCCTGCATCTTTTTTTCTATAGCATAAACTTCATTCATTGCAGACTGCATCGTTTTTTCCAAATGTTCTTTTTTTAGAAGATTCTGATCAAGCCCGAGCGATTTAAACCTCTGCTCCAAAAGGCGCGCTGCACAATTTACAACATCTGTCGCAAATTCTTTATTTGTATGGGTATAGGTGAGCTCAAGGATACCTGTACCGGATGTTAAACTTGCTTTCAAATTTTCTTTAAAAAATCCGCGTAGTGTTGTCTTAGGATATTCGCCAAGTTCAAGATTAAAGGTTTCTGCAACTTCGAGTTCTTCGGCCATTGCATCCAAAAATGAATTGGTAGATAGTAAATAAACCGCCAGCTGCCCATTAGAAGACCCACCGGAAGCAGATACACCCATCAAACCGGCCAGCGAACCAAGCCCGCTTGCAGATAAAGCAGATGCTAAACCGCTGCTGCTCGAAGATCCGGAATTAATCATCATGATAGCTTTTGATGTATACTTATTCGGAAGGTAACTTTTTTCGGGCGGGAGTTTTATAGATATATAGGCATATAAAACCACGCCAACCGCACAGATT
>Ga0116148_1004611_pt1 | contig 11907 bp, 14 predicted proteins | sample AD_UKC055_MetaG_FD_89786 | JGI IMG/M metagenome (GOLD analysis project Ga0116148, IMG submission 89786) | Active sludge microbial communities of municipal wastewater-treating anaerobic digesters from USA - AD_UKC055_MetaG | ecosystem: Engineered > Bioreactor > Anaerobic > Digestate | place: USA... | reverse complement strand
GCAGCTCCAGACGGTGGTATTAGTTGCGGTAACCAACCCGCGGATATGAGCATGCCAACCGTCGACGTAAACCGGGTTATCGGCGCGGCCGCCGCCGAAATTCGCACTGGGGCTTGACGGCCTCATTCATATGAACTTTTCGGCGCCTACGGTTTGCACTGGTGGTCAAGTTTTAGATTAGCATACACACGAGGTTGGGGGTTTCACGAGATCTGCACATCCGGAGCAATTGATGGCCCATGCAGGCCTGACGCCTCGGGAATACTCGAGCGGCGGCAAAGTGCGGAGAGGCGGGATTATCAAAACGGGCAGCTCTGATCTCAGATGGATATGTACCCAAATCGCCCATTCTTATAGATATGCCCCACGGGTTGCTGGAGATCTGGCAAAGAGACTCGAAGGGGCGAGCCCTCAAATTCAGGCAATAGCATGGAACGCTCAGGTGAGGCTGCATAGAAAGCTTATGAAGCTCATTGCACGGGGCAAGAGTCGTCCGGTTGCTGTGATGGCCATAGCCCGAGAGCTGCTTGGCTTTGTTTGGGCCATTGCGCAGGAGGCCAACTGCGAAATGGCGATGGGCAGGAGATCGGCGTGATCCGTGGTTTTCATATCTCATCCCTGTCCGGCGAAGCATGCGTCATTCCTGAGCAACGCTGGATTTCATAGATGGCGACATAGGCCAAACGATACTCTTTCATGTCGGGATTTCGGTGGAAGGCGGCCGAAAACCCGGACGCCGGTAAGGAGATCCCCCGGAGAAGTTGTGCACATCGCTCCAAATCGCTATGTGCGAGGTCAGCATGAGGCAGCTCCAGACGGTGGTATTAGTTGCGGTAACCAACCCGCGGATATGTGCATGCCAACCGTCGACGTAAACCGGGTTATCGGAACGGCCGCCGCCGAAATTCACACTGGGGCTTGACGGCCTCATTCATATGAGCTTTTCGATTGTCATTCACAAATGTTATCGTAATCGGTGGCCGCGAACCACCGTAACTGGCGGCCGCATGTTTCCGGAATCAGTGGCCGAATGTTACCGGTGTACGCACAGTACGGCCAACTCTGTGTTCACTACCGCGAACGGGCGCGTGGGCTTGACATAGTAATGCGGCCGACGCATCGCGCCGGCGAAAGGATGTCTCGGACTTCGCGGGGGACGCCGGGCCCATAGTAGTGGACCTTCCCACGGGTGAGATCCAGCCTGCCTACATACACGTTGCGGTGTTGCGAGCCAGCAACTGCACCTACGCGGAGGCCGCGATGACGCTGAAGGGGGAGTCCATGGGGAAAGCAGAACACCAACCATAGCCAACCACTAACCAAGGGACATGAACTCAAGCCGCGCGTCGCTTCGCTCCGACTTCATCGGCCAGGGGGCTCTCGGCAACTACCGCATTCTCGGGTCCGGAACGAGTGGATGCCTTCCTCCGGACTAGGTCGACTATCTCGCCGGAGTACCCATCTTGCAGCGATCTGAGTGGATCAACATCAACCCTTGACATTGAGCAAGACATCCTTCAGGGACTCCTTCCCGATCAGGCCCATATTCTGGAAGCCCATTCCATCTAGCGCACCCATGTGACCGGTAAGGGAGTTTTCGCTCTCTAGCGTACCCAACTTCAGTGTAAAGACGATATTCTTCTCTCTCAGGGCTTCTGCGAGATCAACCATGAACCTCAGTTTCTGAACGACCTCAGGTTTCATCTGATACGACCCACAGTCGCCGCGCCTGAGGCTGAGCCAGTTTGAGAGTCGGGCCTTGCACTCAATACCTAGCCCACGACGTGGCCAGACACATATCACATCAATATTCTTGTCATTGTGTTCAGGGCACATACGCGAGCATCCAGCCACCGCATACGCTTCTCTACAGACGCTGGGATTCTGCTCGGATTTGCATTGAGCCCTTTCCAGCGCAACAAACACCATCGTCTCTTCGACCAAGTAACTACGCCTATCCTCGAGTGACATGCCAGATGAAGTCGCAAAGTACTCACGAAGCTCTTTGGTTAGCTTCTTCGCGCCTCTGTACCCTCCTTGATCGACGTACGGTCTCATGGTTTCATCTATCACTGATCTGCAGACAGCAATGCTCTTGCAGTTCATCACGATATCCACAAAGGCTCCGAAAAGACCGGGATTCTCCCCCACTATTCTCACTATCGCCTTGCCCTTAGCTGATAGCGTGTCAGTTCTGCAGTTGCGGCCAATTATCTCCATCCGATTTCCATCTCTGTCAGTTCCAATCGTGACTCTATACATTTACCTTGTACGTGCTGATGACCAACGCCGGAAAGCCCAGTCTGACAGTTGATGAACTCACATACTCACGGGCGTAAGGCCATGCATTCAGCGGGACGTTCTTTCTGGCGAAAAACCGCAGAATCTCCGAGAGTGCATCTGGGGCTACCGCAGATGCATCGAACTCCGCTAGCCTGTAAGAAAGCTGCAGGGTGAACTTCAGGCTAAAGACCTTCCGTGAAGTGCGCTTGTCGCGACATTTTGCCTCCACCCGAAACGACATCTGGGTCTTCAGCACGTCTTCGGTTAGCATCGGCTCATCAACCGAGTACGATACAGTCACGCGGGGAGACGTCGGCAGATGACTAGCGCTCCAGTTCCGCTTGATGGTTGTGTCCGTCAGAAATATCCCCACAAACTCAATGCAGCGAACGAATCCTGCATACGCCTCCAGATCTAGCGGGCGACTCGGAAGGTCCGGCAACTGTTGATTCAACTGATCATCCTCCTATCGGTCCGTGGCACAGCTGTCGCGCGGCAACTGAAGAAGCAGTGCATCGGTGCACTGCTTCTTCAGTTGAATAGTCCCCTCTGACGAAATCCTCGTTTGGAGAAGCTGGAGACAACGCTCTGGCCCCAATGCCCAGCCTGAAGGCAAGACCGCTCGGCGCATCCCTGATCACTTCATCTGCATCATATACGCACTGGACTATGTCGCGTTCCTGATTAGCCTTCACTACTTGCTGTACGAAGATCCTGAGGACTGAGCGATAGGAATCTACTATGTCCCTTACGTGAGTGGCCAGACCTTCTTCTCTCAGGGAAAGGCTGTAGTCCTGGATGAATCCATATATTCGTTTACCTTTTTCGCTGATGTAAGCCGAGGTCACTCCCAGAACACGGCCTAATGCCTCCCGATCACTACGCTCCGCAACTCTACCCAAAGACTGCCTAATGATGTTCAGCGCTACAACCTGTTCACGAAACAGGTTTTCCACCGAAACATCAACGCCTACAGGCACAGAAGATGATCCGCTAGATGTCAACAACCCCTCCTTACGCTGTACCACGTGATCACGGTTCTCACTCCATGGATTGCCTGAATCGCCCCAGCCAAGTTCCGCAGACATGGTCATCAATCCCTCGTCAATTGCTCTCGGAGTTGGCTTCCCCCGTCGAGGTCTTGATTCTACCACACTATCATCACTTCCTGCATTATATTCTTTCTGATGGATTATTTCGTAGTAGCCACATCCTTCTACTTATGTTCACATTCTTATGCTTACCAAGTAACAGGCATTCTACGACAGATGGGTATGGACTAGAGTTCACGCTGTTTCATGGCGCAGACCTCAAAATCGGCTGTGCCTCAACCTACCGCCTTGAGGGTGGTATCCCCAAGAAATCGGATCCCGCAAGACGACGCAGGAGCGCCATTTGAGAACACTCATCACTTCGCTGTAACAGCTGCAAACGGCGCAGCAATTGGCCCAACTCTCGCACTTGAGGATGCGTTCATGTGGCTCACTCTACCCGTCGCCAGCGATTCAGCGCGCAGTACTACAGAGTGCCGCACCTACTATCCAGGCTAGTCATCGTCAATGCGCCGATTCCCGATTCGTGTGGATGCAACTGTACCCCCGTCACGAAGCCCCTCCAGGCTTGCGGCGGTTTACCTGCTACTCGGCTCATTGACCATAAGGTGCCTGGGAGCACTGTACCAGCGCTTGGGTACCTCGAAACGGCAGTCTACGCTAACCATGGCCGTCATGAGGCAAGCCAGCTCGTAGCGCAGCTCGTGCAAGAGTCCGGCGTTCACTCTGCCTAACTGCCTGAAGCCTGAAGGTGGCTTCTCTGGCCGGCATGACCGCTGTGCCATAGTAAGTGGCCATGCCAGCATAGTTGGCGTTTGGCTCAGGCTCGCAGTGGCAATACTTGCTCATTGCAGTCTTCGTGTTGTCTGGCATGCCGACAAAGAACTCAAAGGCGTGCACGCAGTCTAGGATCCAGTCCTCAAGCCCCATAGGGGCAAGAGGTACCACGTACAAGCATTGGCTGGCTGGCAAGGCTGCAAGGAAGGTATACGCGTCTACCAGTTCCCCTGTTTCTCGGGCTGAAGCTTGATGGGCGGCAGAAGTCCTATTTCTTGAGATGCAGAAGGATATCTACTCCTTGTGCCGAATATTCATTTATTGATTGAACATTAATGGGGGATCGCCGGGTGGGTGAGCTAGTAAAGGACGGGGTCTTGCTGAAGGAGCTGAAGTTGCTGACGGGCCTGGCAGGTGGTCGTCACTTGACTCATGTTGAGCTTGCAGGATTGGCGGGGATGAGCCCGGCAATGGTCAACAACTACATGTCTCGCCTTAGGGAGCAAGGTCGTGTTAGGCGTGTGGGTACATCCAGTCGCACCTCTCATTACGAGCTGACCCAAGACGGTATCAATCACAGGGAAATACTCCTGGTGAACTACAACGCCGAACTGATACGTCTCTACAAGGCTGCAAGATGCGAGATAGCAGATCGCATAAGTGCATTGTTTGGGGCAGAGCCGGTACGCATTTGCCTTTGCCCGGCTGGCGATACTGCCGAAGTCGTCCTGTCAGTGCTGTCAGAGTTTCCGAACATCTGCCTAGACGCGGTCTGTGATGATTCTGCTGAGAAGCAGTCCTTGGGGCTTGCGGGCCATCCCGTGCTGCCGTTTGAGGAGCTCCGTGCCGACCGGCTTGATGGCGCGTTGGTAGCAACTATCGGCTTCGGTGATGCCATCGAGGCACGGGTCAGGGAGGCGACAGAAGACAGCATTCGAGTATGGAGGCTGTTCTGAGGAATGCAAGGCTGACCACAGAATAGGCAGCCACCGCCGGCACGCGAAGGTTGACACTTCTACACTGGTGGAAGCACGGCGCGAGTCAAGCCGGGGCGCGCGGCGGCGAGCAGGGTAGCTGAGCGCGCCATGACTATGAGCTAGTTTCGCGTTCGAGATATTCCCTTGGCCTGCAATCGCTAGAAAGGGCTAGTGTCCGATGGGGTTATCAGGAAGGGCAGTCTCGGTGCGGGGTGCCCGACCCAGGATCAACCCCTCAGGTTTTCCTGGAAGGATTGAGAGCGGGGAGTACGACCACTCTGTTGTTGGGACACACGCGAACCGGGCGCACCAACGCCAGATACAGCGGAGTGGCTCTGTTAGCGCCGACAGGGAAGACATCGCGTTCGGGGAGTTGGGGTCTTGCGAACCCTCGGTAATGTTGGTGAGGCTGCATACAAAGACGCGATATCTTGGCGGATGGTTGCCCCAATTACGGGGCGGCTTGGAGGTATGCTTGTGGGAGAGATTGGGGGCGATTTCTGCCTAGCCGACTTGCTTTGCCCGGTTGAGTCTGAATCCGCCTACTCCCGTCTGCTTGCCAGTTGGGAACAGCAAGCATATCTGTCCATGTATTCGAGCGGCAGGGCAGCCTACTACGCAATACTGAAGCACATAGCGGCAGAGACGAATCATTCATTCAGGGTCCTGCTACCGTCTTGCCTCTGCCACACCATGCTGGAGCTGGTTCGGGCTGCCGGGCTAGAGGCTGTGTTCTACGAGATACCAGCCGATCTGGCGATTGACATACCTGATGTGTGTGGTGAACCTTACGAAGACGCTACCGGTAGTAGATGGCACCTTCGCCATGTGGCTTAGCCGCAGGAGCATGTCTGGACCTGAGCGTCGCACCAACTTAAGCGAGTCGGCATCTCTTTGGAGCGTGGCAATGCTGCGGAAGGCATCGTACCTGTCTCACGGGTAGGTGGACAAGAAGCTACACCTATCGTGGTGTAGGCTTCGATTGCGTAGCTTACGTTGCAGGGCTTATCCATACATAGACTGAGCTTGAGTCGCTGGAGCGGATACTCTATGGCGCAATACAGAATGTAAGCCAGGACTATAGAAAGTCCAATGGAATGGGACAATGGCGTGAGACTATAAGCCACGAGTCTGTCGGAGCCATAGTGGTGATCGTTTCGTAGGCATGCTGCGAGGAGACATCCGAGGGAGCTTGAGAGGTGTAACATGGCCGAAACAGACAGTAAGAGCATTACGTTTGCAGTGAAGCGAATACTAGATATCATGCTATCATCATTGGGGATAGCCGTGCTGTCGCCGCTTCTGTGCGTACTGTCAGTAATGATAATCCTTGAATCAGGGGCACCGGTTCTGTTTGTACAAGAGCGGGCAGGGATGAATGGGAAGCCATTTAGAATACTCAAATTCAGAACTATGATACCCGATGCTGTCAAAACCGGATTGGGACTGAGGACGTCTCAGGATGATCCCAGAGTCACAAGGGTTGGCAAGTTCCTCAGGGAGTATCATCTTGACGAATTGCCACAGCTAGTTAACGTCATGAAAGGCGACATGAGTATCGTAGGGCCTCGTCCCACAATACCGTCCCAGGTTGAAACATATACACCGTTTGAGAAACGCAGGCTTGAGGTGCGTCCAGGTGTTACGGGACTCGCGCAAGTGAGCGGCAATAACACGCTGTCTTGGGAAGAACGGATAAGGCTTGATGTGTACTACGTAGACAGTATCTCATTACCCATGGATATCAAGATAATCTTGCGGACGCCTGCAACCGTGGCAAACAAGGAAGGCATCTATGCCAAAGACGGGATGGTCCATGACAAGGGTGAACATGCATGAACGAGGAGGGCATGTGACGAAGTGCGTGTGGTATTGGTTGGAGTAGTAAACAGCGCGAAACCGGCATTGGAGGCACTGGTATCTTGCAGGGCCCACGTAGCAGGGCTGTTTACTGCAGAAGTGGAGCACATGGTTTCGGCGTCAAATATGGGGAAAGAGTACTTCGTGGATTTCGGGCCAACCGCTGAAGAACTTGGCATTCCACTAAAGCGGATTGTGAACATCAATGACCATGCCGATGAAATACGTAGTCTAGAGCCAGATTACATATACATCATCGGATGGCCTCAGATGGTTCGGAGTGAGGTGCTCTCTATAGCTCCTTGCATCGGAATGCATCCTGCACCTCTGCCTAAGAGGCGAGGCGGTGCCCCATTGAACTGGCAAATCATAGATGGCGAAACAGAGAGCGCAGTCAGTCTTTTGCGGCTTGGAGAGGGCGTTGATGATGGCGACATTCTGATTCAGGTGCCATTCACGATAAGCCCCACAGACTACATAAGCGACGTAATGGATCGCGTCTGTGAACTCGCAGGGTTTGCCGTAGAAAAGACATATCCGCTGCTTGAAACATGTGCAGAAATATGGAACCCCCAGGATTGCTCGCGGGCCACCGTCATGCGAAGACGGCGGCCTGAGGATGGTCTTGTGAACTGGAATGATTCTTCCAAGAGGATCTTTGATCTTGTTAGGGCCGTGTCTCACCCCTTTCCTGGAGCATTTACTCACTGCGGTGGTCACGTCATGAAGATTTGGAGAGCATACGTTCCACTAGGCTACCGTCCACGGGTTCGAGCAGTTCCAGGGGAAATCCTTGATTTTGTGGAAGGCGCGATAATTGTGTCTACGCGCGATTACTGCCTGGGTCTGACTGAGATTCAGATAGACGATACTGTCTACTTGGATGAGCTTAAGCTCAGGGAGGCATATGGCCTGTTGGCGGGCAGAGTATTGAGTCAGTGACTGCGAAGAGGTGTACGTATGATAGCACTTGTCATAGCCCCACATCCGGACGATGAAGTTCTGGGAGTAGGCGGCACAATCGCCAGACTTGCTAGTGAGGGTCACGAAATCCATGTTGCGATAGTCACTAAAGGCGAGCCCGAGCTCTTCGCCGAATCCCTCATAGAGCAGGGGCGAGATGAAGCAGCGAGGTGTCGCGAATTGCTCGGGGTGAAGGAAACGCACTTCATGGATTTCCCTGCAGCCAGACTCGATGCTGTACAGCATCACCAGCTGAATCTGGCTATAGACAGGCTAGTCTCCACGGTCTGTCCGCAGCTTGTCTTCTTGCCCTTCGGGCACGACATGCACAAAGACCATAGACTCGTGTTTGAGTCAGCGCTTGTAGCTTTGCGTCCTATGACTGCCAGAAGCGTTGTAGACATTCTATGTTACGAGACCCTGTCCGAAACAAACTGGAATATGCCTGGCGGAACTGATAGCTTCACGCCTAACGTTTTTGTGGACATATCGGAGTTCCTGGAGTCCAAACTGCGAGCCGCCCGGGCATACGCTTCCCAGATGAGAGCATTTCCTCATGAACGGTCCATCGAAGCGATCTCCTATCTGGCCAGATTGAGAGGCGCGAATGTCGGCAAGAATGCCGCTGAAGCTTTTGTTCAAGTGAGGCGGATAATCTGAGTAGCTTTCAGCAAGTACTTTGGACTCATCAAGCAGCCAATATCTGAATCCTGGACGGAATGAGCGGCTCGAAAACGCGTTGTGGCGGCTATGAGCGCGTCCATTGCCAAGCGTGTTCACATAGGCATTTGCATGGCCGCCAGTCCTGGCGTCCCTCTTGCTAGCAGCCGAGAACCTGTGAGAGGACCCGACTGCGAGCTCCTCGTCAACAACCTGGGACTCCGAAGGCCACACTCAGCAAGTCAGGTCACGCCTACTGCGTTCCCTAGAGTCAAATGGCACTTTGAGACATCGCGTCAGCAAGATAGAGGAACTCGCTGCGCGCAAACAGCCTTGATGCATACATTTTATCTACTAGGTCCAGCATCATGGCCGAATTGCCTGAGTTGTGTAGAGTCCCAGCTATTCTTCTAGTTCTCTCCTTGGCGTCCAGGCCGATGATTGGGGCCTTCAGGCACCCTCTTTCGATGAGCAACTGCTCCGCGATGTTTACCGCTTCGTTCTTTACAAGCAATTGGTTTTCGAGGTCCCTAGACAAAACAAAGATAGAGGTTTCCTGAAACACCCTCTGGCGGGCTCGTACGCCTTTCTGGACATCCGTAAGCAATCTAGTATGCTCCCGGTTAGGGCGTCTCTGTATCCTTAGCAGACGATCAAATAGTGAGTCTTGTACCGACCGCGGTTGGGGACGACCAGTCTGGAGTTCATCCCCAACATGACTGAGCGTCTTGGCGCAGTTTCGCCCCCGTTTGGTACCAATATCGCACAATTCTACTAGCTGACTCACCGCATGAAGGGCCTCCTGCTTCTTGCGGTATCCAATTCCCATTCGAGTGATAGGAAACTCGCCACGCACGAGGGCGTCGTTGTCCAGCACCGCACTCCAATCTACCCCAGACCTCTGACAGAACAAGGCGAGTTCCTCGACTCCGTTCTTGCCGCTACACGGAACAATCGCCACGTCAAGCTGATCTGGTGTGACTCCACTGCGCAGGAACATCAGCCGAGTTAGCACACACGCGTCTGATGCACCCTCTACCAGTACTACACGCTGGCTAAGCAACGGCTCAGATGCCCTAATGCCATACACCAGCAGTAACGAAGCAAGCTTAGCCTCGCTGTAATCACTAAGGTCCGCCTTGCGCAGCATCGTATGCCGTTCCTCGTCCAGGTAGAGTGAGCGCACTCTCTGCATGCCCATGTAATCGACCAGAACCGGCGAGTGTGTTGTACAGACAACTTGGCTGGTCTCAGCAATTCCCATGAGTTGCGCACCCACAGCTCGAATACTCGACGGATGAAGATGATTGTCTGGTTCTTCGAAGCAGAACACCGACTGACCTTCAGCATACTGCCCCAGCTGTCGGTACAGCCCCATCACAACGGCGCTCTGGTGACCGGTACCAAGGTTCTGCAGGTTGACAGAACATGCCTGGCCTACGTCAACAAGGACGCCCAAGTTGCCATAGAGGCCGTCAAGATCAATACCGGATGTGTCCAGCTTCAGGCTCCTCGCTCGTAGTAAGCCTTCGGTCACATCTAGCTGGTTCCGGAAGATCTTTGTGGCCTGCTCCTCCAGTACGCTTTCCGCTGCCTGCCTTACGGGCTCCAAGGAACGCGCTCCTCTAGCTTTCCTAAGCGCATTGCCCAGCAACTCTCGGAATGGGGCAAGACCATCAGACGAGATATCTCTGATAGGCGGGACATAGATCGGATGAAACGCGGTTCGGAACGTTTCGAAGTCCTCGGGAGAAAGCACCTTCCCGGCTAGGGTCCTATTGTGCGTGCCGCTCCTGAATAGCCTGAATATGTACTCCTGAGTCGGCTCGCCTTGTCTGCCCCCCAGCTGCTGAAGCTGAAGCGGTACATCCTGCAGCTCCAAGGTAACATATATCGAAAGCTTCGGGCCTCCCGGCTTGTCCCTGACCTCGGCATTCAGGTTTCGGTGTGCAGCCTCCTGATTCAGCTCAGTTGAAGGCAGGAATGCCAATCTAATCGCTTTCAGAAGGTTCGACTTTCCACAGCTATTGGGTCCGACAATCAACGTAACGTCTTTCCGTAGATTAACGTCAACGTCCATAATGGAACGGAAGTGGCGAACTCGCACTCTGGATATCCACATGGAACGATCCCCCTACACACGACGACCAAGGAGATGTCAGTAATGCTCTCCTCGTATCTCATATGGCCCAGCCGCCTCTGTGGTCTCCAACTGCAGTCCTGATGTGTCTTCACCCGTTCTCAAGCTGAACCAAACCGATCGCGGCCCACGTGATGACGCAGAAGTACATCGGCAACGCTGCTGTATCACCAGGAGCAGAATTCGTCTCCTAATACTGCTTCTCCAATCCTCATCAGCCAGCGAGACTTCGAACCTGACTTGTCGTCTGAGGTTATTGGTGTGCTACACTCAAGCGGTCTGGATGGAACCCCGGGCTGCAAGCCGTTTCGGTAGGGGCAGCTAGGTTCGGCACCGGTCGTTGCTGCAGAACAAACCATTGCGACTGCAGCACCTTATGCTACACTTCGGCCAGCCCCTTGGAACGACACTTCGCCTACCAACTACCTCATGCCACAAGGCTGGGCGATACTGTCTCCTGGGCTCCTGCTCGGCGGCCACCATCTTCTGCTACGCTAGGCTGATTCGCCAACATCTACCCAGTCGAACTAGCCAGTAGGTTCTGTGTCCGAACGATGGCGGTCAGGTCGGTACCTGTGCGACACACCGGACATCGGGCCATTGTCAGAACACGGGCTTATGTTACTATTTTACTATACCACAAATAGATGGCTAGCCATACTATAGTGGATGCCATTCAGCGGTTCCGCAGACGCGTTGCGACGGAGCGCTAAAGGACGCGGCTGCTATTTGCTGATGTATGGTATCCGCTTCCATACAGGATTGCGCTGACAGCGCCCCAACTGGATTCGGCCCGCAAAATCAGCACACCAGTGTATCTGTTTGGCAAGTAGAAAGTGTAGAGTGAACGATGGCATTGCATATGTGAAGCGGTGCGGCGAGAGCCGACCATTTTCGGTTTTGCGGGAACGGGGCCATAGTGATGCCGACGGGGCGGGTGGCCGCGTACCTCATCGATAGGCTCGTCCACCATGGACACGTGCTGGCGTTCACCGGTGAAAGTTACCGACTACGGAATGCTCTTTCACAACTAAACGTTCCGAGAGAATCTGACGGGATGGACTCTGAGCAGAAGACCCCTAACCTGGCGCCCTAGCCCGGACGGGTACGAAGACCCAACCCCAGGCGCGGCGGTTAGCCTATGCACATCTTGGCCGCCGAACTATGCACTTCCTACTTGCCAGACAGAGTAGTG
>Ga0116148_1004606_pt1 | contig 11922 bp, 15 predicted proteins | sample AD_UKC055_MetaG_FD_89786 | JGI IMG/M metagenome (GOLD analysis project Ga0116148, IMG submission 89786) | Active sludge microbial communities of municipal wastewater-treating anaerobic digesters from USA - AD_UKC055_MetaG | ecosystem: Engineered > Bioreactor > Anaerobic > Digestate | place: USA... | reverse complement strand
TTTCAAAGAATCCTTGTAACTTATTACCGGCGGAATATCAAGGTTCATGCCGATATCCGAGTTAGATTCCAACCAACGCAAAATATCAACTGGATTGATTTTAATATCCTTGCCTTTTTTGGAGTATTGGGCTATCTGGAAACCGCCAGAATCTCCGACCAATATATGGTCGTTTGGATACTTAAATCGTTTCCTGTAATCCTGGTATCCACGCTCAATGCCGTAATAAGCATTAGTCAACATATATGGATACTTAAAGAAGGCTTTATCTGAGAACCAGGTAAAATCAAATCCACGCTGATTTAAATTTTTTATCCAGGCATCCTCGTATTGTAATCCTAATGCTGGAATATAAGTGGCGCCCCTACTAAGTGTTCTCATATATGGTCCTGAAGAATTTTTATAATTTTACCTATGACTTCTTGATACTGGTGCCGACATACATATTCCTGTATAGCACGTCGATCTTCCTTGGAAGTTTTAAAACACTCCTGGATTCTGGTTCCTATTTCAGATTCATTGGAATATCGGTATTCTTTAGGCACGGTTTCCTGGTATGATAGTCGGTCTGGTACAATTGGTACACACCCTAAAGCCATGCCCTCAACAACGCCGATTCCAAATGTTTCTTGAAGACAAGGAGATATGACACCAGAAGATCCGAGAAGCAAGTTATAATAATCTTCCTTAGATCTGCTAGCATCTAGACTGTTGATTACCGGATATCCGGCTTGAATTAATTCCTGGATTATCGGATATCCTTTTTCGACAGTCTTACGACCCGTAAAAACAACGTATTCAGAATCCTTATTTATGGTACCCGGATACCTTAATCGTAAGTTCTGGATATCCAAGGGAAAGCCAACTACCTGGATTTTATCAGGGTCAACGGCTCTAGATTTTAATATTAATTTCTTGTGGAAATCGGTCGCTACGAAAATTATATCAGATGATTTAAACCAGGACTCCTCTAAAGGAGCAGCCCATGATGTCATGCCCGTCTGTGTGGTTAGGTCCCAAGGATCATAGGTGCCCGCGTGCAGGTATCCGGCAATCTTGAAATGCTTTCCTGTAAGATTCCTGATATACGGTAAGACTTCTAATCCAGGATTCCAGAGGTCTGCAAAGAATATGACATCATCATCCTGGATGTCATCAATTTGCTTTAAGAGATTTGTTAGTTGTGTTAATTTCCAGATATTTGTATTAACAGGATCCAGGAAATATTTACCAGAAAGTTTTGAGTTAACGTGATCACCAAGAATAATTTCAAAGGGTATGTTTTTATCCTTAAACACTTCCTGGAACCAAGCAAGCCACTGGATCGAATAACGTTCTTCAATGGGTTCTAACATTAATAGGTAGACTTTCATAAGGGCTCCAAATCAATTTGGATTTCGACGTCATTTTGGTATCCGGAAAAATCATTGGCAATGAATTGATTTTTTGCAGAACAATAAATTTGGTTATCTGTCTCAAATTTAATAGTGTCATTTGGTTTCAACGAATCTAGAATATTATTTTTTATACAAACCATAATATGACAACCTTCCAGAATATCTTGCGGAACCGAATTTATCTGCTCTACCAGGATTTCATAGGTAACAAAATATCCTAAGGATACGAAATACCTAAGGATGTCATAATTAGTGACTACACTTTGGTTACCGGCGCCGAAATACAGATGACCGACAATAACTGAACGACTTTCCTGGCACTTTTTCAGTGCGTTACATATATCCTGGATGTTTTGGTCTCCTACAATAAATAAGGTCCATAAGGTAGAGTATTGGCCTTCGAGTTCACGACCTAACCAGAAGATCCTGGCGTTCTTGGCATCCTTACGCATATTCAATGTAGCTTCCGTTTTCGTTGTCTTCCGAAACGTCAATGATAACTTTTCGACCTGGATAATACCTGGATATCTGTCTATATAATTGATCTGATATCATTTCACAGCTTCCTAGGGGTTTATCCAATTCATTGATAATGCTGTCAATGAATCGTTTGAATGAAATAAATTCAATGTCTCTATTATTATGATGTACCTCTATATAAACCTTTACGTGAAAAATATGTCTATGTTCATTCCTAAGGAACTCAACATTTGGAGGAGCCTCTTGGTAAGAGTGAAACCCTTCGAAACTTGTCCGAATATATATATACTTTAACATAGAACTCCAAAAATATTTAAATATACCTAAATAAATTTTTATCTGCGATGTCTGACTTCAATGGAGGATTTACCAAATCTTTGTGTTTGTTTTCTACCAAGCGGCAACCTCCACGTTCATAGGACTCAAACATTTTTTGAATATTTTGTATAAGGAGTTCTTCATTCCTAGACTTTATAAAAGATTCAAAGGCGTCATTGTCTTGGACAAATATATTTATCATGGAATTTATTTCGATATATTGGTATAAGTTATGTAGTGACAACAATAAAGGTATTATTCCGTTGGATTGAATATAATAGTCCTGGATTGTTACATTTTGACAAACCGGGCATTTACAAGGCACATCTAACAAGTTTGTAGTCGAATTCCTCCTGAATTCTGTATAAAACCTGCAATCATTGGGGAAGTAGAAACGCCGAGTTCTTGATCCCATGGCCCAAGATGATGAGTCAAACGTTAAATTGGTGTCAAAATACTTGCTGAGCATTGCCAATGAAATCATGTTATGCAGACCACCCACCCCAAATATATGGCAATTATCATGAAGGTTAAGAGCGTCATGTTCATGGAGCCACATATAAGCGTATATATGCTGGTACGGCAGGCCTTTGACACCTATGGCCCACCCATCAAAACAGAACTTCCTGGCAGCTTCGAACCAGGTCTTAATTTCCCCAGGATTCCGACCATGAAGAACATTATATAGCTTAAAATTATAATTTTGTCTATTATCCTGGAAGATCTGGAAATTCTCAATGCTTTGATCCAAGCATGTTTGAAATCCAAAGGAACTATATTGATCCAGAGGAATGTCCAAATTCATTCCAATATCCGCATTCCGTTCTTGCCAACGCAAAATATCCATTAGTGTAATCTTACAGGGAATTCCCTTGCGCCGAAATGAAGCTACCTGGAATCCTCCTGAATCAGAAATTAAAATTGATTTTTCAGGATACTGAATTGTCTTTCTATATTCTGGTTCTCTGTTAACTTCAAAGTAAGAAGAAACCAAACTTATAGGGTGTTTAAAGAAAGACTTATCCGAGAACCATTTTAAATCATGGTCTTTCCAAGATTTCTGGTTTTTCCAACAATGACCTAATACTGGACCAATTGCCGGTACAAATAAAGAAGTTTTAGTCATGTAACTCTTTTATAAAATCCATTAATGTTCTTTGTTTTTTACCCGAAAATTTCATGATAACTCTTAAGCAGTGTGGACCATAGCCGATTGCCATTGATTCTTTGGTGTTTAATCGACGGCCACACCGCCGACAAGTTACATATGTTATCATGTAAAATCAAATAGATTCTTGGCTTTCTTTTGAACCTTAACTGGTTTCTTGCTAAGTGGTTCCAACCCTAATGCTTTTCGAGTCTTATTATCAATTCCTAGGCTATTTGATACAACTTCCCAGGAAACCTGATCAATATTACTAGAATTCCGGATAAATTCTTGCTCACTCCAGCCATAGAATTGCTTGAGTAAGTCTTTCTTAAGGTTATATACTTTATCGTCGACAATTTTCTGCGCCCTAGGATACTTTATAAAAGTTGACGGGTCCCGAAGGCCGGACCAAATATACCCTTTGGCAATTTCTGGGGGTACCCAGAAAAAGTTTTTATTAACAACTGAACACCAAGGAAGTTCAATTTCACTTCCAGAGAGCCATCGAAGTATAGGATACAACATTCGGGGATCTACGGAATCTAGGTCTCCTCGACGAAGGGCCTTAATGTTTAACAACATGGCAATTCCTAGGAATTCATGGAATGCATTATATTTAATAGAGCGTTTTCAACCAAAATTTCCTTCCAAGAAACTTGATTTAAGAATTTATAGGCTTCAGCAATTTCATGGATAGCAGCCTGTTTTGTATCTAACGACGCGCTGCTCTTCATGATGACGTTATATAGATCTTTCAAGAACTGGTCGTTGTCTATGTGTGCATCAAGGTATGTCTGTCGAGCGTTATTAAAGTCACTAAGTGCAAGGTATCTAAAGGTGTCTAGGGCAACGGTACTCTCCTGAACAATTTTATCTAGAGTTATGCCCGTCCTAAGTTCCTCTAACTTGTTAACAGATTTCCTGATATCTGAGCCATTGATTTCTGTTAATTTCTTAAGAGCCTCTAGTTCATATGGAATCTTTTCTTGCTCACATATATATTGAAGGCGCTTTACAATGGCATCCTGAGGAATGTTATTAAACTCAATCATTTGACATCTAGACTGAAGGGGATCGATAATACGATTCAGATAATTAGCCGTCAGTATGAACCTACAATTACTACTATATGTTTCCATGAGGTTTCTTAGGGAAGTTTGAGCATCAGGAGTCAAGTGGTCACTTTCGTCCAGGAAGATTATCTTTATGTTACCTGACGTGCTTTTGGTCGATGCAAAGACCTTAACTTTATCCCGGATTGTGTCGATACCTCTTTCATCCGAGGCGTTTAGAGTAATATGATCTGCTCCTAACATCCTGATGATTATTTTTGCTAGGGTAGTCTTTCCTGTTCCTGGCGGACCATAAAAAAGTAAATGAGGCAATCCTTCGTTAATGGAAATTTTATTCTGAGAAAAACCCACGACATCTTCGATTTTACTTGGTCTATATTTTTCAACTAGAAGCATAAGGATGCCTCACTCTTTGTCGCCTGCCGGCGATACAAGCCACCGAATAATGCTACCGTCTTCGAAAGTCTGCGTAAACAACAATGGATAGTCAACATCAAATGCAATGTTAACGGAGCCCTCTAATACATTTATTACCTTCAGGAAGGTTTCGCCGAAATCTGATGCAACGTCCCGGTACTCAACCTGAGCTTTATTTACGATCTTGTCAAAACCTTCTTCACCTGCAGTTATATGAAGTCGGCCATTTTTGACAGCAACGTTGACGCTTTTAGATTTTAATTTTTCGGCATCCTTTTTGGCAGCCATCAAGGTCGTTGCTTCAATATTGAAACCGCCATCGTGTGCAAGTTTGGGCATGTTTTCCAGGCGGCAAACCAAGAATTCTTCCAAAGGCATCGGTAGTTGAATATCCTTGGAGGTTGACGACACCACCAACTGGTTGTCAGCAGATACACTAAGATCGACGTCTCCAGGAATGTCTTTCAAAATGTTAATGAATAAAGCAACATCCTTGATGGAGGCGTTCATAGGAGCAAGGCCAACAAAATTCTTAGCTGACAACAATCCACTGATGGCACCGGTCTTGTCAGCTGTCATTACGGTCACTGACAATCCATTGCTATCAAACTTCAGGGCGCAGTCAAATATTTCGCCATTTATTGTTACTTTTCTCAGAAAATTACTAAGTTTTTTTGCATCAATTTTCATAAAGGTTCTCCAAAAATGTTTTAAGAATTTAATTCTAGTCTATAAACGTATTCTTAGTATATAAAGATTTTGGTCCGATTATTTTTCAAATGAAAACAGCCCACCAGACGGTCTTGATTTCTTGGTAACCGGCCTTGGTATTATATTAGAACACTCTTTAAAATCGAATAGGTTTGATTCTACCTTGAATTTTTTACCGGTAGTAATATCAATGTTAATTGCATTAAAGATGCGTCGAAGCGGAGGCATTAATTGCTTTTCAATATACCAGGTAACATCGATACGTGCCCCGTGTTCTCGGATATATTCCGGAGTGTCGACATAACCTGAGATACTGTTACCAGATGCACCAGGTAATACAAAATATGGCACCCTGTCTCCCAAGCCATATGGTGTCTCACCTCGAGCTTCCATTTGGCGACATACTTCTACATGTGGCATTTTAACAGAATATTGATCAAATCCCTTGGATATCTGTTTAGATAGAATTAATTTTTCTGCTAATTCCCAATTGGTATTTACATTTTGTAACATTTGGACACTTCTAATAACATTCATAGAATATTGGCGAGCTTCCTCTACTTTTCCTTCCTTTAGGATGAGGTCTAAGACTACTTCCATGGTTTCGCCTACAAGCGGACACCAATCCCTACGACGGAGTTCTATACCACGGACTTTCATTTTGTCCTTGAACCCATCCTTGGAAGGTTCAAAGATCCACATGCAATAACGTTTTTTCTGAAAGAGTAATGCGCGTTTTGCGAACGCCTCAAAGTCAATTTCCATTGGAGGGGGTAATAAACCTAGCATAGCGGAGTGAATAATATTTGATGCTCTAAGTCCGCCTTCGGGTGTATCCTCTTTAAAGAGCTTCAAAAATATGGAATCGGTATCTCCGCCAATAACCTTACAGGGCAACATGGATTCCGCGGTCTTTTGCGTCAACTTTATGGTTTCCCGGCCAATTGACGTCACACTATTAGCTATTCTAGGATCGAAAAACCTAGAAGATTGTGCACCAGTAAAGCCATAAATAGAGTTCAATAAAATCTTGGTAGCATACTGAGCAGCGTCATAAAAGTCTTTATCAGAAGAATTTTCTGCTTCTTTCATTAGACGTTTAAATTCTACTCGTTTATTATATAAACGTGTTAATATTCTTGGAATTATACCTTCATAGATTGAGTGGTCTATGTAATGAACATTATTAGGCGGCGTTAGTACCTTCCAGGAAGGTGGCACAGGATCTTCATTGATTATGGTCGAAACACATAAATTATATGCCCGCATACAAGAAGGATACAGAGATTTAAAGTCCATGATGATGAGGTTTTCATGTAATCCCTTTTCTGGCTCAAATACATATGCGCCATGTACAGTAATATCTTCAGGATCTTCTGAATCCTCTTGGTCAATTGATTCGTCTTTAACGTCTTTCTTTCGGATCGGAAACATTCGACCCTCTTTAACAAATTCGTGAAGTAATAAAGACTCTATTCTAACCTGTTGTCCAGAATTTAAAACATCATGAAGAAGACACCCGCATTCCTTTGCAATTGCAATGTACTTATCCAGGATCTTTAAATCAACGGCCATTGATAAGACTAAATCAGAATCACGCCTCGAATATTCAATGAAACGAGATAAATCCTTTGGATCTTCGCTGAGCCATAGACGTCGCATTTCAGATGCCTTTACATCTAATTTATCTTCCTTGAGGAGGGTAGATGCTACGGTACCTAGCTTATAATTTGCTAGGCTATAATTTTGCTTAACCAAATCCAAAAGATCGGCTACAATCCTGCCAGTTATTCTGACTTCATGCTTAGATCCAAAACTCCTAATCTGTGCAGATGATCCATCGCGACCCATGGCATCAGAAATACCGTTTAGTCGGAGTCGATCTTCTAGATACGGAAAATCAAAGGAATTTATATTGTAGCCCATTAGGACGTCTGGATCATACAGGTGGATTGTATTTAGAAAGGCTATTAACAAATCCTTTTCATTTGAATAATAATGAATTGAATAATTGTCAGAATCAAAGTTGGTGCCAGGTTTTGCGACCAAAACAATTGTTTTCTGGCGACCTTCATACAGGTTCATGGCAACAGATATCAGGATTATTTGATCTCTTGTAGAGATCGGAGCACCCTTTTCTGGAACCAAGACTTCGATATCCCAGGAAAAATATCTCAATGGGGCATTTCCAGGAACCTCCGGCAAATGCACAAAATGTCCATCTTCTGTTTCCTGGTGCCAACCCATTCCGAATAAATTTTCATCGGCAAGAAATCTGGAAGACGCGAACAAGATATCGGCGTCATATATACCATCAATGTCTGAACGAGTTAATAAAGCATCACGAATTTTTGGAACGTCTCCTGGACGTTTCGTGTAAACCTTTAAAACGGGCGATCTATCTGTTTGATAGCCCATTGGAAGGAATTTAAAATCATCCAGAATTTCTTCGACTTCCTCAAAACCTTTTAGGCGGGTTACAACTTCATTATAGGCATAATCTTTTGGTCTTACATAAAGATATGGTCTAAACCAGGAAATGTCTCGAACCACGGCATTTCCAGAAGAATCACGACCATACACGGTAATTATTGGCTTATTAGATACGTTCCTATATGTAGTTGAAACCAATTGAAATTGTGTCAAATAATATCAATCCAAAAATTTATAAATTTAGAAAATTGGTACAGGATAGGTCTTAAGATTTGTGACCCAAATTTTCATATCAGCGCCGCACAATTTACAATTAATGATTAATGAATCGCTACCCGGCGATCCTTCTGGAACAACTTTTCCATTTGTAGTGTGTAAATCAACATTCCATGGAAAAATTTTATTGCATTTCCAACATCGAATATTTGTATCCAATTCCTCACTTCCCAGAACATCTGACATGGAGTCGATCGGAATAATTACAACCAAGTCTCATGGCAACTTTCCAGGTATTTTTACCAGAAACAACTAATTTTGTAGCAGTTTCCCCGGCTGGCATCACCCAGAGACGAGACGGATCATATTGACTGTATAAAAGAACATCTTTTAGTTCTGATTCCTGCCACGCCCAGGGTAAATTGCCTAAGACGACCTTAAAGTAGACGTTATTTCTACCATTCTTCGAAATTGTGTCCCACGTCTTGAAGAATTCAAATCTATCTTTTGCAGTTTGAAAACAATCCTTCTTGGGAGATACGATAATTAAGTTAAACTTGGAATACAAATCAAAACAATCTTGAATTGTACCGTTTGTTTCGACGTCATACTGCATGCCGGGAAGTCCTTCGATAATGGATTTCATTGCTTCTGGCTGCAGAAATGGTTCTCCTCCAGTAAAAACTATTCTCTTGGTGTTTGGATAGGTCTTGAGATAATTCTGGACTCTGGAAATGATTGCATCTGACGTGGTTTCTTCCACTTTATCCTTAATAGAGGTATCGCAGCCTAAACACGCGCGATTGCATCTTGAAAGCCGAATGAACACTACCGGTCTTCCTGCTGCAGGGCCTTCGCCCTGAATGCTATAAAATAGTTCGGATAAATCAACTTTTGTCATCAATTTATATACGTTAATAAAGTATTTAAACGTTTTGGTAATATTTATTTCTGCATAACTATAGATTCACCAGATAAATTACTGGCAGTTTGCATTGATATGTTTACTAATTCTTGTAAATTATTTTTACCATTAATTAATGAATTTCTACAACTTTTCGCTGATTTTTCAAATGAATTAATAAGCATAGTTCGGTCCTTTTGTAAATAATTAGGATAATTTGAAGTATCTTTCATTCGTTGTGCCATATAATTATTGAAGAAATATTCGTAAAGAATTATATAATTATCTTTATTACTGTTTGCATTTACATAATCTGACCAAGACCAATAAGGCATTAATCCGCAATCAGGAGTATTTCGAACTCCTAAATCTTTTAATTCAATTAAATGAATACCTGGATAAATTTTATCAAGGTCTGGATCAAACTCTAATTTATATGAAGGTTCATTAGACATAAATAAATTCGCCACTTTGTTTGTTATATTGTTAAAAATCGTTTCTATCATCTAGGATCCTCTAAAATTTCATACTCAGATCCTAATAAAACCTTGTTACAGGTTACCGGTATTAATGGAAATCGAATTACAATTTCACGTCCACATTCACAATAATCATATGCTACCAAATGAAATTCTCGATTATGATAATAATCATTAGGATTGTTCATGTAGGGTCGATCAAACGGCAATCCTGGTCGTAAGTATAAGAATTGACGAGGGCCATCCTTGGTCTGAAAGTTAGAAACGATTTTACCACATTTCGGACATTCTATTTCAATTTCAACGTGATCATATGTACCCATAAAGATTACTCCAATTAAGAATGAAAATTTTCAGCTCCCAATAAAATTCCAGATACCCAAATGAAAATTAAGCCAATTACTGATACAATTATAGTTATATTTATTCCGTTAGGCAATATTACATCCATAATGTATGTAACATATAATAATATGGATCCAATAATTCCTAAGATAATACCAAGAACTTCCCAAAGATTCATAAAATTCCTTCTATTAATTTAATATAACTTTGCTATTTCATCATACATAGCATTCTTTAGGGATCGAAGTGCTCCTTGTTCTGCCATATTTGGTTAACTTTCATTTGGATAGTAAATGCACTCTTCTGGATTTTTATCAGGCCTCATTCGAACAAATACTGGATGCCGAAAAGCACCTGATTCTGTCCGTTCTTGCGCCTTAATAGTCATAACTTGACCCAAAAATTTTTCTGGATTGTTACTGAATTCTGTTCTCATTTTATCGGATATCCCAGAACAAGAACCAAATGGAACTAAAATTCCATCTCGGTATTGTCCAAATTTAATAGAACCGATTAAATTTTTATCTGCTAATCTACTTCGAGAAAACGTGCCGTCAGATTTTGTAGTCATTTCTTCTGGATCTTCAAAACCTATGATAACAACATCCCAGGTAGATTCTCTTTTAACCTTAATCCAATCAGTTCCATAAGGACTATTTAATTTTTTTAAAACGATGCCTTCTCCTCCCCTTTTTAAAACATTATTATAAAAATCTTTTTTATTAACTTCGATACTATTAATTAATTTAATATAATCAGAATTAAGTTTGTAAAGATGCTCTGAAAAAATTTGATTTAATAAATATCGACGATCTTTATAAAATTCGTGTGTAATATCAATTCCATTATATTTTAGAATATCAAATATAATATAATTAATCCAGCCATGTTGCATTTGATATTTAAGTGCGGTCGAAGGAGACCCTCCTACTACACTCATGACATCCATGACGTTTTTACCAGTTACAATTTCACCATCCAGAATTGTTCCGGAAAATTTTGATAAATTTAAGTTTCGTAGATGTGGAAAGTTATCCGTTTTTTCAGAAAATTTACCATCCTTAATGGATTTGTGACGAGATGAGAATCGATTCTCTTCCTCTTCTATAAACATCAGGAAGCGAGCACCATCTAACTTTTCTTCGGCAGCATATCCACTGAAGTCATTCCACATAAAATCCTTAAAAGATGAACGAATAGGAGCTGGCTCGATTTGAGGCAACTCCTTTCTTTCCGAAAACAACGTGGATTGTCGAAACATAAAATATCAATTATTTATTGAATAAATCCTTTTGGAAATTCCACCAATTCAATACCGGTTAAAAATTCATCGTATTCTATTCCTTCTAAAAATAAAAAACGCTTTATATTAAACATATCTATACTATTTAGATTTATATGCGTTGTTTCCAGTTGTACTCCTCCTACCTAGATTTCACTAATTTTAAGTATTAACTTTTGTAGTATAAAACGTTTTTGGTTAATAAAAAATAAAAAATTTTAGGCTAACATCTTTTTAGATTCAGAATTCACGTAACTCTGATTAAAGGTTGTTAGCCAAGCTCTTGCTTTTGCCAATTCTCTTTCAACTTTTCTGTAACATAGTCAAAGACGCCCTCTCCATATAAGGACATCATAACGATTCCCAGAAAGTAATCTCCATAGTCGGAATCTTCGTCTTCATTGTATTCCTCTGGATTACTAACAAAATCCAGATATTCTTCACAGAGTTCGTAGAGACCAGATAGGTCTACATCATTTAAGGGTTTTGGTCGGTCCATGAAATATTCCTTCTAAATTTTATATATTTTTATACAAATTCTACTGGATCTGGTCCAAGTGGTCCGCCATAATCCAGGTATTTATCTTGAAATTCTTCGAAAGCTGCCTCAAGAGCATAAGTGTCATAAGTATGGATTGTGCCACATTGATCTGGATTTCGGCCTACAATTGCATCAAGATAAAAGAACTTTACTGTTTTTGGTTTGCGCTTCAGTGC
>Ga0116148_1004605_pt1 | contig 11922 bp, 2 predicted proteins | sample AD_UKC055_MetaG_FD_89786 | JGI IMG/M metagenome (GOLD analysis project Ga0116148, IMG submission 89786) | Active sludge microbial communities of municipal wastewater-treating anaerobic digesters from USA - AD_UKC055_MetaG | ecosystem: Engineered > Bioreactor > Anaerobic > Digestate | place: USA... | reverse complement strand
CGTAGCCGGTCCAGTCGTCGTCGACCCACACCTCGGACGCCTGAGCGGCGGCCGTGATCGTGAAGGTCAGCGGATCGCTGGCATCCGCCGTCGGCGAACTCACATTGACCGCCGCCGTTCCGGCGGCCGCCACGTCCGATGCGGCGATGGTCGCGCGCAGTTCCGAGCCGCTCACATAGGTCGTCGAGCGTACCGAGCCGTTCCAGGTCACCTGTGAGGATGGCACGAAGCCGGAGCCGGTCACCGTCAACGTGAATTCGCTGCTGCCGGCGGGCTTGAAGATCGGGCTCATCGCCGCCAGAACCGGCGGCGGGTTGTTGATGGTAAAGACCGCGCTCTCGACGCTCAGCGGACTGGCCGATGCCAACAGGGTGTAGCCCGCGCCGCCGTCCGTGCCGATGGACAGATCGTTAAACACCACCACGCCGGCTGTGGCGTTCTTCTCCTTTGTCCCGTCGAGCGTGCCGCTGCCGGGCTTGTCTTCAAGGGCCAGCGAGACCGTTCCGACGAACTGCGTAGCGATCTGGCCGATCTCATCGTAGACCGTGACGATCGGCTGAGGATTCAACGCCGCCCCCAGCGCCGCGCCGCCCGGCTGCTGCGTGAAGGCCAGCGACGCCGGCAGATAGAAGACGCCGGCATCCGCCGCGGGCTGGAAGCCGATGGTCGAGCCAGTCGACGGATCCTCGGCACTGCTGCTCAGCCACGGGCTGAAGTCAACCGCGCCTGCCACCGCAGCGCCCGTCCCGCCGGCGTTGGTTTCGCTCGTGGGCCCCGTCGCACTGCCCCACCAATTGTTATCGGCATCGACCGATGCCAGTGTTTCGTTTCGCAGCCCGCTAAGCAGGTTACCGCCAAGCGAACAGTTCGTGATCTGCACCTCCGTCGGTCCGGCATTGTTCTTGGCCGTTTCGCCAAGGCGGATGCCATCCGGGCTTCCTGTTACCGTGAGCCCCGACAGCAGAACATCCGTAAGGGTCGCTGGGTTACCGGCATAGCTGCCGTCATCGCGCGCCTTGACGGTGAGTCCTGCGCCATTGACCGCATCTCCCGTGCCGCAATTGGCGAATTCGGAGTTCAGAATGTCGATGTTCTGGTAGGCCCCATACTTCAGATTGATGTCGATGCCCGCCGCCCATGCGCCGTTCGTACCGCAGGAGGTGAACCGGTTGTTCTCCAGCAACGCATTGCTGAGTGCCTCGGCGTAGATACCCTTGCTGGAGATTCCCTCGAACGTGCAACTGGAAACCGTCACGTTGTTGAAGGCAAGCGGAGACGTGCCGTTGCCCTGAGCGACATTGATTCCGTGAATCCCGCCGTTAAACGCGCTGTTCTCGATGTACAATCCGTCGATTCGGCCAGAGGTGGATTTCCGAATGCCGGTATTGCAGCTATCAAACAAGCTGTCGGTGATTCGCAGGTCGGCGATGTTGGCGTTGTTGTGGATCTCCAAGCCGTAGGTAAATCCTGCGACCGCCACGTCATCGAACGTGATGAATCCGATCTCGCTGTCGATGAGCACGCCGTTCGTGGTCCCCGTCAGCCTCAGGTTAGAGATCACCAGGCGATCCGCAGCACCGTCGCCGCCTGCTGTCAAGACGACGGCGGATGCCGCGCCTCCCGCCACAATGGTGTTGACCAGAGGATCTGCGCCGTTTCCACTGCCAACCAGCGAGAGCTTCTTGGAGATCGTGAGATTTTCCACGAACGTCCCCGCTCCCACATAGACCGTTTCACCGGCCGTCGCCGCATCGATGCCGCGCTGGATGCTGCCGCTCTCCTGGGTGACATAGATCGCACCTGCCGCCGTCCGAACCAGACCAAGCGCCGCGTCGTCCACCTTGTGGTAAACGAGATTCTCGATCACATAGGGACTTGCCTGGTCAAACGTCGTGTTGTTCGCCGTGAGATCGAAGGACTGCGTCGATTGATTGTCGATGTAGTTCACATCGCCGGCGAAGGCGTTGCCAGCCCCCAGATTGATGGTGCCCGCTGTGGCCGCGATTAACAGATCGGTGTCGTTGTCGTCGCGCGTTTCACCGCCCTCAAACATATTACCGTATAGGGCGGTCAATGACCCGCCGTTGATCGCTTTGATGGCGACTCCGTTGTCATACAGGCTGTTCTGCGTGACAGATGCAGTCCCGCCGTCGAGCAGGATAGCGATCTCGTTCCCGGCAAATGTCGTCGTATTACCGAGGATCGTGGCATCGCAGACTTTCGCGAGAGGGCCGTCATAGGCATCGGGATGCACGAAGAGGCGCACGCCGACACCGCAGTTCTGGATCGTGTTCGCGTCCGCCGGATTGGCGCCGCCGATCACCGCCTGCACCGTATGCTCGCGCTCGTCGTAGTCCTCGGGCCCGTCGCCGCTGCGGTAGAGGTCGATGCCGCGGGCGAAACCGTCGATCAGGTTGCCCTTCAGGATCGCATAGCAGGCGCCATCCATCCAATCGCCGAAGAACCGCATGTCATCGGTCATGAATACAGCGGTCCCTCGTCCCGGCACGGTTCCGTCGCTGTTCGTGGCGTAGAAACGGTTCCCCTTGAAGATGGGGGCTGCAGCGTCGACGGGCTCCGTCTTGGAGCGGTTGATAAACATCCAGACCGCGCTGTCCTCGTTATCTGCGTAAACCGTGTTGTTCTGGATCACCGGCTGCCCCGTCTTGGTCCACCAGCACTCGATGCCATCATCGGCGGCCGAACCGCCATCCAGGCGGATGACGTTGCCGTCTTCGAGCGAGTCGCCCCCGATGAACGTGCTGGACAATCCGTACAGCACGTTCATGCCAATGCCCTTCACCACATTGTTGCGCACATGAATCGTGTTCCGATACACACGCGTGACAGGCGCCGGGGAGAGATTCCCGTTGACGTCGCCGACAATGCAGACGCCCTCGCTGCCGTATACGGGGTCGTAGTCGCCCGTCCAGACCGTGTTGTCGTAGACATCCATGTTGGCGCTGTACACGTAGATGCCGCGGTAGCCCGCGTTCGTAACCGTGTTGCCCGCTATCACGCCGGCATGCGTACTGTAGATGCCATAGCTCGGATAGGCGTTGAAGCCCATGTTTTCAACCCAGCAGCTGCGGATCGCGCTGCCGGCTCCACCCTGCCCGATGGTACCGATCCGCATATTGATGCCATAGAGATAAGTGTTGCGTACCGTCAGCGAGGCCAGAATGACATTGCTGTGGATGTCGCCGTTGGCCATGACGCCCGCGCGGAAGTTGCACTTCCCTTCCGTCAGAGCGGCATTGGCCTTGCCGTCGATCGTCAGGTTGGTCACGGTCACGTCGCTGGCGGCAATCACAAAGCCGTGCTGGTAGACACCGGTGAAGCCGCCGGTTGTCAGATTCTCGTCTTCCGCCGCAGGGGCGACAACCACGCCGTCGCGCGACTGGCCGACGAGAGTCATCGCCTTGTCGAGCGTCGTATTTGAGTCGAGGTAGAGACCGTTGGCGATGTGCACCGTGCCGCTTTCGGCCACGCCGACGACCGCACTCTGGATCGTCGCAAATGCATTGTGGCCGAACCACAGGTAGGTGCCGGCAGGCGCACCGGGCTTCTGGACGCCCGCACCGGAAACGGTCCCGGCCCAATCGTCGTCCACATAGACGATCGTCGTACCGGTTTCTCCGTCGTACGGGACCGGATTGCCGCCTGCATCTGTGACCGAAGTCGCCGCGGAGCCCAGGCTGTCATAAAACAGCGCCAGCGCGATGGCCTCGTTGACGTCGCCGTCGGCATACGTCGTGGTGGCGCTTGAGGCAATCACATAGGAATACCCGGTGATGGCGAGGCCGGTGACTCCCGGATCCTGAACGTAAATCGCTTGGACCTCGCCGAAGTTATTGTCCGCAAGGTTTGCCGTCACGTTGGCGCAACTGCTTCCAGAATATGAAGAGTTGTACACCGCAACACCGCCCCACACGTTGCCGCTCGTGGTGCAGCCCGTCAGCGTCACATCCGTGCAGCCCGTGATCTGGATGCCGTTGCCGCGGGAGGTGTTCAAAGCGGTGAGCCCGTCCAGCGTCGCCCCGTTGACCGCGTGCAGGTCGAACGCCGTGCGATAGGATCCGCTGATGGCGATGTCGCGCAGGACGAGATTCGCGATCGCGACACCGGACTCCACCGGTTCGGGTGCGGCGTGGATCGGATAGCCGCCACCCGTCTCATTTTCCGGTATGACCGTGAAGTGTTCGAGCGTCACGTCGTCGGCCTTGACATGAACACCCCAAGCGGCACCGCACGCCGAGACGTCAATGAAGACGTCGGCGCGCGAGGCACCCGTCAACGTCAGCCCCGGCTTGGCCAGCGTCAACGTGCCCGTTTGTACATAGGTGCCTGCCGCCACATGGATCGTGTCGCCGGGATTCGCCGCAGCGTACGCCGCCTGGATCGACAGGAAGTGCGTCGCGTCTTCGCTGCCGGTGTCATCCACATAGAGATCTGTGAAGTGGAGCGTGGCGAGCGGGGAGCCGACGAAGTAGCTGGAGATGTTGATCGCCCCGACGAGGGCCGAGCCCGTACCGAAGAAACCGTCGCCCGACGGACCAAACGGCGTTCCCCAGTAGTTGGCAGAGACGTCCACGAGCCCGGCGTCGTCCAGCGTGTAGTCGGCGTTGTCCTCGAGGACCACCCCCGCCACCATCGCGAGGAAGCTGTTCGTCTGGATGGTGTTGCCGGAGGAGAGGTCCTCGTGGCCCGCGGTGTGCGGCTCGAACTGCGTCCATCCGCTGCGGATCCAAAGGCTGGTGGCGCTGCCGCTGATGACGTTGCCAACGATCACGTTGGTAGCGCTGGCCATCAACTGGATGCCTTCGGCGAGATTGTCGGAGACGGTGTTGTCACAGACCGTGTTGCCGTCCGCCTTCCAGATATAGAGGCCGTTGTTGCCGTTGCCGGAGAGCGTGTTGCCGGAGAGCGTGTTGCCGTTGCAGGCCCAGCCGAGATAGACGCCGTCGCCCTGGTTGTCCGCAAACAGGTTGCCGCTGATCGTATTACCGATCGAGAAGAGGTCCTCGCGGTCGTCAGCGTTGAGGTCGATGCCGTCAAGGACGATGCCGTAGCCGTATTGCGTCCCGAACGTTGTCGTCGCCGTGACCGTGTTGCCCGAGACGGTGTTGTTCGCGGAACCCAGCAGCCCGATGCCGGCGATCACGTTGCCCGCGAGCGTATTATCCTGGATCGTGTTGCCGTTCGCACCCTGGAGGCCGATACCGACGCCGCCGTTGGCGCTGACCACACAGTCGCGCACCTCGCACCCCGACACGCCGTACAGGATCACGCCCGCGTCGGCGATCGGTGTGGCGCCGGAGCCCGTCACCGTGAAGCCGGACAGCGCCACGTCGTCAGCCGTGATCGTCACGGCCACGCCGCTGCCGCTGCCATTGACCGTGGTCGTCGCGGCATCCGCGCCGGCGAGTTTGATCGTCTTGTCGACGGTGACGTGCTCGTTGTAGGTGCCCGCCGCAACGCTCACCGTGCCGAACGGCGACACCGCGTTCACGCCGCCCTGGATGGTCTTGAACTGATTGCCGGATTCCGTCGCTAAGGCGCCGTCAACAAAGACCGTGAAGTAACGGAGATCGGTCAGAGCGGCGTCGGCGTAGAAGCTGTCGGTCACGACATCGCCGAGGACCAGCGCGTCAAGGTCGGGTGTCGCCGAGCCCCAATAGTTACCGTTCGCCGTCACGGGAATCGCTGTGACATTCTTGACGCCGGCCAGAACTTCGGAGAAGCTGTTGCTGACGATCGAGACGCTCGCGGCGGCGAGATTCTGTTCGACCATAATGCCGACGGCATCCGGATCGGCCGGCGACTTGTGGTCGATGATCCGCGCGATCACGTTGCCCTGCACCACGGCGTCTGGCGTGTTGCCCTCGAGACCGATCGCATGGGCCCAGACACCTTCCAGATCGGTGATCAGGTTGTCTTGGATCAGCGGCGAGACTGTTCGCCCCGTGCCAGTAATCGCGTGGTTGATAATGATGCCGTAAGCTCCGCGGCCACCGGCTTCAAAGGTCGAGGGCGAGGCCACGATGTTGGAGATCACGTTGTTCTGGACCAACAAACCGGTGATGTCGAAATTCCCGGCCGAGTCGCCGACCCAGATGCCGTTGGCACTCTTTTTGTTGCCTTTGCTCTCGATCGCGCGGATCACATTGTCCGTCAACACGACATCGTCTACGGCCGCGCTGGTCGAGTAGATCATGACGCCGCACGGCACGGAACTCGGCGACGCAACTCCTGTGCCCACGTTTTCAATGATATTGCCGCTGACCGTCAGGTGATTACGATTCAAGGCATAGATGCCATGCAGCCCGTTCGAGTTCTGGATCGTGAAGCCCGAGATGCTCACGCCATCGGCCGCGACGGTCACGGCATCCGTAGCGGTGCCGACGAGGGTGGCTTCGCCGACTGCGACCAGATCGAGCGGCTTGCTGACGGTCACACTCTGCGTATAGGTGCCGGCTGCGACGGCGATCTTACCGTTCGCCTGCACGGCATTGACCGCGTCCTGGATGGACGCGAAGGCGTACTGGCCCCAGCCGCTGGTCGCGGCGGTGTAGCCATCGTCGACGTAGACGACGTAGTACTGGTTGTCCACGCCGGCCAGCGGCGTGGCGGAGAGATTGGCGATCTCGCCGTTGATCGTCGTGCCCGTGACCGCCAGCGTGCCGCTGGCCGCCTCGCGCACGATGATCGCATGGAAGTAGGTGCCTGCGTCAGGCGTCAGACCGTTTTCGTCGACCGTGAAAGTGCCGCCCGAAATGTTCAGGTTCTGCGCCGTGCCGCTGCCGCTGCCGAAGCGCACGCAGTACGTGTCGTTCGCCGTGCCCTGCGCGACAACGCTGATGTCGGTGTTTTGCAAGATCAACCCGGTGCCGTAGGCATACTGGATGTTGATGCCGCTCTTCACATTCTCGAGTGTGCAAGCCTTGACCAGCAGGTTGTCCGCGCGGCCCTGGATCGTGACGTAGTACCCGTCATGGAAGGTGCAGGCGTCGAACGTGATGTTCTGGCAGGCGCCGTCCAACTGGACGGCCACGACTTGCTGCGGCGTCATGAAACGCTCGTCGGCGTCGAAGTCGCAGCCCTTGACCGTCAGGTTCTTGACCCCGACGAGCTTGAGGTTGTTCTTGTCGGCGGTATTGACCTTGAAATTGATGTTTTCAATGCGCGTCGCCCAGCCGGTGGTATGCGTGGCGGTGATCATGCCGACGACGAGGGGCTTGTCGCCGGACGCGGGGCCGACGAGGCTCACGGGCTGCGCCAGCGTGACGGACTCATTATAGGTCCCGGCGGCGACATGGACCGTGCCGCCCGGCGCGACGGCGGCGACCGCCCCGGCCAGCGTCTTGAAGTGGGTGGCGTCCTCGGTGACAAGGGTACCGTCGACATAGACGGTGAGGACGTTGAGGTCGCTGAACACGCCGGTCCCGGCATCGTAAGCCGCATAATAGGTGTCGACCGTCACGTCGCCGGCGACATGCTCGGCCATGTTGGGCGTCGCCTCGCCCCAGTAGTTGCCGTCGGCGACGAGCGGCGCGGTGATCGCGTTGACCACATCGCCGTAGGCCGAACCGTCCGTTCCCGTGTAGGCCTGCACGTTGTTGTCAAGCACGTTGTTGACGATCGTCACATCGGTCGGGCCTGTGTTGCTCTTGCCCGGCTCGCCGATGCGGATGCCGCGCTCGCAGCCCGTGATCGTGCAGTTCTGGATCGTCACGCCGGACAGCGTGGCGGCGTCGGCGGCGTACCCCGTGTCGGTTCCCGTACCGCGCGCCTTGATCCCGATCGCCATGCCCTCCCTCGAGCCGAGGCCACAATCGGTGAAACTGCAATCCTCGATCAGGATGTTCGCGAAATCGTCCCATTTCAGGTTGAGGTCGATCGCGGCGCCCCACGCATAGGTCGCGTCGCTGCCGACGCCGGTGAACATGCAGTCTCGAATGATGGCATTCGAGAGCTTTTCGACGTAGATTCCCTTCTGTAAACCCGTGAAGACGCAACGCTCGAATGTGATGTCATCCGCGTCGCTGTTGTTGCCAAGTGTTTCGTTGCTGAAATAGACGTCCTGCAAATTTCCCGCGAAAGTCAGATCGGTGAAACGCAGATGCGCAATGTTCGCGGCGGAACCGGCGCGAACGCCCACTTTGAGCGCCGACGCGAGCGTGCAGTCGTCTATGTCCACGTATTGGGCGCCGGTGTTCAGGTTGACGGCGGAGCCGCCAGTCGACAGGACGTAGAATCCGGCGATGCTCAGCCGCAAGCTGTCGGACATCGTTCCGCTGTTGACTGTGATCGCATGGGTCGCCGCTTCGAGCCGGCTCCCGCCATCTTGATCGCCTGCGCCGACGAGCGAGAAAGGCTTGGACAAAACGAGCGCTTCTCCGTACGTCCCCGCCGCGACGTTCACGACGCCGCCCTCGGGAACGGCGGCGATGGCGGCGTTGATGGTGCCGAAGGCGTCCTTCCCCCAGACGTGACCGACCACGTTCTCGGGGCCGGTCCAGTCGTCGTCGACATAGACGATGCGCACCGTCTCGTACGCGCCGATGTCGGGGGCGTTGCCCTGGTCGCGCGGCACGCCGCGCTGGTCATAGGTGATTGTTCCGGCCGCGCCGTTGTTGATGGCCGGGCTGCCGGCGAGCAAGGCGTGGGTCGGGGTCGGCCCGCCGTTGCCGGCGAGGGCGCCGAGCATGGCGTCCTGGTCGCGGAGGTTGTTCGTATCGCCGGGAATCGTGCCATTGACGTTGTCGGTGGCCGTGCCGGAGAACTGGTCGGTGTTGCCGCAGATAATGGTGTTTTTGATTGCTCCGGTTGCGCCGATCAGGCTCAAACCGCCGCCTTGCCCCGCCGTGTTGCCCGTGACTGTTGCAAAGTCAATCTGACATGTCGCTTCACCCGCTAGGTAAATGCCGCCGCCAAAGCGAGTCGCCGTGTTGCCGCTCACGGTGCAATTCTCCATCGTCAACTCGCCACCGTATACAAAAACGCCGCCGCCGCCAGTGCCAGGCCCCGTGCCGGATGCCGTGTTGCCGGAAATCGTCGTGCCGATCAACGTGACGTATTCACCCCAACCACCCGTCGCGAGTCCGCCGCCCGCATAGACAGCCGTATTGTCCTCCACCACGCAATCCACAAGAGATAACGAGAGGCCAACGCTGGAAGCCTCGGCATAGACGCCAGCGCCGTATGTGGCCGCCACCCCGCCGCCGTTCTGGATCGTCAGGCCTTCGATCACGACGTCGATGTCGCCGTCCACGTAGAAGACGCTGCCGGCGTCATTGCCGTCGACGATGGTCGCCGCCGCGCCGGCTCCGACAATGTCGAGATCCTTGTCAACATACACGTTCTCGACGTAAGTTCCCGCCGCGACTGTGATGCGATCCCCACTGGCGGCCGCAGTTACCGCGGCTTGGATGGCATTGTAGAAAAGACCCTGCGTGACATTCTGCACCGGGCTGTCCGAGCCGAGAATCGTCATGGCCACGTCCTGCCAATAGGGATCGGCGTCGACGTTGCCTGTGACCGAGGAGGTACCGGGGCCTGCGTCCGAACCCCAGTAGTTGAGGGTGGCGTCGAGGGGTGCGCCGCTATAGTGGCCGATGGAAACCGTGTTGTTGTAAAACGCATTGTTGGTCGCGACCGAGCCGGCACCGAGGGTATCCATTCCCCAACCTTCAACCGTGTGGTCGTAAATCGCGTTGCCGACGACGCTGATGGCAACCTGTCCGCTGCTGCCGATGCCGACGCCCACGCCGTTGTTGGCATGGATGGAATTGCCCTCAACCGTCACACCGCTGGCGGCGTTCAGATATACGCCTCTCCAGTTGTTGACGATTTCGTTGTTCTTAAGCAGGAGATTGTTACATCCCGCGACAACTTCAACACCCTGGGACTGACTGCCCCCCACTTCCTTGATGATGTTGTTCTGAATCTTGACGTCTGTGACGGCGCCCGCCTGGCCGCCGACTCCGATGCCATTCTTGTGGCCGCCGTATTGGTAGCCGTTTTGAATCGTGAAGCCATCGATGACGGCCCCGTGCGCCGACACCTGGATGTAGAATCCACCGTCCACGATCGTCTCCGCCGTCCGGGTGCCAGGCACTGCTCCCGCCGAGACTCCGGCGTTTGCGCCTTGAAGCGTGAGCGCCTTTTGCAGGCTCACCTGTTCGACATACGTTCCCGCCGCGACGATGATCGTGTCCCCGGCATTGGCCGCGTTGATGGCCGCCTGGATCGTGGTGTAGGTTTGTCCTGGCCCGACCTGAAGCGTGGCCGCTCCCGCGGCAACCACCCCCAGCACTCCTGCGGCGACAGCCGCCATAAAACGCGTGACCACCCCGTTGAACCCGATTCGCTGTGTCTTCATGGATTTGTCCTTGTTAGACGCATATACACCTGTCTAGAGACGCACTGTTCACGTATGGCCATCCGGCACGCGACGCCGGCTGTTGAACCGGCGCTGCAACATCTGCGATCCGTGAGAATGACAATACGTTCACGGAAATAGTAAATCACAGCGGCCGTCTCTTGCGCAATTCGTGCAAAGCGGAACTTTCTATGACGGATCAGAGGACAAACATATACGATTTTAGCGCCTAAATATGTACGTTATTTGCTGAGCGCTGTCAGTGAATATCGTAGAAATCTCGTACGCCTGAACCGGGACTGCCGAACCTGCCGGTACTGCCGGCGCTGCCGGGACGGGCGGGACGGGCGGGACGGACGGGCTGCCGGGACGGACGGAACGGGCGGGACGGACGGGACGGGCGGGACAGCCGGAACCTGCCGGGACTGCCGAACAGGACGAACCTGCTGGAGGGGGGGGACAGACGGGATGGGCGAGCCCATCCTCCCTCTTCCTTCCTCCCTCTTCCTTCTTCCCTCCTCCTTCTTCCTTACCTCAGCGTCCGCACTGGCTCCTGATCCAGAGCGTGGCGGAGTGGATCAGCTCGGTGGCGGTGCGCAGACCCATTTTGCGCTTGATATGTTCGCGATAGGTCTGCACGGTTTTCGGGCTGAGATTGAGCTGGATCGCGATCTTCTGCGTGGTCATGCCGCTGCCGATCATGCTGTAGACCTGCATCTCGCGGTCGTTCAGCGTGTCCGCGCCCTTTTTTTCAGGCGCGGAGCCGGGCACAAACGAGGCGAGCAGGCGCGTGGTCAGGCTGGGACTGACATAGACGCCGCCGGCCAGCACGCAGCGGATCGCGGCCAGCACCTTGTCGCCGGACTCGTGCTTCATCACATACCCCTTGCCGCCGGCCCGGAGCACGCGTTCGGCGAAGGCGTTTTCATCAAACATCGAGAGCACGACGATCGGCAGGTCGGGATGGCTGACCTGGAGGTTCTTCAAGAGTTCGAGCCCGCCCGGCCCGGGCAGCGACAAGTCCAGCAGAACAAGGTCGGGATTGCAGGTCTTGATCAGTTCCATGGCCTCAACGACGTTGACCGCCTGGCCGGCCAATTCGAACTCGTGCGTCGCGTGCAGCAACGACCCGATGCCTTTGCCGACCACCGGATGGTCATCGACCAGTATGATCCGACGCCGCGTCGCTCTGCCACCCGCCGTACCCGCTTTTCCTTCAGACTCTGCCTTCATATCCGCCTCCCGTTCTACGCTGTCTCTTGTTTATCCATGCGATCGCCGAACCGGCACCGCACCGACATGCCCCCGTCCTCCCGTTTCACAAACAGAAGATTGCCGCCGATCAACTCTGCGCGGCTCCGCATGATCTTCAGCCCGGAGCCTCCCGTGCCCACGTTGGCGGGATCGAACCCGCAGCCGTTGTCATCAATCACCAGCTCGCCTGTAGGCCGTCTGTTTCAAGGGTGATGCGAATGGCCGTGGCGCCGCCGTGGCGCACCGCGTTCGCGGTCGCCTCCTGCGCGATCTGAAACAGATGG
>Ga0116148_1004602_pt1 | contig 11926 bp, 10 predicted proteins | sample AD_UKC055_MetaG_FD_89786 | JGI IMG/M metagenome (GOLD analysis project Ga0116148, IMG submission 89786) | Active sludge microbial communities of municipal wastewater-treating anaerobic digesters from USA - AD_UKC055_MetaG | ecosystem: Engineered > Bioreactor > Anaerobic > Digestate | place: USA... | reverse complement strand
TTTTGCACAAATTGAGGATTATTATATGGAAAAGATTCTATAAGAAATCCGCTCTTATCTTTTTTAATTGTAATCATTTTTTACCATATCATAGTATGATATATAAAAAAATTTCAGAAAATTAAGAGTTTATATTTTTTTAATATACATTTGTTAATGCTGGCACTTTTATATCACCATCACATTTTTTTGTCAACTTTAATTTCCCATCGAAACTTTATGTAAACCTATCTGCATTTTCCCTTCGTAAGGAGGTATTTATACGCTAAATATCCCCTTACCAACACCTCAAGCGCACCTCACACGGCGGTGTGCCTTGCCAATTGTTTTTATTTATTCTTGCCTTCGTGCTGCGGACGCCTTCGTAGCTATGTCCTCGCACGAGCCGTATGGCGCTATGGCATCCTGCCTCCGCTGGTTTTGCCTTCAAAAAAAAGAAAAATACTTCATGTACCCGCATCCAAAGGCGCCGCACATCCGTGCACGGCTGCCGTATGCTTCCCGTAGCCTTCCACGGACGGAAGGCGAAACCGGTTGCAGGCGAGCACACAGCCATGGAGGGCCTGCGCAGCCTGCTTGCAGTGATTCTATCATTACTGATAATACAAGTGCACTTTTCTTTGGTACTTTCTTTTGTTGCTCGCCTGTGACAAAAGAAAGTACGGAATATTGTTTACTATTCCCATTCTGGTCGGTGATGCACTCCATTAATGTCCTGTTCCGTATGCCATACCCTGCTATTACCTCGCCTCCACTGTATAAGCTTCAAAATAAATTTAAGGAAATAGCACTCTATTTTTTTCCACAAAAATTCTCATTTCCCATTGAAACGTTATATCCTATAATTCTTTCTTCCTTGACTTGTTAGGTCATGATTGTTTTACTCTGATTGAATGTATAGGGTTTACTATTTTGATTTTTGTTTTCTCATGTTTAAATAATGGGTAACCGCTATGAATCCCAACTCATTTTGTGACATTCTCCATGTTATTATCAATGATCACAATTTATGCTTGTATTTTTTTTGATCATCTATAAAAAATTGATAAGTGCATAACGCTTACGTTTACCCTGCAGTAATAAAAATTGTATAATATTTAATGTCATGAAAGTATTTATGCATCTGTAATCATAACTATAACAATCACATCTAAACAATATGTGCAGTAGCAAAGAAACTCATAATAGTAAACAGGTAGTATCATAATGAAAACGCTTTCATTACTTATTAAACCGGTATCGTATCAGTGCAATCTAAATTGTACCTATTGTTTTTACAAGCGGGTTAATCAGCTGTATCCTCATAATACCACCATAATGTCGCAGGAAGTCTTGAGCAGGTTAATAATCTCAGCAATTAACACAGGTGCCAACTTCATCTCGTTTTGCTGGCAGGGTGGTGAGCCAACATTAGCAGGACTTGATTTTTTCAGGGCGATAGTTACCTTACAGAATAACTATCGCAAACAACATCAGGTTATTGAAAATTCAATCCAGACTAATGGCGTATTGATTGATGAACAGTGGTGCAGGTTTTTGCAGCAGAATAACTTTCTGGTGGGGATAAGTCTGGATGGACCAGAAGAAATGCACAATAACTATCGCCATAATAATGCTGGTAGTGGAACTTTTGAAACGGTGATGCGGTCAATACGATTGATGAATGAGCACAGGGTTAATTATAATATTCTGACATTACTGAATGATATCAATATTGACCACCCAGAAGAAGTATACAGATTTTTCCGTGAAAACAATTTTGCATATTTGCAATTTATACCATGTTTTGAGCATGATGATAATGGTGCTGTGTTGCCGTATAGCGTTACCGGTTTGCAACTTGGAAGGTTTTACTGTGAACTTTTTGATGAGTGGTATCAGGATGGGTTTCCGTATGTGCAGATTCGCCTGTTTCAGGACATTCTTATGTATATGGTTGAGCGCATTAAGCCATCGTGCACCTGGCTTGAGTATTGCAATTCGTATGTTGTGGTGGAGCATAACGGTGATTGCTATCCGTGTGATTTTTTTGTATATCCGCAGTGGAAGTTAGGTAATATCATGAGCCACAGTATACAGGATATTTTAGGGAGTCCTATTCGGAATGCATTCAGCATGGTAAAGCAAAACACTGTAGATGAATGCAATGGGTGTTCCATAAAAGATTTTTGTATGGGTGACTGTCCTCGCTACAGGGTTAACAGCACTATGAATGCCATGAATGCTTTAAATAAAAGCGAATATTGTACTGCATGGAAAGTAGTGTATGAACACTTTCAACGCTATGAAGGTGAATTGCAACAAAGAATTAGAAGGTTGCAAAAATCTATACAATCCGGTTCGTTTTTCCATACACAGCGCAATGATAGCTGCCCATGTGGTTCGGAGAAAAAATTTAAAAAATGCTGTGGTAGAGCGCCACTGGCTTTGTGATACAAATATATTTTTATTATACTGTGCTGCATGGTCTCGTTTTATTTGTTTCAGATGAGCAATAACGGAAAGTGCCAAAGAAAAAAATTTTGTATGTATCCGGCACATGGAGCCTTTTTTCTTTTGTAAAAAATATAAATTAGTTTCTTTAAGCCAAAGGATATTGATAAATGGAAGGGGCTAACAAGAGTATTGAGAGAAAAAGCTTTGAAACCGGGTATCGATTCTTTTTTTTGATAAAAAACTAAAAAATAATGAAAATAGTTAAAAATAGATAAAACAATAACATATTTATAAATAATAACAAATAAACCAATATATTAACCTATAACAACATATAATCGAATTCATGTTTTCTACCTACGGTGACGAAAAGTCGAGCAGGGATAAGTGTCTTCTGACATTGTTCTTTGAAAACACCTTTTGGGGTAGTGGTTTGATATCAACAATGAAGGTTTGATCCTTTGTGGTTCTGGTTTTGTATTTGCCCAGATACAAGCCTGGAACATAGCAGCATTACAAATGCTGCTAACACATTACATTGCGCTGTCTGCCCGGTGCTATGTAATATATGGCAGGGAAGCCAAATCTTATGTGCAAAGGAGTGTAAAATGATTATCAACCACAACATGAGTGCTGTGAATGCAAACAGAACTCTGAAGTTCACGCAATGGAGTGTGAACAGGAGCATGGAGAAGCTGTCGTCTGGCGAACGTATAAATAGAGCTGGCGATGATGCTTCTGGACTGGCAGTGTCTGAAAAGATGCGCACCCAGATACAGGGTTTGCGGCAGGCAGAACGAAATACCGAAGATGGTATGTCGTTTGTGCAGACTGCAGAAGGGTATCTGGCACAGACTGCCCAGATAATTCAGAGAATAAGGGTTCTGGCGGTTCAGGCTGCTAATGGCATCTATACCAATGAAGACCGTCAGCTTATTCAGGTTGAAGTGTCTGCCCTGGTTGATGAGGTTGACCGTATTGCATCTCAGGCAGAATTCAACAGGTTTAAAATATTAACTGGCGAATTCTCCAAGGTTAATCCAAAGTCAAGTATGTGGTTCCACATGGGTCCTAATGCTAATCAACGCGTAAGGGTATTCATTGGAACAATGACTGCTCAGGCTTTCAGGATGAAAGATGCAACCGGTAAAGTTGCTATTACCTTAACATCACCAGGTGGAGCAAATGCTTCCATTGGTATCATGGATGTAGCATTGCAAAAGCTCTCAAAACAGCGTGCTGATTTAGGTGCTTATTACAACAGGCTTGAGCATACTGCTAAAGGGCTTATGACAGCCTATGAAAATGTGCAGGCATCAGAATCCCGTATACGAGATACTGATATGGCTGAGGAAATGGTAGAATTTACCAAGAATACGGTTCTTGTGCAGTCAGGCACTGCAATGCTGGCACAGGCTAATTTACAACCCCAATCGGTGTTACGATTACTTGTGTAGTTTAACAGACACTTTATGGTTCTTTGAAAACTTTTGTGATGATTCTCACTCTCCCTGGACTGTTTTCCCGGGGCTGTCCTTTCAATTCGGCTGCTTGTTCTGGCGGCCGGTGATGAAGGGAGGGCGTCACCGGCTGCCAGAGATTTGGCGGCCGATGATGTCTGGATGATGGGCAGTCCGGGCAACATGGGGAGTGCACCCCTGGTCTAAAAAAAGACCATGCATGTTCATGATGAACATGTTTAAAAAACCTGAGATATCTCAACATAAACAGTGAGATATCCTGTTAAAGTTCAAGGGAGGGAGAGTTTATGAGAATCAATCACAACTTAAGCGCTATATTCGCTAACAGGCAGCTTAAGATCGTATCATCGCGAATGGATAAATCCATTGAGCGGTTGGCATCCGGTCAGCAGATTAACAGGGCTGGGGACGATGCTTCGGGGCTTGCTGTGTCTGAAAAGATGAGGACACAGATAAATGGTTTGTTCCAGGCTGGACGAAATGCCGAAAATGGGCTTTCGTTTATTCAGGTTGCTGAAGGGTCGCTCCAGCAGATTAATGATATTCTGCAAAGGATCAGGATGCTTTCTGTACAGGCCGCACATGGTATTTATTCAAATGCCGACCGTGCACAAATTCAGGTTGAGGTTTCGCAACTGATAGAAGAAATCGACAGGATTTCAACGTCAGCTGAATTCAACCGGATGAAGATGCTCACAGGCATTTATGCTCGAAATTCGCAAACAGGAAGTATATTCTTCCATGTTGGGCCAAACCAGGGACAAAGGATTAGAGCTTACATTGCTACTATGAGTGCCAAAGCTTTAAACCTTTATGATGGTAACAGGAAACGTTCTATTTCCACTGTTGGTCAGGCAAACGCCATGATAGGGTATATCGATGCGGCATTGGATAAGCTGAATCGACAAAGGGCAGACCTTGGTGGCTACTACAACAGGATGGAAAATACCATCTATGCTCTGGCAATGTCTTATGAAAATATGTTAGCGGCTGATTCCCGTATCAGGGATGCGGATATGGCTGCTGAGATGGTTGAGTTTACAAAGGACCAGATCCTTGTCCAGAGTGGTGTTGCGATGCTGGCTCAGGCTAATTTTAAGCCGCAGTTAGTATTGCATTTATTGGGATGAGGGTATTATCCGGTTTTCGCAGTGCCAGCCGGAATTTGCCCTCTCCATAAAAGAGGAGAGGGCAACAATTTTTCACATGGATGTTAGCATGTACCTACAAGGAGGTATTAACTATGGATATAAGTAAAGTTACAGGTAATATGTCTGTTAACACCTTTAAGGTGAAGCAGCAGGAAGCTAAAAATGAAGAGAAAAGGCTATACGAGGAATCTAAATTTTCACGGGAAAATTTAGATGATGCTGTTGAAATGCTCAATGCTACAGCAAAAGTTATAAACAACCGTATAGCCTTTTCGGTGGATGAAAAAACCGATAGAGTTGTTATGCGTGTAGTAGATGTAGATAACAACGAAATAATCAGGGAGATTCCACCTAAGGAAATGATCAGATTAGCTGCTCAGATTAAAGATATGATAGGCATGTTTGTCGATGCATCAAGGTAGTATTACCATAATATGTCACTTTAGTGATTGATGATTTTTGCCGATACTGTATTGAAATAGTATGGGTATGGATATATCTTTACTATTATCTTACATGAAGGGATACATGTATGCCAGTCACTTTAGGCGGCGTAGCATCAGGGATGGATACTGACCAGATTATTCAAAAGCTGGTTGAGGTAGAAGCAAGGCCAATACTGCAGTGGCAGGAAGAAAAAGACCGATACTCCCTGCGCAAGGAAGCTTTACGCCAATTGCAAACCAAGCTTACCACCTTGAATACTGCAACAAAAGATTTGTATGGATTTAGATCCCCTTTTAAGGAAAAGGGTGTAATTGTTTCTGATCCCGAGGTACTGCAGGCACAGGCTTCACGGTTTGCTGAAAATGGAACCCATTCATTGGAAGTTGTTAATTTAGCATCAACCCAGAAAATATCAACTGACCAGATTAAAGAAGATGAAATGTTGCCAGCTGGGACTTTCAGTATAGAAGTTGATGGTAATTCATATACTATCAAGTTCCGTGGTGGTAATTTAAAATCGTTGAGTAATAAGATAAATGAAGTTGCTTCAAGTGTTGTATCAGCAACAACAATCAGAACAGTTGATGATAAAGGTATTTTAAGCATTGAATCGAAGATATCAGGGAAGAAGGGCGAGTTAAAACTAAGAGGTGACGAAGAGTATTTAAAAAAGATAGGATTGGTAAAAGGCGAAAAAGGTGCAGAAAAAGAATTTCAAAAAATTATTTTTGATACCAAGTATTTTACTGCTTATACGGGCGAAAAACCAATTGAAGATGAAGACGGCGTTTTATCGGTGGATAAAGAAGGTAAATCAGTTATCATTGATGCTAAGTTATGGCGTGAGTACATCCTCCCCATTGAATACCAGACAAAAAAACAATCCGTGTTAGAAGTCAATGTAGTTTATTCAAAAGAAAAATCAGAGGATGAGGCTATACCGTACCGGTTAGAGATTGGACCTGATGAAACTACTGTTATTAAAGGGATAGAACTAAAAGGGTATAATGTATCACGCGAAAGGCCGCTTGAGAAAAAACAAAAAAAAGAGATTGCCGATATAATAGGTGTAGGAGTTATTTCCGTTGAAGATGGGAAACGCTCAGAGAGAATATATCCAATTGATCCAAACAAACAGGGTAAACACGAAATACCAATAGGACAGGACTTTGCAGAAAAGAAGATAACAAAGATACTATTCTATTGCAATGATGGAAAGGCAATATTTCAGGATGCAGCGTTAGTTACTGAAATCAAAGGTGAAGGTATTCTTGAGCCAAAAAATATCATCACTCAGGCCGATGATGCAAAATTAAAATTAAATGGCATTGAGATAGTACGGCAAAAAAATTCCGGCATAGATGATGTTTTAAAGGGTGTAACAATCAATTTAATGAAACCATCGACAAAACCATTAACAATAACTATCAAACAAAATACCGAAACAGCAATTGGAAAAATAAAAAAATTTGTGGAAGCGTATAATGATTATTTAACATTTAACAATGAACTAACAAAGGCTGTTAAAAGTGATAAATTAGGCGATTACCAGAAGGATAAATATAAAAATGGAATTTTTATGGGTGACATGTCCTTAATGCGATTGCAAAACGCGTTGAAAACTGCAGTAACTGAAGCGTATCCATCAAATGTTGAAAAGCCTGTTAAGATGTTATATCAGATGGGTGTTTCTACAGGTGAAATTAATGCAAAGTGGGAAACAATTAAAGAAGGCAAACTCATCATTGATGAAGCAAAGGTTGTTGAAGTTTTATCAGAGAATCCTGAAGGTGTTCAGGAATTTTTTGGTTCGGATAATGATGGGGATAATCGTATTGATAATGGATTTGCTTACAGCATTGAAAGTATTCTTGATCCGTATGTAAGTGCGGGGAAAAATATTATTGTTTCAAAGATGGATTTAGAGGATGCGTCAATTAAAGCTACCGATGATAGAATTGAACGGAAACAGGAGCATCTAAAAGCCTATGAACAAAAATTGCGGCAAAAATTTGCTTCTATGGAAAAAGCTATATCAGGATCAAAGGCACAAAGCAGCTGGCTTGATATGCAGATGAAGAATCTGCCAAAAGATAATGATAATAAGTGACATGAGGTACAATATGCAACTTTTAATTAATGATCATCCTGTTGATTTTGCTGTAGAAAAAGAAACCACAGTTAAAGATATAATGGGTTCTATACTCAATTGGGCATCAGAACGCAGCCTTGTATTTTCAGGAGCGATAGTTGATGGGACAGTATATCAATTGGATAATGCACCGGATATTTCCATAGAAAAAGTTGATAATATAAATTGTTATGTACAGTCGGTGAGTGATATTGTTATCGACTCCATAAAAGAAGGTATTGCCTATTGCAATAGAGCATGCCAGCATTTAGAAAATAAAAGCAATGCACTATTGTCGGCAGATGAATTGCTCCAGTTGCAAAATGGTTTTGAATGGATTGTATCGGTATTACAATCGGTGTTGCACATGCTGGGTTTAGAAAGGGACGATTTACGATTCAAGGATATGACGGTGCAGGAATTCATTGGGTCAGTATATTCATTTGGACATAACATTTCCAGTAGCACCGATATAAATTTGTTTACCACAGCTAACAATATTTTACATGATACCATGACGCTTTTCAGGGTTTTATTATGCAGTGATGCTCTAAAAAATCTTGTTGTTCAGAGTGTTGATTCGCCGGATGTTCTATTTCAAACACTGGTTGACCTCAAAGGAATGGTACAAAAGCAGGTTAAAAATTTAGAAGAAATTGCCGGGTTATATCAAAAAGGCAATGACAGCGAAGCACTTGAAATTATCCATACACTTGTTGATTTTTTATATCTTTACATGCGAACATGTTATCAGGTTTCACCGGTATTTAATATCAATATTGCAGAATTTGTATATAATGGACAATCGCTGGAAGAGCTTAATATAAAAATTCAGGATCTGCTTACTGAGATAGTCTCCGTTATGGAAAATAATGATGTGGTGAGCCTTTCTGATATACTGGAATATGAGTTGAAACCACTGATTAACGAAATTGATCATTACATTGATATTCTCTTGCAAAATATAAAATCATAAAGGCTAACCCTATATGGGTGCACTATTATAGCAATGAATAATCCCAATTATTAGAACCCTGGTATGGGTGATAGTATATGATAGTATACTAGCAAAATTTAAAGTCACAATACAGATTCCGGGTCAAGCCCGGATTGACAGTAGTAGCGTGTGTCATTCTGAACTATGTCCTGATGGTTCCATGATCATTTTAAGATATACAATATAATGGATCGATGCTGAAACGAGTTAAGCATGACAATGGCACGTAATTCTATTTTTTTTGAGGAGTAATGCGTTGGGAAAAAAGAAATTATGGGGCGGGCGTTTTTCTAATACACCATCAAAAGTAGCAGAGGAAATTGCAACATCGCTCCACTATGATATGCGGTTATACAAACATGACATTCGTGGCTCATTAGCCCATGCAAAAATGTTATGCAAGCAAAAAATTATATCACAAAAAGACCTTGATGACATACAAAAGGGGCTTGCCATCATTGAACAAGAGATTGAAAACGGGACATTCCCATTCAATGAAGCGTTTGAAGATATACACATGAATATTGAGGCACGCCTGACGGAACTCATCGGTGATGCAGGAAAACGCTTGCATACGGCACGCTCACGGAATGATCAGGTCATTACCGATGTGCGGTTATATCTTAAAGATGAGATGCATGAAATAAAAAAAATATTAATTCAATTAATAGTTACTATCGTACAAAAAGCAGAAGAAACAAAACATGTTGTTATGCCGGGATATACGCATTTGCAGATTGCACAACCTGTCAGGATGGCTCATCATCTGCTGGCGTATGCATGGGCAATGCTCCGCGATGTACAGCGGCTTGATTTTGCCTATGGGCAAACGGATGAACTTCCTCTGGGGAGCGGAGCGCTAGCAGGGGTTAATTATACTACTGACCGACAATTCCTGGCAGATGAGCTTCATTGTGGAGCTATCGCTCATAATTCAATGGATGCAGTGAGCAATCGCGATTTCATTGCTGATTTTTTATATTTTTCATCTATAATGGGGATGCATTGTTCACGGTTAGCGGAAGACATAATTTTGTGGTCAACTGCTGAATTTAATTTTATAACCTTATCAGACAGCGTTACTACCGGCTCTTCAATAATGCCTCAGAAACGCAATCCCGATGTTGCTGAGCTGGTGCGAGGAAAAACAGGCAGGTTGTATGGCAATTTGCTTACGCTGCTCACGCTACTAAAGGGTTTGCCCATGACCTATAACCGGGATTTGCAGGAGGACAAGGAGCCATTGTTTGATGCCATTGATACGATAAAGCTCATTATCAGCGGTATGAATGAGGTGATAGCCACCATGCATGTTAATGAAGAAGTAACACGTAAGGCAATCTATAAAAATTTTTCTACAGCTACCGATATTGCAGATTATCTGGTGATGAAAGGAACACCTTTTAGACAGGCGCATGAGATAGTAGGTTCAATGGTTAAATATTGTGAACATCATAATGAGGATTTCTTTACATTGTCACTTGAAGCATTAAAAAAGTTTTCTGAGCAATTTGACAATGATATTTATGATTATATTAATCCTGAAAAATCAACAGAACGAAAGCAATCGTATGGCAGCACCTCGTTAAAAAGTGTTGAACATCAAATCATGGTAATCCGGGAAAAACTTCATGAATATGGTTGCTGACAGTGTAACAGGATTAGGTATAGTACACCCATTTACAGTTTTGATAAGAATACTCTGTGCACTGGTTGCAGGTTTTATTATTGGCTTTGAACGTGAACGAAATTATCAGCCGGCAGGATTGCGCACACATATGGTATTGTCACTGGGCGCATGTACTGTCATGATCCTGTCATATTTTATTCCTTATGCTTATTCACCGCAAAACGCTGATCCTGCACGACTGTCGGCTCAGGTTATAAGCGGCATTGGCTTTTTAGGTGCAGGAGCTATTTTTAAATATGGATTCAACATTAAGGGGCTTACCACTGCCGCTACAATATGGACAACATCAGGCATTGGCATGGTTTTTGGTGCCGGTTTTTATTTTTTGGGTGTGATAGCCACCCTGTTTTTGGTAATAACATTACAACTGTTTGAAAAGGTTGAAATGTGGCTTGTTGAGCAAAAAAAGACAAGGATTTTGCAGGTAACGTATTATTCAGAAGGTATAACTGGCAAAGAGATACTTACAGCTATAAAAAAACATACCGGTGATATAGATGTTCGCCAGGTATCGATAACAGAAGATGTTGAAAATAAAACGTCGGATTTTGTGGTTAACTGCCGGATAGATGAAGATTTTAGCCTGCGGTTACTGTTTGATGAGATAAAACAGTTAGGACATATCAAAAAGATAAAAATAGATTAAAATAAACGTTGATACTATTAATCCATAGTTTGAAAATAACTATTATTATTGCTAACAATTGAGTTATCGATAGTTATATTATTATATTGTAGAAGAGATTTAATCGATTGAGGTAAACTGCATGGCATATCAGTGATAAAGATTATTTTTTATTATTGCATGCGCTATAGCAATATCTTCAGTTGTTGTGATTTTAATGTTGTGATAATAATTGCCAATGATAGCTTTGACAGGATACCCAGCCATCAAAACCAATGAAATATCATCAGTAGCATCGATAATAGAATCTGCAAGTGCTTTTTTATGAGCATCCATGATTATTGAATAGTAAAAGCATTGCGGTGTTTGTGCTGCACAGATTGTATTCCGAGGCAAAACTTCCACCACGCTATCCTCTTTTATAATGGCAATAGTTTCCTTGACCGGTGTGTAGATGCCGCAGGCACCGTAGTGCACTGTAGTATTGATGCAGTTCTTGAGCATGGTTTGTGTAATAAAAGGGCGTGCAGCATCATGAATGAGCACAATATCATTATCACTGCATTGAAGGGAACAGAGCGCATTATAGCAGGATTGCTGCCGGGTTTTACCGCCGTTTGTTATTGTAACAGTAGTTTGAATATTGTATTCGTGTAAAAGTGTTTGAAGTGTTTTATGATAGTCAGGATGAATGGCTATAATAATAGCATCAAACAGTGAAGATGTATAAAAGGCTTCTATTGCCCATATAATAATTGGTTTATCATCAAGTGCCAAAAATTGTTTTGGGACAGCACTATCCATCCGCTGTCCCAGTCCCCCGGCTAATATAATTGCATAATATTTCATTGTTGTTCCCGGATGCGTTTTGCCAGTGATGCAACCCGCTTTCCAAGCGCTACAGCATTCTTTTTTGTCTTCTCGTCAGGTGAACCAGTGCATGACACTCCGTAATGACCGGTTGCTTC
>Ga0116148_1004599_pt1 | contig 11928 bp, 10 predicted proteins | sample AD_UKC055_MetaG_FD_89786 | JGI IMG/M metagenome (GOLD analysis project Ga0116148, IMG submission 89786) | Active sludge microbial communities of municipal wastewater-treating anaerobic digesters from USA - AD_UKC055_MetaG | ecosystem: Engineered > Bioreactor > Anaerobic > Digestate | place: USA... | reverse complement strand
GCTCCAGCATTTTATTTTGCCCTCGCAGAAAGAGCATCTTTTATCGCCGACCACATTGCCTGTATCACGACCTGGCCTGATTTTTTAGAAGGCTTTGCAATCCTTTGCATTACTTTGCAAGGAGTCTATGACACTTGTAAACTTTGCAAAACAGGACTTTTAGTAAGACGCTTTTGATTAGGGAATCTCTTCTTCATTGACGGTGGGCGGTAATTGATGTTTGCCGGTCAAAGCGCCAGGGTTGAAATCAAAAGAAGACTTCAGAAGCCTGCATTGAAAAAGAATTGCATTCTATCACTGCCATTAAACGGCAAAGAGTTTACGCGATACTGCGACCGATTGAACGGTTGCTCAAAAATAATTCTTTGCAGCTGAGGAATTTTTCATTATCATCTATTAAAACACTATAAATAGAGGTCGATGTGGCGGGGTTAACTTTAAAACAGCTTGAGAATACCATATTGGGTATAAACGCTCAGGACGCAGATATTTTGCGTTTTGCATCAGATCTCGAAATAAAAAAGACATCGCAGGTGTCTGTTATTAAATGTAAACCAGAGATCTTAAATTCAAATTTGCAGTCGGTAACTGGTGATCAGGTTCTTTTACTTCGACAACGGCATATTTAGGGTTTTTTAGTAGCATGCAACTTCTATTTGCCAAAAACTTTAGTAACGGTTTAGTTAATTACAAAGATTAGGAGAAAAAGATGCCAAATCCAGGGTGGGAAACTATAAAATTAGCTTGTGGTTGGGCAAAAGATAATCTTCCGACCTTCATAGCACTGGCAAAAGAAATAAAGGAAATATGTGATGAACTGAAGACGCCTGAACTTTTAACCTATGCTGATGTTATTGGTTATGTGACAGAAAACAGTTTTTTGCACATGAATGCCAGAAAAGCTGCGTGTCTTCTGGAAGCAGATACTCCCGTAAAAATAGCTGTTGTAGTAATGTTTTTAGATCAAGATAACAGACTGATTGAAGGGGTGAGAATGAATGCTAAAGCTATGAACGAAGAGCTTAGAGAAACTTTTGGACAAAACCAACTTTTTTTAATTGAATAAACAGGAGGAATTCCCGTGGTTTTTCCCGTAATATTGCAAATTTTGGCTGGCCTGGCAATTGCTGCCACCGTGGTTGTTATTGTTTACTTGAAATGGGATGACATTGTTGACTGGTTCATGGGTAGACAAAAGCTTGTTGAAAAAGATAAAGCCCATGTCGCGTTTGTTGTTAAGGAAAAAATGAATAGCGGAAAATTTACTGTGGTGCAGGGTATCTTTAACAAGAATACGGAAAAAGTTGTAGATGCAAGGAAAATTGAGGCCGAAGAGCTTGACAGTAAGCTTGAAAGCTGTGAAGAGCTTACAATTTTTCAGTAATCCCTTTTATATTCTTCTGGCAATATAAAAGCCAGCTATAGTGCTTTTTAAATCGGCTGTTGAAATTTGCTGATCACTTCGAAAGCAAGGTGAAGAAATTTGAGCTTAGATAATACCAAGAGAGAACTTTCATTTTTCGGCATGCTGTTGCTTCGCACATTGAATTAGACCAATTTTGCAGTTTAATTTAGATTGAACTTTATTTTGACCGATTTCTCGAATTATTTTGAATATGCGGTTTTGAGCATGAAAAAGCGGGCCGCAAGGCCCGCTATAATCAGGATCTGAAAACGTGTTAAAGCAGTTCTGTTGCGGCAAGCCTTACGTGTTCAGCCGAAATGAGCTTTGAATTTTTCAACGCTGCGGCGAGTAAGGCACCTCTTGCCAGGAAGTTGGCTTTTCTTAATATTCCGCCAGATCCTTGGTGTATCGCCAGCACAGAAGCCTCGTCGTAAAGCATATCTTTGATTCCGGCTATTTTCAGATGATGCAGCAGGTATTCCGACATTCTCTGCAGATCCAGACCATCGATATGGGCTTTTCCCATGACACGCGATGCCAGTGCGTTGGCGCTGTGATATTTCAGTTTGTCGATCAGCACTAACTGTCCAGAAAGTATCATTGGCATGATCTTCTCTGAGTTCATTGCCGGTTGCAGCAGAGTATGAATTTCTTTGAAGATAGCTTCCCGCATCAGGTGTGCCTCATCGATAACCAGAACAGGAATCGTTTTTTTTGAGAAAATGTCTGCCATGACCTGTTTGATGTCCTTGGTGATTCTGGAAATCGAGTTGCTGCAGGCCTCGATATCGAATGCTGAAGCGATCTGCCGCAAGATTTCCAGCAAACTGCCGGAGTTTGCAATGACCGGAACGACTTTGTATTTGGACGGGTGGAACTGTGAGCATGCGTATCTGAGAAATGTCGATTTTCCAGCTCCTATTGCGCCTGTAATTACCAGAACCATCCCGGAATCGACAGCGAAACTGAATCTGGCGTTCATCTCTTCTATGCCGGGGAAATGATAGATTTTGCTCACATCGATTACCTGCGGAAAAGGTTCTTTCTGGAACCCGAAAAAGTTGATGTAGTTAATCATTTTGCCCCTCCTGATTCGAAGAGCCGGCCGCCCTGAGGAATAGTTGATTTTTCGGGCTTTGTATCGCGATCGTCTTTGCTTTTTGGCTCATAGTCGCTGCGATGAACCTTTGAATTGATCTGTTGATCAAGAACTGCAAGCTTTCCCCATGAATTCCCATCGAAAATGACTTCGACGTTCAAAGGCTCAGTTTCGCTGAAAACAAGTTCAACTTTCTTGCCGACCAGCCCCACAGGCGCTTCGAACAGATGAGAGTTCAACGAAATGCTTCTGTCTTTATTTACCCGTCTGCACACCCTCGTTCTGAAATAGGCTTCTATTTCTGCAGGGGCCTTTCTGATGAGATGAATACCGGCAAGGTATCTTTCAAGTGGGGCTTGTGCGATCGAAGAGTGTTCCTTTTCATGATATTCTGTGACCCAGTCTTCGAGACGTCGGTTAAGTTCATCAAGCGTAAGCGCATCAGGCAGCAGTGGCAGAAAACACATTCTGACAGTTCTGAACCAGCGTTCGATCTTGCCTTTGCCTTCCGGAGTGTATGGCTTTGCGTGCAGCAGTGCCGTGCCAAGCGACGCCAGAGAGTATTCAAGTTTATGAGCTTTGAAGTATGGGCCGTTGTCTACATAGAGCTTTTTCGGCATGCCTCGCTTGGCAAGAGCGGTTTTAAGACATTGCAGAAAACTCGTTAGATTCTCATTCAGAAAGAACTGTGCATGTGTAATCAGCCTTGAGTGGTCATCGATGAGGGCGAATAGATACGTTTTCCGGTGTTTGCCGTTTTCGATAACCACTGGGCCATGCATGCAGTCGCCCTGCCACAGATCGTTGGGAAGCTCTGCTTCGAATTTCCGGCGGTCTTTGCCGGATGTGGTGTCTGATGAAACATGCTTCTTGATTATCCGGTAAATCGAAGCATTCGAGATTTTCAGTTCCGGCAGGATAATCTTCTTCGAACGTGCGATATCAATCAGAACAGGTAAAGAGGCCTGTGGGTTCTCGCGTTTCATGTTAACCAGAGCCAGTTCCGTTTCTTTGGGCAGCTTGCGGGATGTGCCTATGTCTCTTCTGGATGAAGGCATTAAAGCATCAAGCGAGTTGCCGCTTTTCTCGTAACGTGACAGCCAGTTAAGAACCGTAGCCTTGGAAAGATTGCTGCGACCCGAACCCGGAATCACCCACTGCTTTGCGCAAATTTCCCGCAGAAGTTTGCTTCTGTGTCCCCAGCCCTGGGTTTTTACACCTAGAAGCGGTGTAATGACACCGAATCTGAATAAAGCTATTTTTTTCCTTCGTTCTTCGTCCATAAGAAACCTCCATTTTCGATAGGTGCGATCTTACGGCGAAGGCCCTCCATCTGTCGCCGGGAAAGGCCGGTGGAGAGCTAATAAATACCAATTTATCGCAAAATAAACCAGACAGAAGTTCAGTGCCGACCTCTGGTCGGAAAATCTGGAGATCAGAGCATGGAACATGGCGCCGGGATCAGCATAATCGACGTTATGACGGCAGCAGATCTGGCGCTTGAAAGTGCTGAACCAGTAGCGTTGCCGCCTGGAACATACCTCCGGAAGCCACTGACCAAAAAGAATTTTTATAAGCAAAGATAAAAAGACAATCAACCTCGAAGCCTGAATAAAAGCGCCATAACCGGCAGGCCGCATGGTGTGAACTGATCGGCAGTCAGGGCACCGAAAACGCTTGATCCACAAAGAAGAGTCGAAACCATCAAAATTCCGTCGGACATAACCATGGCTCCAGAGCCTGATACCGCCGCAGGAGGGGCACCGGGCAGGCCGTGGCCATGGGTATGCTTTTCCTTGACTCAATAACTGATGCAAATCGACCGATAGATAAATCACCAATATGAAACTTCCGAAAGGAAGAATGAGGGGTGCTGCGCCACAGCACCCCTTTCACATTTCGGCCAATTTAATCTGAGAATTGCGCGGTTTATTCAAGACAGCGTGAGAAAAAACGCCATTATGAATCAGAATAAAACGCTAAATTACACATGCCCGAGTCTTTACCCGAAAAGGAGGCTGCGTTAACCCGTTCGCGTCTGATAGCTGCGGCTAATGATCTTATGAAATTTGATGATTCATCAGATTTCTTAATAGCTGTTGGAACAAAATCTGGCATAAACAAGTTTCTTGCGGGTACTAACAAAAAAGCTAATGGCAAAGAGGATACGCCTGATCCCTCCAGATATAGCGCCGTTAAGCCCAGATTCAGTTTTGATCAACTTGTTCTACCATCAGATCTCATTCAAGATCTCAACGCAACAATAAAGGCCGTTGAAGTAGAAAAACGAGTTTTTGAAACTTGGGGACTAAGCAAAATAGAACCTTTTCCGCGATCAGCAATAAATTTTCATGGTCATCCTGGCACTGGTAAAACTTTGGCAGCTCACGCCATTGCCGACAAAATTGGCAAAAATATTATCCAGGCAAGCTATGCTGACATTGAAAGTAAATTTCACGGCGATGGCCCGAAAAATGTAAAGGCGTTATTCCAAGCTGCAGAGAGGGATTCAGCAGTGCTTTTTATCGATGAAGCAGATTCTCTTCTCTCTAAAAGACTTACCAATGTTACTCAGGGCTCTGAGCAGGCAATAAATTCAATGCGAAGTCAGCTGCTAATTTGTCTCGAACAGTTTAAAGGGGTTGTAATTTTTGCAACTAATCTTGTTACCAATTACGACAAAGCTTTTGAGACTCGCGTGAGACATATTCACTTTTCTTTGCCAGACGAATCGTGTCGTTTTAAAATCTGGCAGTGTCACTTGCCAGAAGAGCTACCAATTTCTCGCGATGTAGATGTGGCTTTGCTGGCAAAAATCGAAGATGTATGTGGGCGCGATATTAAGAATGCAGTTCTTGATGCCGCGATTAGAGCGGCCATTGAAGGGAAACATCAAATATCTCACAGCGATTTGACAGAAGCTGTTGACCGGATTAAAACTGCCAGAATAAAGCACTTAGATGAGGAAGCCAAGGATAAAAAGTTTCTTGACGAGTCACTAGCTTCAAAAATAAAAAATAAATTGGCCGATAAAATTCAAGAACCTTTAGATTCAAAAGGCTTGGTACACACTAAATAATTCCTGTTAAATGATACGAAGTAAAAAATGAAGTTAATTTAACCAGAAGCATTTTTATTTTCTTGGGAGATACGATTATGACAAATTCAGGGAATGCACAAATCGCCAGCTTGGTTTTAAAATATGCAATCAATGGCATTGGTCCTTTGTCATCTGCTAGAGATCTTGCTGATAAATACAAAGATGACAGGACTTTTCCAAGCGATGAAGCAAGATTAGACGCTCTTGTCAATTGGGAGTGTAGTAAAAGTTTTACAACAGGGGTTGTTACTGCTATTGCAAGCCTTAAATTCTTGCCTGCAGGGGTAGCAGCAAATTATTTGGCAGTATTGATTATTAAGGCGAGATTGGTTGCCGCAATAGCAGACATAAATGGATATGATATTGACTCGGAGGGTGTAAAAACCAGCATTCTTATAGCTCTTAATAGTGGCGCAATTGGTGAGGTTCTTAAAGAAGCTGGTCTATATCCTGGCCAAGACCCTGTTGTCGAAGAGTTAAAAAAAATACCAAATGAACGACTCAAAGTGATCAATGATTCCATCGGCCAAAAATTGGCCGTAAATGCAGGATCGTTTGTGTTAAGTGCTGCAATGAACTACTCTGATTGCCAAAATGTGGCTTCTGTTGCCCGAAAAATTTTTAAAAGAAAAAGTTTGGCTGAGAAGGGAAGCGCTGTAATTGAAGAATTAAAAAAGGGTTTGCCCACAATCAAAAAAACTGTTTCAGATGTGGCTGCCTTAATTGAAGATTTTAAAGGTTTTGTTAGTAATCTGGTTACAAAAGATCTTGTTACTTATTCTGAGGTTATTGGTTTATTAATCGACAAAAAACCTGATGACCCAAATTTTGATAAAGCAATAGGTTGCCTGCAAAGGAATCCTGGTAAATTCACCATAACCCTAGCGTATCTAGACAACCAAGGCCGAGTAATTGACGGCTATAAAATCAGCGCCAAAGACATTTGCCATGAGCTTCAAGCGTTATTTGCTGAAAATGAACTCGTCGTATTTAGCTGATCGAATCAAATTTTATGTTTTGTCATGCTGGCTCAAGGCCCGAGAGCTACTCCAGCATTGACTTAAGCAGGGCGTCGCGGGCGTCGGAATAGAACTGAACGTCGATGCGGGTGGCCATGTCGTCGGAGAGGTCGATGAGCTGCCGGCGACATGATACTGGCACAAGAAGAGCAGTTGCGCCCTTTTCTACGGCGATTTCGGCGAGCGAGACCGGGTTGTGGATCGGCTCTATTGAGCCGCCAAGGTTGATCTCGCCGGCAATAATCAGGCCGCCGCGCACGCTTTTCTTGAGCAGAGCTGTGCAAAGCGCCACCAGCGAGGCGATGCCAAGTTTTGCGCCTGTTTTTGATGCGTCAAAAGCTCTGAGTTGAACTGTAAACTCATGTTGGCGCGGATCTTTGTCGCCAACCAATTGCATTGCCCGGGCGTAAAGATTTTGCTCGGCGCAGCTTATGCTTTCTCTGAAGGCTGGTGGCACAGGCTTGTTAAGAATTTTAACGCCAGATCCCGGGCCTTCGTTTATTTCTATGCGATAAAGGCCGGGGTTCTCATCATTACCACCCGGGCTGATCGTCCAGACCTGACCGGGTTCGAGAGGATCGTTGCCGATGCTGTTCTCATTGTGCAGCTCCGGTGTCGAGACGAATTTCTCGATGCCGTCAGTGCCCATAACGTAGCTGAAATGGGTATTGCGGAATTCGGCCGATCCGATGCGTTTCTGTTGTTCTTTTACGCGCCGGCGCGATTCAAAAGCGATTCTGACCGCCCACTCGATGTCTTTTTCATCTACCTCGTTTTCGGTTCCAGGGTAGAGAAGCTTGAGCAGGCCACTTACGGTTTTGTTAACCGCATTGGTGTCGCGTCCTGAGAGCGAACCGCCGTAGAAAACCCGGTTCTGTAGAAGACTGATCCGGCTCTGATTGCGCAGCTGGCTCCAGCATTCAGATAAAAAGTCGCTGACCAGACCGAAATGGTTGGTAAGCAATTCCTTATCTATCTTTGGCACATCCCAGCCTGGCAGAAAAGCGTGTATGCGATCCATGAAAGCGGTGTCGTCACGCATTTCCGGGGGCATCGGGCCAAATAGATGACCGATGCGCTGCTGGTGTTCAACGTCGACTTCAAAATTACCAACCAGAATAATGCTGCCGTCTGCCCGGATACTTTCTTTGCCGCGGCTGAACTCGCCCGATTCCATATAGCCCTTCATGATATTCACGCCGTCTTTCTGATCGAAAGATATGCCCGAAACCTCATCAAAACAGACAACGTCATACTGGCATACCAGGCCGCGCTGGCCGTTGGCATTGTTGACAAACATTCGTGCCACAGTTGCCTTGCCACCCGAAATCAGGTGTGCATGCGGCGAAACCTGCTGGAACAGGTGGCTTTTGCCGGTGCCACGTGGCCCGAGTTCCACCATGTTATAGTTACGCTCAACAAAAGGCACCATGCGCAGCAGCATGGCATTTTTCTGTCTTTCATCTAGTTTTGCAGGCTCGATACCGATTGAACGCAGCAAAAATTCTTTCCATTCTTCTGTGCTGAAGCTTTTTCTGGCCTTTTCGAGAACTTCGAGCACGTCGCGCTTTGACAACTGAATTTCTCGCAGACCAGCCACGCCAAAAGGTCGCCCTTTGCTTTCAAGAGCTATGGCGGCATCGTAGTCGAGGGTAACCTCGGCGTAAAACCCGCCGGTCAGCATGCGTTCGTGGGCGCTGACCATTTCGGGGCTGATGCGGACATCATTCAATCGCAGACTCGGCAGAGTCGCAACATATGAATCGGTTTTGGCATCAAGGCGGGCAGTGATCAGATCGATAATTTTAACTTCGCCATTTTCTCTGGCTCTGGCTTTAAAAAGTTCTTCTTCCCCGGCCTTAACGGTGCGCGATTTCAGCTGGCGCTGCACGATTTCAAGGCCTTCATCGATTTCGCTCTGGTCGATGCTGGCGCAGTAACGGCCAAGCATGAATTCAACAACATAAGTAGGCACAGGAAACTGTCGGCTGAAAGTGCGCACCAGATCTTTTCTGACCAGGTAACCATCGAGAACCGCAGCAGCTTTTTGATCTATAGTATCGAGTTCAATCATTTTTTCCTCCGCCTATCACTGTTGATTGCTGCAAAACCATATTGCCGTCGGCTGCAAGAACCGTCAGCACCGCAGCTTTCCCCGCAAGATCCTCATTTTCGACGACGACAGAAACCATGCCATTTTCGTTAAAATTCTTAACGGTCAATAGCACTGTGCTTTCGGGCTCACCGGCATTCAGTCGAATATCAAGCTTGAGGTCAGCGAAGTTGCCGGTCACGGCAACCTTGCATCGCAAACCTGACCATTTCACGTCAGTAATTTCCAGGTCGTTAAACAGGTTCGAGGTAGCCCCACCTGACACTTTCAGTTCAAGAGTCAGGCATTCCTGAAGGCTCAAACCGCCATGCGAGTATTCAAGCCCCTTTTTATAGCAGCTGATGCCGTCAGCCAGTGCGAAATGGCGATTCTGATTCCAGTGCCATGGGAAAAGGCGTTCCTGATTCGCTGCCCCTTCCTTAATGGCAGCGCAACGCCCCCATTTGGTCTCTGAAAGGTCATGTGGCAGTTCGATTTTTGGCAGCCCCCCTGGTAGCAGCAGCCAGCCATGGTCGGTTACCACCCGCACGCTTTTATAACCGGCGGCGAGACACTCGATAATGCGGCCGGTGATTTCGTTGAAAATTGTTTCGAGTTGTCTGGTCAGTCTGGCGCCACGATCATGGCCTTCATGGTCGATATTGCCACATTCACACCAGATATTCTGCAGGTCAGTCGCTTCAATACGCTGTTTTTTGTCGAGAATGGTGAAGCCACTGGCTTCGACAGCTTTATTAAACTGGTTTGTAGATAGAATTTCGAAGTTAAAGCCATCTGATAATTCGGCAACCAGGTTGTCTTTGCCTTTAAGGGGTGCTACAGCAGGCTTGCCGGTGCCAGTTACGCTGGGCAAAGCCGCCCATTGCTCCTTTGTGTCTACGGTCAGCCCCTTCTTCTCAAGCAATTCAGCCAGTCTCCTGGCGCAGTCGAAGCGAAGACCGTCAACAAAAATTATGCATTGCCCGGTTTCGGATGCTTCATTTGAAAATGGGGCCTGACCAGGTTCCCATGCTTCCTGAAGGTGCCTTGATGCTTCTTCAAGCCATGACTGATAGACAGAACGTATCGCTGTCGAAACGGCATCAACGTCTTCTGCTGTTTCGACCTCGGCCAGAGCCTGCAACATGGCATTGTCGGCCTTCCAGCCGTGATTGCGGTATAATGCGGCCATGTCCGCCGGCTTCCCCACTGCCAGACTGGTTTTGGTCACATCTGCCAGAATTGCCAGATGTTTTAATGCTTTTGCCAGTGGGGCTTCGTTAAGTTCAGCCCAGACAAGGTGTCTTCGCCGGCTGTGTTCCTGTTCAAATTCCAGAATTTTTTTTCGGGCTTCATGAGCTGGCACTTTGTTAAGAGACCGAAGATCCTCGCGTAATTTTATTTCGCGGGCTTCGTTCCATTGCGGCCAGTTGCCATGCGTTTCTTCATTAGAAAAAAGGTCGTCAGCCGGCATTTTGCATTTGCGAATCTGCGCCGGAATACCGGGAAATCGCCTGGCCGCCTCACAATATCTTTCCCAGACATTTCGCCATGGGCCTTCAGCGGTTGCAAACCGGGTCGCGCCAGCCAACAGGCCGTCCTTCTGCGGGTTAAATGCCAGTTGTGAGCGGCACACTTCGACAAAAGCCAGCCATTCGTTTTCAGAGCGACCGGTGCGAAAAGTTTCGCCCTGGTCAAGCCATTGCAGCAGATCCCTTATCGGGTCGCCGCCGGTCAACAGGGTATTAAAATAGTCTTTTTCGAGGCGTCGACCCTTGAGAAGCCCGAGGTCTTCGTCAAGCAGGCGGCTCAATGCTATCTGCATTGCCCGGCGCGAATCGTTGTCCTGCGAAACATCGAGACTCAGGCCGCCCTGATCGGTTTTCAGCCAGGCAAGAATTGTCCAGTCTTTTGCATTAACCTGTGACCAGATAACCCCGCGAAATTGCAGTTCGGCTAGCGGTTTAAGATGGTCGGGGCAGTTTTCGACAGCGCGAAGATCCTGGCGGCTTACTCCTGGCAGATAAAGAATTGGCACCCGAGATGTTTTTGCATAAGTGGCGTTCAGCTGGCATCGCAGCCAGATCGCGGGCCCGGTTCTGGCATCGGGCTTGTAATCACCCAGAATCAGTAATTCTGGCATTTCTTCCTGCAGGCGCGGCATCGCTGCTTCCCATTGCCGGTCACGGTCAGGCCAGAGAATACATGCGGGTGCAACCTGAACTTCCTTGTTGAATACGGCCGCTGAGCGAACGGATTTGATAAGTTCGTCTACCAGTTTCATTGGTTATTTATCTCCGGGTAGCGCTTCAAGGCGCTTCAGCCAGTTGTTAAAATGAGGGCATTCACTGCGGATTTGCTCAAGACCGATTTCTTGAGCCAACTGAAAACCGTGAAAAGTTTTGTCATAGTTTTTACATATGTTCTTAAGCCGTTTTGACGGAGCAGTTTCGCGGTTATCATTGATATCTTCTGGAGTTGAAAATTTTGAGCGAACAGCCTTAAGCGCATTTACCTCAGAAGTGGTGAACCAGCCATTAAAAGCCTCGGGCTTACTAAAAAGCAGGCCTTCAAACTCATGTAAAATCAAATTGGCAACAAAGTTCTGCATTCCGATTTTTTCTTCGAAAGCCTTTTCAATATCAGCGATTTGCTTTTTGCCTGCCGGCAGACCTGGCCAATCATGAGGTAATCCATAGTAGTCAATCATTGTGGTTACCCAGGCGCCGCTGTCTTCTTTGCACTTACGTTCAATCTGATTATGAATCTTGCCGTAGGTAGACACACCGCCTCGAAAATGCTTGCTGGTAGATAAGACAATCGGAGTTAAGTAAATGTCTTTAATCTGAAAATGCGGAAAAAGAATGTTTTTAACAAAGCTTTCTTCACTTTGGCCTTCACAGAATACATACACCCGTATCATTGTCATGGTCTACCGCCAATAAGGTTTTTGTGCCAGAGTTCACCTAATGAGTATTCATTGAGCCATTCGGCAAGCTTTGCGGTTTCGAGACGTTTGAATGTGGTGGAATTTTGCTGTCGGTCGGCAACAATGACATTTTCTGGCGAAAATTCATTAAGCAGGTCAGAAGATTGGGTGGCGATTATTATCTGACGACTTGTCGAGACTGAGCGAACCATGCCGGCAAAAGTGCTTATGGCCAAAGGATGCAGCCCCAGTTCTGGCTCGTCTATGATTATTGTTTCCGGCTG
>Ga0116148_1004584_pt1 | contig 11957 bp, 6 predicted proteins | sample AD_UKC055_MetaG_FD_89786 | JGI IMG/M metagenome (GOLD analysis project Ga0116148, IMG submission 89786) | Active sludge microbial communities of municipal wastewater-treating anaerobic digesters from USA - AD_UKC055_MetaG | ecosystem: Engineered > Bioreactor > Anaerobic > Digestate | place: USA... | reverse complement strand
GCGGCGGTCTTCGCCTTCTGGTGCTTCACGTCACTGCTCCTCGTCGCCAACGCGCAGGACCGCCAGGAAGGCTTCCTGCGGGATCTCCACGCGGCCCACGCGCTTCATGCGGCGCTTCCCCTCCTTCTGCTTCTCGAGGAGCTTGCGCTTGCGCGTGATGTCGCCGCCGTAGCACTTCGCGAGCACGTTCTTCCGGAGCGCCTTCACGGTCTCGCGGGCGATGATCCGGCTGCCCACCGCCGCCTGGATGGCAACCTCGAACATCTGCCGGGGAATCAGCTGCCGCATCCTGGTGGCGAGCGACCGCCCGCGGGCGTACGCCGAGTCGCGGTGGACGATCACCGACAGGGCGTCCACCGGCTCACCGTTCACCAGGATGTCGAGTCTCACCAGCGGCGACTGCCAGTGGCCGGTCACGTGATAGTCGAGCGAGGCGTACCCGCGCGAGATCGACTTGAGGCGGTCGTAGAAGTCGAGCACGACCTCGTTGAACGGCAGCTCGTAGGTGATCAGCACCCGGTTGGAGGCAAGGTACTCGAGCGCCTTCTGCACGCCCCGCTTCTCCTGGCAGAGCGTGAGGATCCCCCCGACGTGCTCGGGAGGCGTGAGGATCATCGCCGTGATGACCGGCTCCTCGATGACCGCGATGCGGCCCGGCTCGGGCAGCTTGGCGGGGCTGTCGATCTCGTGGACCTCGCCGTCGGTGGTCGTGACCCTGTAGAGCACGCCGGGAGCGGTCGTCACCAACTCCTGGTCGAACTCCCGCTCGAGCCGCTCCTGCACGATTTCCATGTGGAGCAAGCCCAGGAACCCGCACCGGAACCCGAAGCCGAGGGCGGCCGACGTCTCGGGCTCGTAGAAGAACGAGGCGTCGTTGAGACGCAGCTTCTCCAGGGCGTCGCGCAGTTCGGGGTACTGGTGGCCTTCCACCGGGTACAGCCCGGCGAAGACCATCGGCTTCAGCTCGGTGAAGCCGGGGAACGCCTCGGCCGCCGGGCGCGCCGCCTCGGTGATGGTGTCGCCGATCTTCGCGTCGGCAACCCGCTTGATGCCGGCCGTGATGAACCCCACCTCGCCGACCCCCAGCTCGTCGATGGGCGTCGCCTTGGGGGTGAACACGCCGACCTCCTCGATCTCGTACTCCTGCCCGGCCGCCATGAAGCGCACCTTCATCCGCCCGCGCAGCTTGCCGTCGATGACGCGGACGACGATGACCACGCCGCGGTAGGGGTCGTACCAAGAGTCGAAGATCAGCGCCTTCAGGGGCGCGTCGGCGTCGCCGCGGGGCGGCGGCAGCCGGTGCACGACCGCTTCGAGCACGTCGCGCACGCCGGTGCCGACCTTCGCCGAGGTCGGGATCGCGTGGCTGCCGTCGAGCCCGATGATCTCCTCGATCTGCCGCCTCGTCTCGTCCACCTGGGCTCCCGGGAGGTCGATCTTGTTGATGACCGGGATGACTTCGAGGTTGTTGTCCACCGTGAGGTAGGCGTTGGCGAGGGTCTGCGCCTCGACCCCCTGCGCCGCGTCCACCAGCAGCAGCGCGCCCTCGCAGGCCGCGAGCGAGCGGGTCACCTCGTACGAGAAGTCCACGTGCCCGGGGGTGTCGATCAGGTTGAGGAGGTAGGTCTGGCCGTCGTCGGCCCGGTAGGTGAGCCTCACCGGGTGCGCCTTGATCGTGATGCCGCGCTCCCGCTCGAGGTCCATGCTGTCGAGCAGCTGGGCCTCCATCTCTCGCGACTGCACGGCCCCCGTCAGCTCGAGGAAACGGTCGGCCAGCGTGCTCTTGCCGTGGTCGATGTGCGCGACGACCGAAAAGTTGCGGATGTACAGCGGGTCCATCGGGCGATCGGATAAGTATAGCAGTCAGGCGGAGCGGAGGGCGGAAGCGGCGGAGGGAGAGGGGACGGGCAGCAACGCCCGTCCCGCGCGACTACTTCGCGACCTCGGTCTTGAGGACGACGCCCTGGCTGGCGAACTGCTGCACGACCGACAACACGCCGGTGTAGAGGAACCCGATCTGGAACAGCATCAGGAACGGCACCGTGGCGTAGATCTGGTTCGCCAGCGCGTAGAACACGGTCCAGGTGAAGTACAGGCCGAGCGCAACCTCGATGATGGGCTGGACGGCGACCGACTGACGGTACTTCTTCGTCGTCCAGTCGTCGCTGTCGCGCCGCACGACGCCGTACTTCGGCGTCCGGGCGAACTCGCTCTGCTTGTCGAGCAGCGCCTCCACCACCGCGCGGGTGTTGTTCACCGCCAGGCCGATGCCGATCGACATCAGGAACGGGAGGTACTTCAGGCGGGTCTTCCAGTCGGGGTAGAGCTCGCGCTGGGAGACGATGTAGAAGTTCGCGATGGACGCGGTGGCCGCGAAGAACAGCGGCACGTCCACCAGCAGCATCTCGTACCAGCCCATGTTGTAGCGGATGATCATCGACGGGAAGATCAGCACCGACAACACGACCATCAGCAGGTAGTTGAAGTTCGCCGTGAGGTGGAAGAACGCCTCGGCCTTCACCGGCACCGGCGCGTCCGACTGCAGGATCCGCGGCAGCAGCTTGAGGCAGGTCTGGATCGACCCCTTGGCCCAGCGGTGCTGCTGCGACTTGAAGGCGTTCATCTCGACCGGCACCTCGGCAGGGGCCTCGACCTCGGGGAGGAACACGAACTGCCAGCCTTCGAGCTGCGTGCGGTAGCTGAGGTCGAGGTCCTCGGTGAGCGTGTCGTGCTGCCACCCGCCGCCCGCGGCAATCGCCTCCCGCCGCCAGATGCCGGCGGTCCCGTTGAAGTTGAAGAACCGCCCCGAGCGGTTCCGCCCGCCGTGCTCGAGCACGAAGTGCGCGTCGAGCAGGATCGACTGCACCCGCGTCAGCAGCGAGTAGTCGCCGTTGAGGTGGGTCCAGCGCGCCTGGACCATGGCCACCCGCGGCTGGGCGAAGTACGGAACCGTCTTCTTGAGGAAGTCGGGCCGGGGGACGAAGTCGGCGTCGAAGATCGCCACGAAGCGGCCCCGCGCCACGCGCAGCCCCGCGTCGAGCGCCCCGGCCTTGAACCCGGTCCGGTCGTCTCGGTGCAGGTACTTGATGTCGAAGCCCAGGGCGGCGTAGCGCTGCACCGCGAGCCGCGCGATCTCCTGCGTCTCGTCGGTGGAATCGTCGAGAACCTGGATCTCCAGCCGCTCGCGCGGGTAGTCCATCCGGCAGACCGCCTGGAGCAGCCGGTCGACGACGTACATCTCGTTGAAGAGGGGGAGCTGGACGGTGACCTCGGGCCACTCGGCCGGCACCTCCGGCCGGGCCACCTCGCGTCCCTTGTGCTTCATGTAAAGATACACAAGGTAGTAACGGTGCCAGCCGTATACCGCCAGGATGCTGAGGATGAAGAAGTACGCCCCGAGGATGAGGGTTTCAACGGGCGTCATAGGAAAGCCGTGTCGGGGACGGGAACAAAGAAGTCATTATATTGCCCAGCCATGAAACGTCAATTGCCACCCGCCCCCCCGTACCGGGGTGACCGATGACTCTTCCGCCTCTCCGCGATCTCCTCGACGAGGTCGCCGCGGGCCGGATCTCGGCGACCGATGCCGAACAGCGGCTCCACGCTTACCTCCGCGACCTGCCGTTCGAGGACCTCGGTTTTGCCCGGGTAGATCATCACCGGGCTCTGCGCCAGGGCTTTCCCGAGGTCATCCTTGGTACAGGCAAAAGTCCGGCCCAGATCGCCGCCATCGCCGGGCGCATCGTCGGCCGGGGCCAGAGCCTGCTGGTCACCCGCACGACGGAGGAGGCCTTCGCGGCGGTCCGCGAGCAGGTGGCGGGCGCCGTGTTCCACCCCGAAGCTCGTGCTATCACCTTGCAGCAAAAGGACATCGCTCCCGGGAAGGGGCCGATCTTGGTGGCCGCGGCCGGCACATCCGACCTCGGCGTGGCCGAGGAGGCCGCCGTCACGGCCGAGCTGATGGGCAACCAGGTCGACCGTTTGTACGACGTCGGCGTCGCAGGTCTGCACCGCCTCCTCAGGGCGCAGAACCGCCTCACTGCGGCACGCGTGATCATCGTCGTAGCTGGCATGGAAGGAGCCCTCCCGAGCGTCGTGGCCGGCCTCGTCAGCGTGCCGGTAATTGCCGTCCCGACCAGCATCGGCTACGGGGCCAGCTTCAACGGGGTCGCGGCCCTGCTCGGGATGCTCAACAGCTGCGCCGGCGGGGTGACGGTGGTCAACATCGACAACGGGTTCGGCGCCGCGACGACGGCGAGCCTGATCAATCACCTGTAGCCGCCGGGCTCCGAGCGTTGCGCGCGCCGCCTGGTTGTGTTAGTGTGGGAGGTTGCCTCCGGATAGCCGGGTCACCCACCCTTCTATGCAGCGAGCCGCCCAACAGGCCTTGGAGTTCCCGCGAATCGTCGAGGCGGTGTGCGTCCAGGCGGCCACGCCCCTCGGGCGGGAGCGCCTCGCCGGCCTTCGCCCGCACACCGACCCGCGCCGGGTCGCGCAGGCGCTCGCTGCGACGACAGAGGGCACTCGCTATCTCGCCGCCGGCGGTTCGTTCCCCCTGCAGGCGCCGCCCGACATCCAGGGCACCCTGGCCGCGCTGGCTGTCGAAGGGCGCCCGCTCGCGCCGGCCCGGCTGCTCGGCCTGGCCGATTTCCTCGACTCCATCGAACAGACGCGGGCTGCCATTCGCGGGGCCGCCGGGCCCTTCCCCCTGCTCGGGAGCCTGGTCGAGCAGACTGCCTCGTTCAAGGCCGAGACAGCGGAGATCCGCGAGAAGATCGACGCGAGCGGCGAGGTGGCCGACAACGCGAGCCCCGAGCTGCGATCGATCCGTGACCGCCTGCGCCGCCAGCGGGCCCGCCTGCGCAGCACGCTCGAGTCGTACCTCCGGGGGCGCGACACCTCCCGCTACCTGCAGGACCAGATCGTCACCGACCGCAACGGCCGCTACGTGCTGGTCGTCCGCGCCGAGCACCGGGCGGCCATCCCCGGGATCATTCACGGCAGCTCGTCGAGCGGCGCGAGCCTCTACCTCGAGCCCCTCAGCACGGTGGACGTCAACAACGAGATCGTGGCGCTGGAGGAGCAGGAAGCGGCGGAGGTCCGGCGCATCTTGCTGGCGCTCACCGATGCCTTCCGCCGCCGGGCGCTCGATCTGCAGCGGACGCTGGACGCCGCGACCGAGCTCGACGTGGTCCAGGCCAAGGCCCGCTTCTCGTCCCTGGTGGGCGGCATCGAGCCGGCGATCTCGAGCGACGGCGGTTTCGAGCTGCGGTCGGCCCGCCATCCCCTGCTGATTCGGGCGGTCGCCGAGCAGTTGGCCAGCCCGGAGAGCGAGAACGGCGAGGCGGAGGAGGGGGAGCGCCGCCTTCGCCGCGACCCCCGCGAGATGCCCGCCGAGCCGGTGCCGGTGGACATCCTGCTGGCGCCGCCCGCCACCGTCCTCGTCATCACCGGGCCAAACACCGGCGGCAAGACGGTCGCGCTGAAGACGGCCGGCCTCCTGGCGCTGATGGCGCAGGCTGGCCTGCACGTCCCCGCGGCCCCGGGGTCGAGGCTCCCGGTGTTCCGGGGAGTGTTCGCCGACATCGGCGACGAGCAGTCGATCGACGCCAACCTCAGCACCTTCTCCTGGCACATCACCAACATCGTGTCGATGGACCGGATGCTGGCGCTGCCGGCACTGGTGCTCTTCGACGAGCTCGGGTCGGGCACCGACCCCGCCGAGGGAGGCGCCCTGGCGGTGGCCCTGGTGGATCACTTCCGGGCGCGTGGCGCCATCGTCGTCTGCACCAGCCACGCGGAGCCGCTGAAGACCTACGCGACCACGACCCCCGGGGTCTCGGTCGCGGCCTTCGGCTTCGACCCGGCCACCTTCGAGCCGACCTACCGCCTCGTCTACGGCTCGCCCGGGCGCAGCCTGGCGCTCGAGATCGCGGGCCGGTTGGGACTGCGCCAGGAGGTGCTGACGGCGGCGCGCGAGAACCTGAGCGCCCGTGACGCCAAGCTGGCCGAGCACTTGGCGCGCATCGACCAGAACCTGCACGACCTCGACCACGAGCGCCGGCTGGCGGCGCGGGAGCGGCAGGTGCTGAGCGACGCCGAGGCCCGGGTGAAGGCCCGCGAGGACAGCCTGCGGCAGCGCGAGGAGACATTCCGCCGTCGCGTCGAAACGCGGCTCGACGAGCAGCTTCGCGAGGCGCGGCGCGAGATCGACCGCGTCGTCGAGGACCTCAAGAAGAAGGCCGCCGAGCTGGCCGGGGCGGCCGAACGCCGGGCGGCGAAGCGAAGCGGGCCGGGCATCTCCACGGGGGATGCAGGTGCTGCGCGGGTGGAGGCCCGGCGGGCCCTCGACGAGGCTGTCGCGCGCTTCCGCGCCGGCGAGCCGGAACGCGTCGCCCCGCCGCCTCCCGACGAGCACCCCGCCGAGATCGGCGACCGTGTCGTCGTCACCGGACTGGGCCTGCAGGGCACGCTGGCGGCCATCCACGGTGACGAGGCGGAGGTCGAGGTGCTGGGGAAGCGGGTCCGGGCGAGAACCTCCGACCTTCGGGTGGCCTCGAGGGCGCGCGGGGCGGGGCTGGCCCCGGCGGCCCGTGTCAGCGTGAACGTGCAGGCGGCGCCGCGGGCCGACGGGCTGACCGCCGACCTGAACGTCATCGGCTGCACCGTGGAGGAAGCGCTCGCGCGCACCGAGCGGTTCCTCGACGACATGCTGCTCGGCGACCAGCGCACGGTGCGGGTGATTCACGGGTATGGCACCGGACAGCTGCGGCGAGCGATCGCGGAGTACCTGCGAACGCACCCGCTCGTGTCCCGGTACGACCAGGCGCCGGCGGAGCAGGGCGGCGGCGGGGTGACGGTGGTGGAGCTGAAAGACTGACGAGCGCCAGCTGTAACCGTGGCCCTCTTTCCCGCGTCTTTTATCGACGACCTGCGCGCCCGGGCAGATATCGTCCGAGTGGTGCAGGACTACGTGCCGCTGAAGAAGGCGGGCGCAACCTGGAAGGGGCTGTGCCCGTTCCACCAGGAGAAGACGCCCTCCTTCCAGGTGAACCCGGACAAGGGGTTCTTCTACTGCTTTGGCTGCCAGACCGGGGGCGACGTCTTCAAGTTCGTCGAGCTGCAGGAGAAGGTGGGCTTCCAGGAGGCCGTCCGCCTGCTCGCCGCGAAGTTCGGGATGACGGCGCCCGAACCGGCCGGCGCCGGCGACCGGGACGACGCGATCGAACGCGAGACGCTGCTCAAGGTGCACGAGCGCGCGGCGGCGTGGTTCCGCGAGCAGCTGGCGGGGAGGGCCGGGGCGAGGGCCAGGCAGCAGCTGGTTGACCGGGGGGTCAGCCGCGAGACGGCCGACCACCTGGGGCTCGGCTTCGCCCCCCCGGCACGCGAGGCGTTGAAGTCGTGGCTCTTGAGGCAGGGGTTCGAGCTGCCGCTGCTGCTCCGGAGCGGCCTGGTGGCGCAGCGCGAGGACGGGCAGACGGTCGACCGCTTCCGCGGCCGGCTGATGATCCCGATCGCCCGCGACAGCGGCTCGATCGTGGCCTTCGGCGGCCGGTCCATGGATCCCGACCAGCAGCCGAAGTACCTGAACTCGCCCGAGACGCCGATTTACTCGAAAGGCCGGACGCTTTACGGGCTGAACCTGACGAAGGCAGACATCCGCCGGCTCGGGTACGCGGTGCTGGTGGAGGGGTATTTCGACTTCGCCCAGGCGCTGCAGGCGGGGGTTCTGCCGGTAGTCGCCTCGTGCGGGACGGCGTTGACCGCGCAGCAGGCGCACCTGCTGCGTCGTTTTGCGTCGAAGGTGGTGCTCAGCTACGACCCGGATGCGGCCGGGCAAGGGGCGGCCGAGCGGTCGTCGCTGCTGCTGGTGCAGGAAGGGTTCCTGGTGAACGTGGCGCTGCTTCCGCCGGGTGACGACCCCGACGGCTACATCCGCAAGCAGGGGGTCGGGCCGTACGTGGATCTGATTCGAGGCTCGCGGTCTTACCTCGAGTACTTGATCGACCGGGCGTCCCAGGGCCGCGACTTCGGCAGCGACGAGGCGCGCCGCGAGTTCCTGAACCGGATGCTGCCGGTCGCGGCGCAGATCCCGGACGCGGCGGCCCGCGACCAGTTTGCCGACCGCCTGGCCCACCGGGCCCGGATCACCGAGGAGGTGGTGCGGGCCGAGATTCGGCGGGTGGCGGTGGAGCGGCGGCCGGCCGTGACGGCACGGGAATTGCCGAGCTTCGGCCAGGTGAGGACCGCCGAGCGCGGGCTGCTCTGGGGGCTCTTCCAGGACCCGGAGACCGGCGTCGAGGCGTTGGCGGCCCTCGAAGACGGCGACCTCGAGGGCCTGGTCACCCGGCGGATTCTCGAATTGGCGCGGGGACTGCACGATGAGTCGCCGCATGAGGTCCCCTCGGCGCTTCTCGGACGTCTAACTATGGAGGAAGCGCGGCTGGTGACCGGCATCGCGGCCGAGCCTGCCGCGCCGGCGCCCCTCGCCGAATGCGTAGCGACGCTCAAGCGGCTGCGGTACGAGCGCGAGCGGGCCGGCCTGCAGCGCGAGATCGACGGCCTGCAGGGGGGCGACGCCGAGGGGCGGATGGCGGAGTTGTACCGGCGGAAGATGGAACTCATTCGGCTGATCGAACAGCTTTCGACCTAGCGCTGACGTGACGTCAGACGCGCGGAGACTTGAGAGGAGACGCCCTTGTCGCTCGAGGACAAATACGACGAGGTCCGGCAGCTGATCTCCATCGGCAAGGAGAAAGGCTATCTGCTCTACGACGAGGTGAACGACCTGCTGCGGTCCGACATCACCTCCCCCGACGAACTCGACGACCTGTTCAACACGTTCGGCACGGCCGGCATCGAGGTCGTCGATTCCGAGCAGAAGTACCGGGAGGACAAGCAGGAGGCCGGCGAGGAGCTGGAGCTCGACCTCACGCCCGGCGCCCTGGACAAGACAAACGACCCGGTCCGGATGTACCTGCGCGAGATGGGCACGGTCCCCCTGCTGACGCGCGAGGGCGAGGTCGAGATCGCCAAGCGGATCGAGCGCGGCAAGCTCGCCGTGATCAAGTCGATCTCGCGGACGCCGACGGTGGCCCGCAAGGTCATCGAGATGGGCGACCAGTTGAAGGCCGGCGAGCGGACGATCCGCGAGCTGGTGATCTTCAATGACGAGGAGATCACCGACGAGCGGATCGCCGACCGGACGCGCGAGGTCCTGCGCCAGATCGACGCCGTCCGGAAGGCGCGGCAGGCGTACGAGAAGGCCGTCGAGAAGCTCGACGCCACCGCGAAGAAGGACAAGAAGAAGTACCGCCGGGCGCGATGGAAGGCGATGCGCGCCCGGGTGAACCTGTCGCAGCTGATCCGGAAGATCGAGTTCACCGAGCAGATCAAGCGCCGCCTGATCGAGGACATCAAGGAGGGGGTCGAGCGCGTGCAGCGGCTGCAGCGCGAGGCCGACAACCTCGATCGGCTCCTGACCGCCAAGACGCGCCGGTCGCGCCTGAAGGAGGAGGAGCGAAAGGCCATGGCGCAGCGGCTGAAGGAGCTGCGCGCCGAGGTGAAGCGCCAGGCCGAAGTCCTCGAGGAGACGCCCGCCCAGCTCAAGCGGACGCTCGACACCATCCGGCGCGGGGAGGCGCAGGCGGAGCAGGCCAAGCGCGAGCTGGTCGAGGCCAACCTCCGCCTCGTCGTCTCGATCGCGAAGAAGTACACGAACCGCGGCCTGCAGTTCCTCGACCTGATCCAGGAGGGGAACATCGGCCTCATGAAGGCCGTGGACAAGTTCGAGTATCGCCGCGGCTACAAGTTCTCGACCTACGCGACCTGGTGGATTCGCCAGGCCATCACCCGCGCGATCGCCGACCAGGCCCGGACCATCCGCATCCCGGTCCACATGATCGAGACGATCAACAAGCTCATCCGCACCTCGCGGTCGCTCGTGCAGGAGCTGGGGAGGGAGCCGACCTCCGAGGAGATCGCCAAGCGGATGGACATCCCCGTGTCGAAGGTCCGCAAGGTCCTCAAGATCGCCCAGGAGCCTATCTCACTGGAGACTCCCATCGGCGAGGAGGAGGACAGCCACCTCGGCGACTTCATCGAGGACCGCGGCATCGTCTCGCCGGCCGATGCCGTGATCAACCTGAACCTCCGCGAGCAGACCGAGGCGGTGCTCAAGACGCTCACGCCGCGCGAGGAGAAGGTGATCAAGATGCGCTTCGGGGTGGGAGACGGCAGCGAGCACACGCTCGAGGAGGTGGGCCAGAACTTCGCGGTCACCCGCGAGCGCATCCGGCAGATCGAGGCCAAGGCGCTGCGGAAGCTGCGCCACCCCGCGCGCAGCCGCAAGCTGCGAGCGTTCCTGGAGGGACGCACCTAGGGGCAGCGGTCAGCGTACGGCTGACAGCTGACAGCTCCGAGTTCAGACACGCAGAAGAAGGCCCGGCGCGCAATCCGCGCCGGGCCTTTTCGCTGTCTGCTGTCCGCTGCCTGCTGTCCGCTGCTAGAACACCGCCGACAGGTTCACATACACATTCCGTCCCGGCTCCAGCACCTTCGCGCCCGATCGGAACGGGTCGCGCTGGTAGGAGAGGTGCTCCGCGTAGGCCCGGTTCAGCAGGTTCGCCACCCCCACTGACACGCGCGCCGACTTGAACGCGAACCCCGCCCGCAGGTTCACCGAAGTCCACGACGGCGTCGGCTGCTCGAGGAGCGAGGCATCCACGCGGTCCTGCTCCATCGAGTAGACGACCTCGGCCTCCCCGAACAGGCCGCCCGCGGCGCGGCGCTCGTCGTACCTCAGCCCGGCCCTGAAGCGGGCCGGCGGCATCTCCGGGATGTTGGGGCTGATGGCGGCTCCCGCGCGTGCCTCCTGCCTCCCTCGCACTGCACTCACCTGGCCGGTCAGGAACAGGCGGTCGGTGAGCGACAGCAGTCCCTCCACCTCGCCGCCCGTCATGGTCGCGTTCACGTTGCGCCAGGAGCGAGCCGCGGGGTTCATCGTGCCCTGGGCGCCGGGGAGGCGAGCCTGGCGGTAGATCGCGATGAAGTTGTCGAGGGCATCGCGGTAGAGGGAGCCCGTGAGGAAGAGCCCGGTCCTGCGGTAGCTGACCTGTACGTCGATGCCGGTGTTCGTCGTGCTCGCAAGCGAGGGGTTGCCCACCCAGTCCGACCCCATGCGCCGCAGCCCGAAGAACCGCTCCTGCGGGTCGGGCACGCGCACCGTCCGTCCGACGCCGCCGCTGAAGGTCACCTCCGGCGCCGGCGACCACGTCAGCCTCACCTTGCCGGCCGGGTTCGTCTCGCTGACGCTGGTTCGCGCCGTGTCGTGATACGCGCGGTAGAGGGCGGTTGCCGCCTTGGCCCCGTCCGCCTCGTTCCGCGTCCGATCCAGCCGGCCGCCGGCATCGAGCGTCAGCGAGGCGAAGAGCGGCTGCGACCATTCGACGAACGCCCCGGCCGAGGTGAGGCCGACGTCGGGAATCGAGTGCTGCGGCTGGTACTGCGTCATCCGCAACGAGGTCGTCGTCTCCCACTCGCGACGGAACACCTCGACGCCCGCCACCACGCGGCTGAGCGTGGCCTCGGCGCGCCCCCCGACGGTCTCGGTCCTCGCCATCGTCGCCATGCTGTAGGCGCGCGGCATGTTCTGCGACGAGGCGCGGAACTCGTCGGTCATCCAGTGCCGCACCTTCGTGTAGTAGACCTGCCCGCGCAACGCGTCCACGACGCCGAGTGCCTTCCGGCGGTCGTAGCCCAGGTTCGCCCGGTGAGCCTTGTCCCAGATCCCGTCCATCTGAAGGTAGGGGTAGAGAATGAGGTCGGCGTCCTGCCACGTGTAGGACACCTGCAGGCCGTGGGCAGGCGTGGGCGAGAAATCGAGGCGCCCCCACGCGGTGCCCACCTCGAACGACCGCCGGCCGTCGATGGTGTTCTTGTAGCCCGCGCCCTCGGTG
>Ga0116148_1004582_pt1 | contig 11960 bp, 7 predicted proteins | sample AD_UKC055_MetaG_FD_89786 | JGI IMG/M metagenome (GOLD analysis project Ga0116148, IMG submission 89786) | Active sludge microbial communities of municipal wastewater-treating anaerobic digesters from USA - AD_UKC055_MetaG | ecosystem: Engineered > Bioreactor > Anaerobic > Digestate | place: USA... | reverse complement strand
TCGATCCGGTAAAAATAAATGTTTTTCAAAGATTTGATACTCCCGTTGACTGGAGAAACGGATCCTCTGTTGAAAAGAATCTTTCTGCACTGGTGATAGATTCCGACCCTGTTAAAGCCAGGATGCTGTCGTATTCACTGTTTGTTTCAGATATGGATGATGTGAAAAAGTTTGAGACGGAATTCCCGTCAACGGTGTTTTCTGTGCTCAGATACGATGATACAGTGTATGTGCCTGATAAACTAAAGGAAAATTTTATGACTCTTGAAGATATCGAAAAAGCCAAGCTGCAGTTTGAATATCGCTCAAAAGGTCTTAATCCCGATGGTTCCGTGCCTGAAAAGAAATGACAACACCTTATGTTCCCCTTTATTCAGCACTCAGACCCCAAACTTTTGATGATATAGCAGGACAGGAAAGTGTAATCAAGCTTATCCGGTCGTTCCTGTCTAAGGATTTTCTTCCTTCAATGATATTTTACGGACCTCCCGGCACAGGAAAGACAACTATTGCAAGGATAGCTTCAGAACAGTTCGGTGCGAAGATGTACCGTTTTTCGGCAGTTGTTGACGGAGTGAGTGAAATAAAAAAGAAGATCTATGCAGACAGCGGCTCTGTTCTTGTAGGAAGGCAGATAGTTTTTATTGATGAAGTCCACAGGTTCAATAAGGCACAGCAGGATATTTTTCTTCCCATGATAGAAAGCGAAGGTGTCATTTTCATAGGCGCAACTACTGAAAATCCCTCGTTTTATATCAATGATGCTCTGCTTTCAAGGGCTAGATGCATTAAATTTTCAAAAATATCTTCCAGTGAAACTTTGAGTGTTCTGAAAAAGGCGGCAAGCCATCTTAATGCAACAATTCCGGAAGATCTGCAATCGGTCATTGCACAGGAATCGGGTGGAGATCTGAGGATAGCAATTTCGATCCTTGAGAGTGCGTTTCATCTTTCTTCAAATGGTGTGATAAAAAAAGAAGATGTGATGGAACTTATTGAAAATCCTCAGAAATATGATAAAAAAGGTGATTATCATTACAGAACCATATCTGCATTTATTAAAAGTTTGCGGGGTAGTGATCCCGATGCGGCTTTATATTATCTGGTAAAAATGGTCGAAAGCGGGGACGATCCTCTTTTTCTGTTGAGAAGGATGATAATTTTTGCTTCCGAAGATGTGGGAAATGCAGATCCGAGAGCACTTCAGCTTGCCGTATCGGCCCTTGAGGGTTTCAAGGCAGTCGGATTCCCGGAAGGAAAAATTATTCTCAGTCACATTGTCACATATCTTGCAACGGCGCCAAAAAGCAATGCGAGCTATATGGCACTGAAAGAGGCAGAGGATTTTTACAGGAATAATCCAGATCTTAAAATACCGCAATATCTCATAAATTCATCATCACTGGCTCCAGATGAGGAAAAAGGGGAATACAGGTATCCGCATGATCACAAAGATCAGTGGGTCGACCAGAGATATTTTCCCGGAGAAGGCGAGCCGGCATCGTTCTATAAAATGAAAAATTCGGGTTATGAATCCAAGGTGAAGGCCTATTGGGAAAGAATAAAAAAAGGGGTTTGACCACCGTCTTTTTTGTGTTCCCGGGAATTACAAAAAATAGTTGACCTTAAATAGAATTTATAATACCCTGAAAAAGTAGGCATTCGCGAGGTTTTAACGGATAATGAGAGTCAGTGTTTTTTTTCTATTTTTTATCTCTTTTACAACTGTTTACGGGTATCATGAATGCCTTAATCAGGATGAAGTTTCTGAAGAGTGCATCAAGGAAATTTACAGCGAAAAGGAATATACTTTTGTCATTGGACAGATAGATGATGTAAAGTTTAATAATAAGAATGACGGCTTGATATTGAAAATAGACTCTCTTTTCAGATCAGCAAATTATGATGAGATCGAGAAGAACATTAACAAGCTCCCGATGAATCTGAGAAACACACTTTACTATAAGGTACTTCTACTTAAAACGAGTTTTGCCAGAAAAAGGTTCAATCAGACACTTGAAATGATAGAATCTGTCAAAAAGGAATATCCTTATTACTATGTTTCAAGCGATCTTGAATGTGTCAAGGCGGATATTATGCTCTTTAGAAAACAGTATGACGGGGCACTTGAAAATTATGACAGATGCCTGAAAATAAGATCAAACATAATTTCGTCATACAACCGGATCGTGGCGCTGGAAAAGAACGGTTCTCCAAAAATTACATTTCTGAAGGATTATCTTGAATACTATGAATCAAATGAAGGAACATTCCTGACAAGCAGGATCGTTGACCGCTTAGTTCAAATGAAAAAGAAAAGCAATCTTCCGAATGCCGCGTCCCCGTATTATTCAAGATGGCTTGCTGTCATGAGAAAAAGCTCCAAGCTTGACCTTTTCTTCAATGATGAATATCTGACGATCTCTCTCCCGGCTAACAGCGAGATAATAAAGTATCTTGTGGGCAAAAAGCGTTTTTCGGATGCTTTAAGCATGATAGATGCCTCAATTGCCAAGCTTGAAAAAGATGTTGAAATGAAATTCAACTATGTCGTCGAGAAATACAGAACTCTTGTTGCAGCAGGACAGGATAAGGCCGCGGCCGACTATATGGTTTCAGTTGCCGACCAGTTTTCCAATTCCAAAAAAGACCGGCTTCTTTTCTTTGCCGGAACGATATATTTTGATGCCGGATTTGTTTTTGAAAGCAAAAAAATACTTGAGGAGATGGTTTATAAGAATCAAGCTTCTAAATATTTTCTGCTTGCGCTTTTCAAACTGGGATTGATCTATCTCAGTGAGGGCAGCGATCTTTACACTTTCTCGCTGTGGACAAATTACATCTACGGGAATGGACTGAACTATTCAAAATTTGTCAGCGGGCAGAAAGTATATGAGGCAATATCAGGACTGATCGGTACGATTGACCGGCTCAACGGTTTCTGTACGTTTTCATCAGAGATAGATCCGGACTGTCAGCTCGGAAGCGTGTGTCAGCAGAACAACGGAAGCAGATTTATAACATATTACGATTTCTTATATTTTCATCTGACAGGAATGGTCGATTTCAGCAAAAAGATCGATGTTTCTGACAAAAGTTATGTGAATAAGTGGAAAGAAAACACTTTTTCAGCCGAAGTTGATGAAGAGATAATACTTGAGCGGTTTGACATGCTTTCGCATGCGGCAAAAAAGATAGAGCCGGCTGTAATGATAAAGCAGTTTGTCCTTTTAAATAATAGGGACGGCGTTGAGTTTTATCTGAATTATGTGAACTCGGTGATCGGTTTTAATGAACGGAAAAATTACAGCCCTGATATAAAGTTTCTTGAGAAAAAAGCTTATGAGGAGCAATCAGTCAGATTTTCAGAATTCAGATATAAAACTGATGTGGTTTTTAAACATTATTTCAGAAAGACGGGAGATCTTGCTGATCACTACTACAACCTTGTGAGCCCTGAACTCACATATTCTCCACATTACGGCAAGATAGAAGAGTGGAAGCTGATCTATCCGACCCCTTTCATTGATGAGATATTAAAGCTTTCTGTCGAATTTGAAGTGCCTGTGCAGCTCATTTATTCAATAATGAGGGCCGAAACATATTACAGGGATGATCTTTCTTCAAATGTCGGGGCGCTCGGATTAATGCAGATAATGCCTGTGACATTTGAAAAAATAAGTAAGTTCGGAGGCATAAAGATAAATGACCCCATGAATCCATATGACAGCATGAAGGCATCGGTGTGGTATCTTTCAAAGCTTCTGAAGCGGTTTGACAACAACTATGCCGCTGCTGTTGCCGCATACAATGCAGGTCCTCACAGGGTTTCTGAATGGATAACAAGATATAAGGGAAGCGAAAAATATATTTTTGTGGAGATGATCCCTTTTCATGAAACAAGGAACTATGTAAAAAAAGTTCTGCGATTCATGGAGATCTACAGTTATCTTTATGAAGGCGTCTTTTATGATATGGGATTAAAGGGAGTGATAAATATTGAAGAAAATCCGGCAGTTGTTAATTTTTAGTTTTTTTCTGTGTTCAATTCTTGCCGCACAGAACAGTGAATTTGATTTTATGCACAGCGCATCATTTAAATTCAGCAAAGGCGTTCCTTTCATCAGAGCTCACATAAAAGGGTACCATTCGGGTGTCGAAGTAAAAAATGTCACTTCTTTCAAGTGTAACGGCAAAACGGTCAAGACAGGTTCCTTCAGGGTCTTTGTCAATAAGTTCAATTCTCAGGAAGTCATGTACAAACTCTCTTTTCAGGAACTTTCAGTGCCCGAGCTCAAGTCGTATGCGGGAACTCTCGCCAAATGGGAGGAAGATGCAGAAATTCCGATGGAGATATATGTTCACGGTGCGATCTTTTCCATCAACACTTTAAAGATAGATAACAGGGAATATTATATTGCGGCCAGGGAGCTGCTAAGCAGAGAAAGCGCATATAAACAGCTTGCGAAATACCGGAGTGAATTTCCGGGAAGCAACATATCGCTCATACCGGTTCTGACGAAACCTTCATCATCAGTAATTAAAGTAAAATCTCAGGATGGAAAGAACCATGAATGTCTCAACATAGTGACAGTCGGAAAAGAATCTTTTTTTCACGCGGGAGATGACAGATACGGATCAAATTCCGAATTTTTCTTTACCGCTTCTTCAAATAAGTCGCTGGAGCTGTCGATCGAGGATTCTGTTGAAAATCTTGTAAAGCAGATCCTTCCGGGTGAAATGTTTCTTTCGGCTCCGCTTGAGACATTGAAAGCACAGGCAGTTGCGGCAAGGACTGATATCTTCATGCAGCTTGGGAAAAGGCATGTTTCTGAACCATGGCACATTTGCAGTGAAGTTCACTGTCAGAAGATCCTCTGGGGAAAAGAGATAGATCCCAAGTTTGTTGCTGCCGTCAAGGAAACTGAAGGAATGGTTATTATGTTTAAGGGGTCGCATATTGCAAGAGCCCCTTACTGTTCTTCATCAGGAGGAAAGACAGAAGATATCCGGCATGTCTGGTTTTCTGCAGAAAAACAGTATCTTAAAGGAGTATGGGATGGCGAAACGCCACTGGAACTGGATCTTTCAAAAGAAGATGACTTAAAAAAATTTCTTGATTCTGATTATGGAGAAGACAACATTCCGATGAATAAAAAGCACAGATGGAGTGTAACATACAGACAGGAAGAACTTGACGAAATTGTAAATAAATCGTTAAATATAGGGACAATACATTCCATTGAAGCACTCGCCAGAGGAGTTTCGGGAAGGATTTATAAAGCCGTTTTCAAGGGTTCCGGAGGAACAGAAACTGTGTATGGAGAACTCAACATAAGAAAGATCCTGAACAATATGAACAGTTCCGCTTTCATCGTTTCAAAGGGGGAAGGCATATGGACATTTTCCGGTGCAGGATGGGGACATGGAGTGGGAATGAGCCAGATGGGGGCAATTTCTCTTGGCAGAAAGAATAAGGATTTCAAATACATAATGAAAAGATACTACCCTGGAACTGAAGTTGCTAAAATTTATTAGATACCCGGAGGGAAACCATGAAAAAGATCTTTATTGTCTTTCTTTTTATCTTTTTTGCAGGGTGTGCTTCAACACCGGTTAAAGACGAGCCAAAAGATACAAAAGAGGAACAGTTGAGGGTTGTTGAGTCAACCCATGCACTCTATGTGACTCCCAAAAGTGTCGAGCTTATGAAACTTGAAGATGTCGATAAAAAGGAGCGCGTCTTTGAAGAAGATCTGAATAATATCTTTGAAATGGCTAATAAATTCTTTGACTTGAGAAGATACGAAGAAGCGGAAAAACACTATAGAAACCTTCTTGAGAAAAACCCGGATCACCCTTCATCGGCTTACTGTTACTACAATCTCGGTCTTATTTATATGAGAGTGACCCGCTGGGATGATGCTGAGACCAGTTTTCTCCAGGCATACAACGCATTCGAGCGGGAGCAGGATAAAAAAGATGCACTGCTCAACTATTTTGAATCACTTAAAAAAGCTGAAAAATGGGCATCACTTCTTTATGAAAGTGAAAAATTCATAAACAACAATCCGTTCAAGCTCAATTTCCACGAAGAGGCGAAACAGGAGATCTCGCTCAGATATGCTGAATCGCTGATCATGACAGGCAAGGTTGAAGAAGGTCGCAAACTTGCTGAATACTGGATATTCGAGATAACTAAGAAACTTCCCAGATACGAAGCTATATATATTCCGGAACTTTCTCTGGCATATTATGTTTTTGGAAGGAGTTTTGTTTATGAATTCAATATGTTGAAACTTGATACGACAACGGACAAACTTGAAGAGAAATGTAAAAAGATCATTGAGGCACAGACTCAGTTCATAAAGTCGATAAATGTCGGCGTGATTTTCTGGACAAATGCAAGTGCCTATGAAGTTGCCAAACTTTATATGGACCTTTATGCTGAAATGGAAGGACATCCGGTTCCACAGGAATTGAACGACGAAGAGAAAAAATGTTATAAATGTGAACTGTGGAAGAAGATATCGAATTTGTTAAAAAAATCGAGAAAGACCCTTGTGGCGAGCATTGATGCGGCAAAAAAGATAAATGAGGAGAATGAATACACTCAGATGAGCTTTAAAATGATCGAAGAGATCGACAGAATATATGAGTCAAAGGAAGCTGATTGTAAGGTCTTTGAAGAAGTAAAATCAGTAAAAGCACAGTAAATCACAAATGAATCTTATTTCAATTAACGACATTACTTCAATTAAAGGGGATAATGTACTCTTTGAAAGAATATCTCTGGGCATTTCTGAAAATGAAAAGACAGCCCTTGTCGGGGTCAACGGTTGTGGCAAATCGACGCTTCTGAAGATCATGGCGAAAAAAGAGGAGCCCGAATCAGGCAATGTTTCTGTGAACAGAAATATTAAGATCTCTTTTCTTGAACAGATGCCGGTGTTCGATCCTGCTGAAACAGTCAGAGAGCACATTTTCAACAGGAAAAAGGATGTTCCCTCAGAATCAGATAAAAGAATAGAGGAGATCCTCGGGAAGCTCGGCATTTCAGATCTTTCTTTAAAAATGGCAGAGCTGTCAGGCGGAATGATCAAAAAGATCGCAATAGCTCAGGTACTTGTTGAAGATTCAGACATTCTTTTTCTTGATGAGCCGACAAATCATCTTGACATTGACTCAATCGTCTGGCTGGAGGAATACCTCAAAAAATCTAAGAAAAGCATCGTAATGGTGACACACGACAGATATTTCCTTGATTCGGTATGTTCTTCAATATATGAGATAGAGCGTTCAACTATTTATCATTACAAGGGATCTTATGATTTCTATCTCAAAAAGAAAGAGGAGCATCTGAACTCGATGATATCAAATGAGGAGCGGATAAAGTCAATTCTGAGAAGGGAGCTGGAGTGGCTTGCGCGGGGACCGAGAGCAAGAGGGACGAAATCAAAGGAACGGATCGAATCAATAAGAAAGATGGTTGACAGAGATAGACCGGAAGAGGAAAAGAGCATTGAGTTTTCCGTTTCGGGCAGAAGGATGGGTAAGAAAATCCTTGAAATGGGCGATATATGTTACAAATGGGGAGATGCACCGCTCATTGAAGGTTTCTCGATGGTTTTCAAAAAAGATACACGGCTTGGATTGATCGGTGATAACGGTTCCGGGAAAACCACGCTTCTTGATATTATTTCAGGCAGGATGGCACCACAGAAAGGGATTTACGATATAGGTGTCAACACGAAGATCGGCTATTTTGATCAACAGGCGAGGGAACTGCCTCTTACAATGAGAGTTATAGATTATGTCAAAAGGAAGGGGGAACGGATAAACCTGCCTGACGGTTCATCTATAACAGCTTCCCAGATGCTTGAAAGATTTCTGTTCGATCCTGCACTGCATTATCTTGATATCGGGAAACTTTCAGGAGGAGAGAGAAGGCGGCTTTATCTGGTCTCTGTTCTGATGGAAAACCCCAATTTCATAATTCTTGACGAGCCGACTAACGATCTCGATATAAAAACGCTTTCAGTTCTTGAAGATTTTCTGAACTCTTTTCCGGGTCCCGTTGTAGTTGTAAGTCACGATAGATATTTTCTTGATAGAACTGTTGATTCGCTCATCATTCTTAAAGGTGACGGCACTTTTGAGGGATTTACCGGGAGAACTTCCGACTGGCTTGAACAGAAAAAGAAAGCGCCTCTTAAAACAGATTCAGGAAACATGGCTCAAAAAGAGGAAACTGCCAAGCCCAGACATATCAGCGATACAAAGCCGAAAATGACTTATGCACAGCGCATCAGGTTCGCCGAGCTTGAAAAACTGATACCTGATATTGAACGGGAAATAGCTGAAGTGGAATTAAAACTGGCAAATTATTCAAACACCGGTATATCAAGCGGCGATCTTTTCCTTCAGTATGAAACGCTGAAGAAAAAGGGGGATAATCTGATGAATGAATATATAGAGCTTTCTGAATGTCAGTGAACACACCTGTCGACCTGTTGAAAGGTGAACCGTCAAAAACCCTTCTTGCAATTTCCATCCCTGCGATAATACTTAATATTTTAAAAGCGGGTTACAACATTGTGGATATGTTCTGGCTTGGACAGCTCGGAAAGGAATATCTTGCCGGTGTCAGTGCTTCGGTCTTTCTTGTCTGGGCGATGCACGGGCTTTCGGCACTTGTCACAGTCGGAATAGTTGCAGGAATTTCAAGGAACATCGGTGAAGGGAAGCTCGAAACTGCAAGAAGCAACACATGGAGATCATTGAAACTCGCGTTTGCTCTCGGCCTTTTGCTGACTGCTTTTTTGTTTCCCCTTATTGATCCGCTTGTCGGCATGATAAAGCTTGAGCCGGTCGCACATAAAGCCGGAACGGAATACCTTCAGATAATGATCTCATCCACTGTTGCAGGATTCCTGATGTTCGCGCTTCATTCTGTTATGATAGCATGGGGAGATACGAGAACACCTGTTAAAGTTTATGCCGCCACATTCATTTTCAACATATTTTTCAGTCCGGTCCTCATGCTCGGACTCGGACCTTTTCCCCGGCTTGAAACAAGGGGTGCGGCAATTGCCACTGTTGCAAGCTATCTTCTCGGATCTATTATATTTTTCGGCGTTATATTAAAAAACAGATGGATCCTTTTTCAAAAAGCAGGTCATGAGATCCCGTTTAAAAGATATATCTCTGTCGGTTATCCTGTCGCTCTTTCCGGAATGTTCTTTTCGTTCATATATTTCTTCATTGCAAAAATTACCGCCATGTTCGGCTCTGACGCTGTAGGCGCAATGGGGATCGGGCACAAGATCGAATCTCTGGCATACTTTTTTTCTCACGGTATTGCCGCAGGGCTTTCAACATTTACCGGAAGAAATCTCGGCGCCGGAATGGAACAGAGAGCTCGTGACGCTGCCGGGGCAGGAATGAGATTCGTCTCCATAGTTACCGGAATTTATTCGATATTCACTTTCATTTTCGCTCCTCAGATAGTTGCACTTTTTAACAGTGATCCCGGACTTGTGGTTCAGGGGACGAACTATGTGCGGATAGTAATGCCTGTGGAACTTCTTCAAAGCATTTTGATGACAATTGAATTCGGTGCATTTTCCGGTTCCGGCTATACCAAACCTTCATTTTTTGTTTCCCTGCCTATCGTTTTCCTCCGTATTCCTCTCGCATGGATTCTGGCTGTGCATTTCGGCCTCAATGCTAACGGAATATGGCTTACGATCGCGACAACGATGGCACTTAACAGCTTTATATTCATGATACTTTTTAAAAAAGACAACTGGTTGAAGGCACGCGTTTAGATTTTCTTTGCTGACTTGAAAAAATCCACGATATCTCAATATTTTTACTCCTCAAATGTTGACTTGATATCCAATAAAAAATAAAATGCAGCAGTTTTTTGAAAAAACTAAATTTTTACATTCCGGAGCATGTTATGAAGTTTAGATCAGTTTTTTTGTCAGTTATTCTTCTCACAGTTTTTTTTAACCTTTTGGCAGAAAAAAAACCTCGTGTTGCTGTAATGCCGATCGAGGATAAGACAGGTTCTTTTGATGAATCACTTCTTGAAAATGCTGCGACTTATCTTCGCAGCAAGCTTATTACAAGCGGTCAGTTTGTTGTTATTCCGAGAGAGGAGCAGGAAAAAGTTGCAATAAGGGAAATGAGAAAAGAGAGTCATAAAATGCTTTATGACAAGGAATCTCAGGTTCCTCTGGGTAAGGCGCTTGCGGCAGACTCCATACTCAGAGCCAATATTACTTCTTTTGGAGACAAGTTCATACTTTCGCTGGAATTGTACGATCTTGCGACAGAATCTTCTTCTCTTGGCGGTACTGCTGATTTTATAAACACCGAAAAAAGTCTTGTACGGGCAATAGACATAATAGTTTATACAATGACAAGGGATCTGACGCCTGCTGACCCTGAACCATCTGCCGCTGCGATGCAGTCACAATCAGCTGTTGAAAGTGATTATCACGCTGTTTTTGAAAAAAGCGGAAAAAAGCTGCTTGATTTTCTTGAAAAAAGAATTCCTGGAAGAGCAATCGGCATACTTCCTTTTGAGACAGAAAACAAAGATCAGGGGATAATGCTTTCAGATGTATATGCAAAATATCTGACAGGCGGCAATTTCAAGATCGTTGACAGAAAGGAACTTGAAAAAGTAATGAAGGAAATTCAGCTCCAGTTTGAAGGTGTAACAGAGCAGAAGAACATTCATGATATAGGCAGTATGACCGGAGCAGATTTTCTGCAGGCCGGTAACATGACAAAATTTGAAGACAGTTACTTCATAAATATAAAGATCGTTGAAGTTGAAACAGGTGAAACAATTTATGCTGACAGCGTTTCATTTAAAAACAAGGAGTTTGTAAATGTCAAATCCCTTGACCAGATGTTCCCCGAAAGAAAATATCCTGTAAGTGCGGCATTCCGGTCATTTGTCGTTCCCGGATGGGGTCAGTTTTATAACGACAGTCCTGTGAGAGGGGTAATTTATCCTGTTCTCGTGGCGGCAGGGATCGGCACTTCGATATATTTCGGCGTTCAGCCGTGGGGAGAATATTCAAATTCTGAAGATCCCGATGTTAGAAGCAGAGAACTCAAGGAAGGTAAAAAGAATAAAAATGCATTCATCGGTGTTATAAGTGCTACCGCCGGAGTATGGCTGATAAATATTCTTGATGCATACATTGATGCGGCAATTCAGAAAAAGAACAGAAACAAAGAATAGACAATAACCGACATGGGAGTTTTGCATGAGACATTTTCCATCAATTTATTTTTTTATGTTTTTTGTAATTTTATTTTCAGCATGTTCAGACAGCAATCCGGGTGGTGTTCAGGGAAGAGTTGATCTGAATCTTGCCAATGAACTTGCTTCAAAGGACCTTGGAGGAACGACTGTACGGCTGAAAGGCAAAAGCAACACTACAACGACTGACATTAACGGCAACTTTTCAATGAAGAATATTTCCTCAGGCAAATATACTTTCACAGTTGCAAGAGAGGATTATGAAACAGTTGAAGTTGATCTTGAGATAGAGGAATATGCAATTGTTCCGCTTAATGTCGTTCTTCCTTATTCGTTCGGTGTTTTCAAGGGAAGGTTTTCATCTGAAGAGGCGGAACTTAAAAGTGCAACTCTTGAATTGACAGACAGCGAAGGAAAAAAGAACACTGCTGAAATAGGCAATTTCGGCGTTTTCAAGTTCGATAAGCTTGCACAAGGGGCATATAACGCTGAAATGAAAGCGGAAGGGTTCACCCCTTATGTTTTTGAAATTGAAATTGAAAAAGACAAGGTTCTTGATATCGGAAATATCGCTCTCGGTTTTAATCTCGGTGGAGTTTCAGGAAAAATAACACCTGCTGACAGTGCGCCCGGTTCCGGCTTTTCTGTGCAGCTTCTAAAAGAAGATACGGTA
>Ga0116148_1004581_pt1 | contig 11963 bp, 8 predicted proteins | sample AD_UKC055_MetaG_FD_89786 | JGI IMG/M metagenome (GOLD analysis project Ga0116148, IMG submission 89786) | Active sludge microbial communities of municipal wastewater-treating anaerobic digesters from USA - AD_UKC055_MetaG | ecosystem: Engineered > Bioreactor > Anaerobic > Digestate | place: USA... | reverse complement strand
GGGAGAATTTTTTCTATATAATCAGAACGCGCAATACTCATCATTACTCCACACAGATCATCTAACGTTATTGTATCACAGATGTTTCGAGTGCGCAAGAATGTTAATGTTCTATTTAATAAAGTTTCGGACAAACAAGTATGTTTTATGCACTACCCTACTATCTGCGCAATCTGCGTCATCTGTGGATTCGCTTCGAGCAGCTTTTCCAGCACAAGTACCTCTCTCTTTGTCCATGCCGGCTCATTCCCGCTTCCCAGTATACTGATATTTATCCTGCAAGCTTCCTCAGCTGATACAAAAAAGGGAACAAAGCCCAGATCCTTTTCATAGTCATCCAAATTCTGATGTCCCTGCCCGTCATTAATACTGCATACGTAGTAATTTGATTCCATAACAAACTCGTCATCATCATACTTTCTATATTCACAGGCGCAAATTATTTTTTCCCCGATAACACTAATATCATACCCGGTCTCTTCTTTCACTTCCCTTCTCAGAGCCTCTTCCTCATTTTCACCTTTTTCAATTCCGCCGCCGGGGAATTTATAGTCGCCGTTTTTATTTGAATAAATCATCAGTATTACATCATGCTGATAAACAACCGCCCTCACCGCACGCCGCATTCTGCAGCTGTCTTTTTTTTCTTTATACTGTTCATCAATAATTATGTTCTGCATAGATTTTCCTCAGATTTAGTATAACATGATTTTTAAATTCCGCGGAAAGAGTAATCCTAAATCCGTAGATTACATTGATAAGAAAGACAAGAAAAAACCACAGAACACACAGGCACTCCGTGCAACCCAGAACACACAGAAATTAGAAATTCGTTTTGCTTTTTTTTTATTTTTAACTGCATGTTTCCTTCGAAAACTATCGGGTACATAGATTAGTATGGGCGTTACGCCTGCGTAAGCCTCATCCGTGTCGCGCGTAGCGCCCGTTCTTTCCGTGGTTCCTCTTTTAATCTTGCTTCCATGTTTCACCCTAACATCTGCGCTATCTGCGGATACTTATCTTCTTAGCGTTTATTCGCCTGCCTGTTCGGCAGACAGGCGGTTCCTTTTCTTCTCCCGGCTCCCCTGCTCTGCCCCACAATCTGTGTGCATCAGTGGTTCCTATTTTCCTAATTCACGATGCCTGCCGTAAAAAAGGAAGTGAAAAATAATTAGCATATTAAAACATTCTATGAGCTTATATGTATTTCCAATCCTGTTTCACGGTGATTAATTGTAATGAAGAATAGGAGAACCACAGGTTGTTCAAGTTTTAGAAAACTTTAACCACACACAGATGACTTTTTTTGAAATTTTGATAATATCTTCCTTTGCTCCCCTGCTCTACCCTAATGCCGTGTACTCCGTGTCCGCCGAAGGCGTCCGTTAACTCCGTGGTTCCTCTTTTTCTCTTGCTTCCATGTTTCACCCTAACATCTGTAAAATCTGCGCCATCTGCGGATTATTATCTTCTTGTAATGCTTCCTGTTTTACGATAAAATAAGTGCTATTCATACTAAAGAAAACAAATTATATAGAATACATTGGAGTAACTATGTCAAACATACAAAGCGGACGCCCCGTTTTCCCTAAAAAGGCAGTGGTAACAGGCGGTATGCCCTACGGCAATAAAAAACTGCATCTAGGCCACATCGGAGGCGTTTTCGTTCCAGCCGATATTTTTACCCGTTTTCTCCGCGACCGCATCGGAAGCGAAAACGTTGTGTTTGTCTCAGGAACAGACTGTTACGGTTCGCCAATTGTCGAGTATCACAAAAGAGCGGTGAAAGAAGGAAAATTTACTGGTTCTATAGAAGACTTCGTGCGCCAAAATCATAATGCTCAAAAAGCCGAACTTGAAAGCTACTTTATTTCAAATAATCTTTTTGCAGCTTCCGGCCTTGACCGTGCAGGCGAGATTCACAAAGAATTGAGCGCACAGGTTCTGGAAGGACTTTACAAAAACGGCTGGTTAAAAAAGATGAGTACGCCTCAGTTTTATGACACAAAACTCGGCGTCTTTCTTAACGGACGGCAGGTAATAGGGCGCTGCCCGATTCCAGGATGCAAGAGCGAAAAGGCCTATGCCGATGAATGCGAACTTGGTCATCCCTATGAACCCAAGGATCTCATTGCTCCAAAAAGCGTTCTAACAGGTGAAGCCCCGGAAATGCGGGATGTAACAAACTGGTATATCGATCTGCCCTCATTCAGAAAACAGTTTGATATCTGGATAACAGAACTTGAGCAAAATCCCGCTGTGCGTCCCTTTATCACATCTACCATTAAGGAGTTTTTGGCTCTCCCGGTTATCTATGTAAAACAGGAATTCGAAGAACAGCTCAATGAAATCCGCCCGTCTCTGCCTCCTCACGTACTCCGCGAGGATCCGAGCAAGGCTATTCCCCTGGAGTTCAAAACCCTCCAGGAGCGCGACACAGCCTGCACAATCCTTACTCAAAAAGAAATCCGCTTCCGTGCGGGTAAAACCTTAACACCGTTCAGACTTACCGGAAACGTTGATTGGAGCATAAAGGCTCCTGCAATCGAAGGAGTTGAAGGCTTAACGTTCTGGGTATGGCCCGAATCACTGTGGGCGCCTATTTCATTTACCAAAGCCTATCTTGAAAAGCTCGGAAAAAATGCTGATGAATGGAAAAAATACTGGTGTGCAAAGGATGCGAAAGTGTATCAGTTCATCGGCGAAGATAATATTTACTTTTACAGTCTTGCACAGGAAGCTATTTTCATGGCTCTGCAAAGCTCCGATCCCGAAGCCTTTCCGCCCGACGGCTTTCTACAGCCGACAGAACTTGTCGCAAACAAACATCTTTTGCAGTTTAAAAAGAAGGCTTCCTCTTCGAGCGATATTCCCCCGATCATGGCATCCGACCTCTTAAATCACTACACGCCCGATCAGCTGCGCGCTCACTTTTTTGCACTCGGCTTAAGCCTCCGCTCTATCAACTTCAGTCCCAAGCCTTTTAACCCGGAAGCAAACCCTAAAGAGTCGGACCCTGTTCTTAAAGAAGGAATGCTTTTAAGTAATGTTATGAACCGCCTCGCCCGTTCCTGCTTTTACACTAGTCAAAAGTATTTTGAAGGAAGACTCCCCTCCGGTTCAATTGATATTGCTGTTCTAGAAGAATGCAATAATGCAATTATCGAATACGAAAAACTCATGCACCGCCACGAATTTCACACCGTAATGATGCTCCTCGACACCCTCATCCGCAATGCAAGCAAGTATTGGGCTGGAGCCATGAAGACCTGCGATGTAGGCGATGAAAATGCCGTAAAACCGGTGCTCATAAATTCGTATCACTACCTTCGAACCTGCACAGCCCTCCTCCACCCTATAGCTCCTGCGGGAACAGAAAAAATTCGGGAGTACCTGAATGTAGAAGAAAATTTCTGGAGCTGGGATCATATTTTTGAACCGCTTTCCTTCTTCATGAAAAATCCGGAAACTCATACTTTTAAGTTTCTTGAGCCCCGAATCGACTTTTTTGACAAGCATGAAAGTCAGGTAAGTTACGATTAAAAACTATACAATGTCCTTAAGGACAAATTATGAATTATCAGGCTGATACAGCTTCGACTGTATCAGCTTTTTTTTTGTGACTTAATCACAATACTTTTATGTAAAATATTCCACCTTGATATTGACATACCTTACAACTAGTGTTATTTTGTTATAAAGAGAGATTAGAGATATTTGATATATAGATAAATAAAGATTTATATATTTAATCCTAAAAACGCATTTCTATTATAAAAATCAAAAAAATAAAACAGTCACTTTTTTTTATGAACCGGAGAACGGCATTTCATGGTTTTCGGAGATTGGAATGTCAACACACACAGGGATAGCTATCCCTTTTACGGAGGTTTAGAATGAAACAAAGAGGTATTGGTTTTAAGATTATGGCGATGGCCCTTGCGCTCGAAGTTATTGCAGTAAGCATCATTCTTGTTGCAACTGTAACTATCAGTAATTCTTCAAAAGCTCTTGAAGAAATGTACACGTGAGACTTATTAGGTGTACGCTATGCAATTGATATTAAGTCTGAACTCAACGATGCGGCAGGCGCAACCCTAAACATCATTATTAATGATAAAAACATGGAAGGAATTGCCCGCTACGAAAAGAATCTTGAGAAAAACTACACTACATTCCTCTCTTTAGCTGAAAGCTTTGAGAAGACTGCAGCGACAGATACCGCAAAAGCTGCAATAAAAGACATACGGCAATATGTTATTGACTACTTTACGATCGGCGGTGAAGTTTTAGCAAAAGCGAAAGATCCGAATGCGTCCGACACGTATGAATTTGCAATTTCCAACATGACTCCTATACGGGCAAATCAAATTATTCCGGCAGTTAATGAACTTGTTGACACCTCAATATCACAGGCGGAGCAAAGTTATATTATTACATCGCAAAACTCGCAAAACTCACTAATTCTTGTTTTTGCCTTACTCGGAGGAGGTTTGCTTCTTTCCATAACACTGGCAGTGTCTATTACCAGAAGCATCACGAAGCCGGTAAGCCGCATCGTAACAACACTGACCGACAGTACTCACCAGATTTCTCTTTCCAGCAATCAGCTCTCAGATTCATCGCAGGATATTGCTAACGGAGCGCAAGAGCAGGCTGCAGGCATTGAGGAAACAAGCGCCTCTCTTGAAGAACTTGCCTCAATGGTTAAACAGAACCTTGCAAATGCAAGGGAGGCAAGCCTTTTATCTGAAAAGGCAAGTACTTCAAGCTCAGATGGCTATGAAAAAATGCAGCTTATGATTAAGGCGATGGAAAGTATTTCCAAATCTACCGAAGAAATACACACTGTTATTGATGTCATCGACGATATTGCATTCCAGACAAATATGCTCGCACTTAATGCAGCTGTCGAAGCAGCCCGCGCTGGAGAAGCAGGGCTGGGCTTTGCCGTTGTTGCAGACGAAGTTAAAAATCTTGCAAACCGTTCTTCCACTTCAGCTAAAGAAACTGCTGTTATGATCAAAGAAACACTCAAAAATGTTGATGAAGGAACTAAACTTTCTAAAGAAATGGAAGCACTCTTTAAAGATATGCTCTCTAATTCAAAGAAGGTTATGGAGATGAATAAGGAAGTAGAAAGTGCTTCCCGCCAGCAGGATGAGGGAATTAATCAGGTAAGCACTGCGATGATTCAGTTCGATACCATCGTTCAGGCAAATGCCTCCGGTGCTGAAGAAACAGCAAGTGCAGCAGAAGAAATGAACGGACAGGTAGTTACTAGAACAGATTGTGTCAAACCTGTACACAGTCGTTACCGGCAAAGAAAAAGAAAAGGCGGTGCAGTCTTTTACCGTTAAAAAATCTGTACAGACTCCGCAGAAAAAAATAGCAAGTCCGGTAAAGACAAGACCCGCAGCAAAACCGGCAGACGTCAAAAAAGACAGCCGCGAAGACACACATCTCATATCGTTTGAGGATGACGAGGATTACAAAGCCTAATAAGGTTTGCAGGTTCCTATAACTGATAAAATAAAAGCACCTTCATGCCGGATTCATTTCCAGTGCTTTAAGGTGCTTTTTTTTCCTGTAACATTCTGTAAATGAAAATCGACATTTGTTGACAGGGTAAAATTTCAGTGGTACCATAGTACATAGTTTTACGATGTTTCATGGTATTATGCACCGGACGGAAAGGGGAAGCTTATGACTAAAAAAGAAAAGCAGAATCTGCAGGATCTTATTCTTGCACTTTCTGAGAAAATACTGAATTTCGAAGGCGGAGATGTTATTGCATTATCAGAAATTATGCAGAATATTGAAGCTTTATTGCCTGTTACCCAGAGTAATCCCATTCTTCATAATCTGACCGAAGCGATGTTTTACCTTTGTTCAGAGGAACTAAAAGATGAAAGAGATTCCTTTACAAAAGAAATATCGCAAGCAATAGATTTTTTCATGGAAATTCATGAAAATGAGGCAGACCTTCCCGAATGGAAGAAGAACAGAGCCCTGGACTGGGTGCATGAGCATTATCACCCCGAGAAGACACCGGATGTTCCAAAACCTGATGATTCATCCTCCTCAGTCAACGAGTGTATGGCGGACAATGAACAGCTTGCAGGGTTTATAAGCGACTGCAAAGACCGTTTTTCCAGAGCAGAAGAATTAATACTTATGCTGGAAGATGATCTTGAGAACCTCGACCATATTAAAGAATTATTTAGAGTTTTTCACACCATTAAAGGTGAATGCGGCTTTTTAAAGCTGGCATCTCTGGGTTATTTAACCCATAATATTGAAAATCTTCTTGACCTTTTACGTTCAGAAAAGATGAAAACAGACAGTATGGTAATTGATTATCTTCTTCGCGGTCTGGACTTTGCAAAAGACATGGTTTTAGAGCTTGAGAATCATGATGTTGTAATAGAAAGTAAAACTATTTTAGACGGATATATAGATTCATTAACACATCTGACAGATTCTGTACGCCCTTCAATCGGTTCAATCATGACACAAAAGGGACTCATTACCGAAAAGGAGCAAAGAGAAATTGTAAAACAGCAGGCTGTCAGCGGCTTTGAAAAAAGATTCGGTGAAATTGCTGTCGAAAACAAATATGCCGATCAGAATGATATTAAAGAAATTCTATCTATGCAGAAACAGCAGGTAAAAGAAGAAAAAGAAGCTGTTTTTTCTGACCATGAGCAAAAGCAAAAGCAGGAACGCAACGATGCAATTATTAAGGTTAGAACATCAAAAGTTAATTATCTTGTAGACATGATTGGCGAACTTTTAATATCGCTCGGTCAAATTCATCAGGATGTTCCGGGCTTAGCTGAAGTTAGAAAAATAAGCAAAACACTCCAGCACTCGAGTATGCAGCTGCGGACCGAAAGTGTTAAAATTCTTTTTGTAACAGTTAAACGCATAATCCGCGATATTTCTACAAAACTGAATAAGCCGATTAATGCAGAATTTATAGGTGATGATCTTGAAATTGACCGGCTTCTCATAGAATCGCTGGAAGAACCTCTTATGCACCTTGTAAGGAATTCGCTTGATCATGGAATAGAAGCAGAGGCAGACCGTGCCGCGGCAGGAAAACCTGCACAGGGAACCGTAAAAATATCAGCAGAGAGAAGAGGGAATAACATTGTAATTTCAGTTAGCGACGACGGCAAGGGACTCGATAAAGAAAGAATTATTAAGAAAGCAATTGAAAAAGGCATGATCGCCGAAGATGCTGTCAGCGCTATGACAGACGCTGCAATTTATAATCTTATTTTCCTTCCGGGTTTTTCAACAAAGGACAAGGCAGACCTAATGTCCGGACGCGGCGTCGGAATGGACATTATTAAACAGATGGTACTTAAGGCAAAGGGAAGGATTGACACCTACAGTACTCCCGGGCAGGGAACTACCTTTGATCTCATATTCCCCCTAAGCACCGCAATTATAGACGGTATGATCGTCCGCAGCGGACCAAATATGTTTATTATTCCAATTGCAGTAATAATGGAGTCCTTGAAGGTAAAAGAGGAAAATATCAGCAGAATACGAAACGGCACTACCGTTCTCGATCTGCGAGGTGAAATTATTCCAATGATCAGTCTTGCCTCTGTATTCGAAATTAAAGAAGCCGGTCAGGGTAAAATGGCAACCATTGTTGAGAACTCCAACCGCGAAAAATTTGCTATAATATCCGACGAGATATTATCTAAAAACGAAATCGTTATTAAAACCCTAGGGGCCCGATTCAGAGATATGAAAGGTATAAGTTCGGGCACCGTGCTGTCGGGAGGAACTATAGGTCTGGTGCTTGATGTGGATCAATTCATCCAGATGGGTATTGACGAAATTCAGACACGTATCCCGCAAACAGCATCGTAGGAGAACCCAATGCAGAAAATTTCAAAATATCAGGGACTTATAATCTCTGTATCAAGCGCAGTATTATGCCTGCCTTTTATACTCATCTTAAAACTGCCGCTCATCATTACTGCGGCAGCGGTGTTTATTATAGTCGCAGGTCCTCAAGTGTATCTCCTTTTATTCGGAGCAAAAAAAGCAGAGACTAGTACAAAGAAAGAAAGCAGTACTGACACTTCTTCGCTTGAACTTAAGAATAGTTTGGAACGTATAGCGCTCCTCGAGGCGGAACTTGACCGTTATAAAAACAGGGAAGAAACTGCCTGCGCAGAGTTTTTTATAATGGCGCTTAAGGCATATGTTTTCTCTCCGGTTTTATCTGAATTGTGCGATTCAATATCTCATAATCTAAGTTCAACAACAGAGCCCTTGTCCGAAGAACTGCTGCAGATAAAGAAGAATATTTCATCTTTTTTAGCAGGTGTTAGGCAATATGATGATGAGGTAAAAAATCACCGGATGCTCCAGAAAGTTTCGGAAGAAAGCGTCATGCTCCAATCTGATATGACAACCCTCGACACGAATGTACGCGATGTATTCAGTGCTATTGGAACAAAGGTAGCTCAGTTAAAAACTGTTAACGACAAAATAGGTGAAGTAGCTCAAAATATTACCGAGGTTTCCGATAAAATCCGGATTCTTTCGTTCAATGCCTCCATTGAAGCAGCCCGTGCGGGAAAAGCCGGCAGCGGTTTTAGGGTCATTGCTTCGGAAATTAAAAATCTTTCTGCAAATACCGATTCACATCTTGAGCTCATTTGGAAGACGCTTAAAGAAACACAGGACATTTTTGAAAGCATCAAATCCGGAATGGATCAAAATAGCGAATCCATTTATTCAGTGTTGTCATCAAGAAAAGAGGGGTTATCTTCCTTTATTACTGTAATGCACCGCTAGTTTGATGACTTTGATCATCTTTACACCAGCGTAAACTCAATAATTTCTTCACTTTCTGCAAGTATGGATGCTATTTCGCCTGTTGTTCAGCTTCACGAAATAACCAGTCAGGAAATAGGAAACATGAAGCTGGTTATAGAGGACTTTGCCGGATCAGTCTGCGATGTCTATAGAACACAGCCGAACAGCAAGTCAATGGATTCAGATGCTTCAAAAACTGACGCCGCAGCACAAGAAATTGCAAAAACGGTGCGAAAAAGACTTACAACAGAAAGAGAACTTAAGGCGATGGAAAGAGGGCTGGCAAAAAAAGCCCCCGGCACCAGGATTGATTTGGGAATAAATACGAATGCTATAGAATTATTTTAGTTTAGTGGTCAGAGTCACGAGGAGGAAGTATGAAAAAAATAATGATTGTGGATGATTCATCAACTATCCGCAACGTAATTAAAAATGCACTGGTATCTGAATTTGAAGTTTGCGAAGCAGATGACGGGGTTAATGCACTTAACGCAATTCCCTCTGCAGGCGATATCGCCTTGTTTTTACTCGATGTTAATATGCCGAACATGGACGGATTAACACTGCTTGAAAACATACGAAAATTACCAAATCATGCAAAAACACCTGTTATTATGCTCACGACTGAAACAAAAGATGAATTTAGAGCGCAGGCGAAAAGCGCAGGCGCTAACGGCTGGATTGTAAAACCGTGCGAAGCGGATAAACTGCTTGACGTAGTTAAACGTCTTGCAGTCTAATAATCAGAAATTTTTAAGGAGGTTCGGATGGAATCAAACAGAAGAAAACTGGTAATAGGTGAACGATACCTGAGTTTTGAGGTTGACAACGAGCATTACTGCATCGACATTCTAAAAGTCAAAGAACTCTTAGGCATGACAACGATTACACCCCTGCCCCGCACGGCTGAGTATATTAAAGGTGTTATTAATCTCCGCGGCCAAATTATTCCCATAATTGACATAAGACTTAAATTCGGTCTGGAAGAAATTGACTACACAAAACACACCGGCATAATCATTGTCGAGGTGAATTTTGCAGGAGAGCCGATGCTCATGGGTATTATTGTAGACACTATTCAGGAAGTTATAAGCATACCTGAAGAAAAAATTTCTCAAATACCCTACATCAATGCACGAATTAAGGCTGAATATATACGGGGAATAGCAAATACTGATGACGGAATGAAAATAATTCTTGATGTTCTTAAAATATTAAATTCCGATGAGCTTTCATCAGTGAAGGAAGTTGTACCAAAAGAAAAATAAGAATTCGGAGGGAGAGTTATGAAAAAAACAAATGGAATCGGCTCAAAAATTCTGTTACTGGCAGTATTTTTGGAAGCCATTGCGGTTGTAATTATTCTAATTGCAAACGCAGGAGTAAAAAGAGGATCTGACGGTGTAGACTTTGTCTATAACTACAATCTAAAAGGCGTTTTGTATGCTGCAGAAATTAAGGCAGAGATTAACGACGCTGCAGCAACGGCTCTGCAGGTCATCCTGAATCAGGGAAACATACAGCGCATAACATCTTATTCAAAAACACTTAGCGAAAAAAAACAAAATTTTATCACTTTCATAGAAGAATATAAAAAATCCATACATTCTGAAGAAGATGAAAAAATGGCAGCGGAGCTTGAAGATTACTGCGGTCATTATTTTAATCTTTTGGATCAGCTTGTCCAAAAAGCTAAAAATCCGAATGACACAGGCGTCTATGCCTATGCTTCCGAGGTCATAACCCCTGTGCGGGTAAATTCTATTATACCGCTTATAAATGACCTGCTTGAGCATGATGTTAATGCTGCAGAGACTGAATATAACGATATTCATAATGATGCACTGCGGTCTATGATCACAGTCTACGCCCTTCTTGGGATCGGACTCGCGTTTTCAATTGGATTATCAGTTGCCATAACCTCAAGCATCACAAAGCCCGTAAAACTTATTACACGAAATCTAAAAGAAAGCACATCTCAAATTGCCGTGTCAAGCGGACAGCTGGCAGACTCATCGCAGTCCATTGCAAACGGAGCTCAGGAACAGGCTGCCGGTATAGAAGAAACTACAGCTTCGTTAGAAGAATTAGCATCCATGGTTAAGCAGAATGTTGCTAATTCCCGCCAGGCAAGTATTCTCTCAGACAAAGCACAAAGCGCGAGCTCACAGGGTTTTGAGAAAATGTCTGCAATGGTTAAAGCGATGGAAAACATATCTAAATCCACAGAAGAAATTAATGCAGTTATAGATGTTATTGATGCCATTGCATTCCAGACAAATATGCTGGCTCTTAATGCCGCGGTTGAAGCTGCACGTGCGGGGGAAGCAGGACTTGGGTTTGCAGTTGTTGCAGATGAGGTAAAAAATCTTGCGACAAGGTCATCCGAATCTGCCAAAGAGACAGCTGCCATGATTAAAGAAACAATTAGAAATGTGGAAAGCGGATTATCCCTCTCAAAGGAAATGGAAGAACTTTTTTCACAAATGATGCAGAATTCTAAACAAGTATTTGAAATGAACCGTGAAGTTGAAAGTGCTTCTGCTCAGCAGGATGAGGGGATTAATCAGGTAAGCACTGCTATGATGCAGTTTGACACCGTTGTACAGACAAATGCGTCGGAAGCAGAGGAAACAGCAAGCGCAGCAGAGGAAATGAACAGTCAGGTGCTGGTAATTAATGATATTGTTAAGAACTTAAATACTGTTATCATGGGTTCAAAAGTATCCGGTGCAGGCTTTGAAACCACCCAGAAAGCCGGTATTGCTCAGAAAAAACCATCTGCACCCGCTAAAAAACAGCTACCGTCAAAATCCGGGAATAAACCGGAGGCAGAGAAGAAAGCGCAAAAGGTAAAAACTGCATCACCGTCAAAAAATGAACACAAGGCAGCGAAGCTTCTTAATACTGCGTCTGCAAAACCGCATAAAATCACAAAAGAAAAGACTCCCGGATCACAGACTGATAAACACGTTATCAGTTTTGAAGACGATGAAGATTTCCCAAACCGTGAATCATAAAGGGATTTTCCAATGTTCGACATAAAAAAGGGCCGGATTAACGAAATACGGGATCTAGTATACCGTGAATTCGGCATTCATATTTCCGACAGT
>Ga0116148_1004575_pt1 | contig 11968 bp, 7 predicted proteins | sample AD_UKC055_MetaG_FD_89786 | JGI IMG/M metagenome (GOLD analysis project Ga0116148, IMG submission 89786) | Active sludge microbial communities of municipal wastewater-treating anaerobic digesters from USA - AD_UKC055_MetaG | ecosystem: Engineered > Bioreactor > Anaerobic > Digestate | place: USA... | reverse complement strand
ATCGTCTGATTTCAAACAAAGATAAAGATTTGTCAGATTTTCGCAATCAGCATATAGGATTTGTTTTTCAATTCCATTATTTATTAAACGATTTTACCGCAGTGGAGAATGTTGCCATTCCAATGTATATATCAGGTAAAACCTGGAAGAAGTCTCTGACCGAAGCGGCAGAATTACTGGTGAAAATGGATATGTACGACCGTTTAAACCACTATCCAAATCAGTTAAGCGGGGGTGAACAGCAAAGAACAGCAATTGCAAGAGCTCTGATAAACAGACCAGATGTAATATTTGCAGATGAACCAACCGGTAACCTTGATTTTAACCATGCCCAGGAAATTATCAATCTGATACTTCAATTGAATCAAAAATACGGACAGACCTTTATCATTGCGACTCATGATCAAAATGTGTGCGAAAATATGAAAATTCATTATAAACTTGAAAAAGGCGAAATGTCTTTAACTAGTTAATGCAAACGGATTTTTAATGAAGATAGCTGTCCTTTTTGAAATTACAATATATTAAAATCTGAGGTTGTTTTTGAAACATAATCGCTGGTTTGTCTATCTGGTAGGGATACTTCTTATCATCAATCTGAGTATATATGCAGCTTTTAAATATTTTGATGCAGCATCCTATTTCAGAAATAGAATCAGTCTTATGCTGGAGAGCAGTCTTGATGCAAATGTGAGCCTTGATCAATTTTCTATTAACGAAAAACAAATGTTCATTTCAAATCTGAAACTTGATGATAAACAGGGGCAATTTCAGATTAGAGTTAAACATCTTTATGTAGATTACAATCTGTTGTTTGTACTTTTATCCAATATCTCCAAAGCAAAAGCAATTAAAGAAATAAGAATATATGAACCAGATGTCATTTATCGCTACCAGGCAAAAAAGAAGACGAACACATCGAATACTGATTATACTAAATGGTTTAAAAAACTGAAAGTAGAAAATGGAAAATTAAAAATTGTCTCCGGCTTAAAGATCATAAAGTTTGAAAGTCAGCTAGATTCAATCGATATTCAGATAAATAATGAAAAACAAAGTGAAATTCAATTAAACGCCCATACATCTGAACACTCCAAACTTAAGCTTTACAGCGTACTTGAAAAGAACAGACTAAAAAAGCTGAAAGCAACTGTTTCTGATTTAAGACTGAATCATTTAATAATTGATTCAAAGCTTGTCTTAAACTGTAAAAGTTCTGCAATGATTGACTTTGATAGTCGTCAATGGCTTTATGATCTACAGTTACATGACCTGGATTTAGCCATTCAGGATGAAACTCTGAAAAATATTCTGTCAGTCAATCATTTGTTTCCAGAAAGATTTCGTCTATATGGAAATCAAAACAAGGCTTTTTTAAACACAAAAGTCAAGAGTGATACAGATTTAAATCTTTTATTGGAAATGACTGTCAGTGATCCTTTTAAAAATAGAAAAATCTCACTTGACTATGTGATTAATCACTTTCAGTTGCCAAAAATGACTCATGTTGAAGGGAAAATTAATGCTGAAGGTACATTAAAGTGGAATGGTAAAATTGGAGTCGAAGGCATTGTTTTAAGCGATAGCCTGACCTTTAAGGATGAAACCGCTAAAGCAATTCAGTTATCTGTAAAAACGGATGATTTACTAAATGGTAAGATTAAATTTCAAAGCAATGAAATGCAGCTATTTAAAGGAAGGACAAGTTTTTCAGGCAATTATTCTTTAAAAAACAATCAGATAGAATCGGACATTCAATGTTCAGAGATTGCCTATGATTTCAAAGGATTAAGCCTCATGGGGAATATCTCAAGCACTGTTCAGTATAGAAAAAAAGTTTTACTTTAAAAAATAAAATAGAAGGTGCAAGGTTTTCTTATCAGTCATACGAAATGGATCAGTTATACGGTGATATATTTATCAGCAATAATCAGTATGAAGTTGATTTGGAAAATACTGAAAAGTCCTTTGAATTAGCATATCAAGGCAGTCTTCAGGATAAGGAACATCATTTTGACCTTGTTTTGGACAATTTCCACTTAAAAAAGATTAAAGGGGATTTTGCTGATTTACCGGTTAACGGAAAAATTCAGGTTAATCTGAAAGATGGAAGATTAAAGTCATTGTTAAATATGTCTATCCCAAAAAACAATACAATCGCCTTTCAGGGTGATTTTGATGCTGAGTTTAACGCTGATATCAATGAAAAAAAAACAAATCTGGATTGTGTTTTAAAAAAAGGGTATTTTAACAAGAAATCAATTCAATTTTCATTAAAAGCAGATGGTACGCTTGATAGTTTAAAAAGCAGCGAGTTTATCATTAATAAAGAGTTGCAGTTAAACGTAAGTGCTGGATTAAGCCCATTCTTCTTTTACCGAATTGAAACTCAAAACCAGATTATACCATTGAGTATGATTTCACAGTATTTTGTTGATGAGGATGTAAAGCAAAATTTAAAAGGATATCTTCAAATCAATCGTCTTTTCTATGATTCCTCCAAAGAAAAATCCCTGAAAGCAGATATAGCCGTTAATAAACTCCAATATACCATAAGCAGAGAATTTAATATCAAATCCAATATTTCCGGCGATTTGGATGATATACAAATAAACCGGTTTGAAGTAAGCGGTGGAGATAAACGCTTGCTTAATGCAGAAGGCCGAATAGAAGATTTTGGAAAAAATTTATCGATAGAAGCCGGTTTAAATGGTGAATTAAGTGAATTTGCTGATTTACCAGATTCAAAGGGCTTATTAAATGCTTCTCTTGAATTTAATCTGAAAGATGGAGCGAAAACATTTAAAGCGAAACTGGCAACAGAAGATTTGCTATTGTGTAATCAGTATCTGAACAGAGTTAATCTGAATGTCGAACAGCTGGAAAAAGAGCTTGTTTTTAACGAGATTTCAGTAGGTTCAAATATGTATTATAGTATAAATGGAAAGGGTTCTATAGCTTATAATGTGTTACAAGATCAGACTTACGAGAGTCATAAATCACTCAGACTGGATTTAAAACTAGACCCTCTTGGCTATCTGAGCAATGAATATGATATCATGAATCAAACCCAATCCCAGTTGACAGGATTTGCTGAAGTCAGTATGAATGAAGAAGGATTACTGATTAAATCAGCCGAATTGAATATGCAAAACGGAAAAGTCAAGCTCCAGAGTCAACCCGAGATAATTGATCGAATCAGCCTGAAAATGAATGTGCTGAATAACAGACTGGATTTAAAACAGTTTAGTTTTAGGATGGGTAAAGGGATTGTCAATATACGTAATGAAATCAAACATAATGAAGAAGATTTTATACTCGGTAATGTGCAAATTGGCCATTTATATGTGAGCTCAGATAATGAAGGGATATTTATGCATGTCCCTTATTACTCACCGAAGAACTCTGTGGCGAACATCAAAGTGAAAGGCAGATCAAATAATGAGTTTGAAATCAAAGGTCCATTTGACGATATTCACTTAACGGGTGATATTATCTTTAGCAATGGGACAGGTATCTATCCTTCTGATTCAGAAAATTTGCTTCAATACTTGAATCAAATAATGGCAAGAAATCAAATGAGAAGAAATGAGAAAAAGCAAACAGAACCTGAAGATAAGCAAGAAACTGAAAGCTCAGATTACCCATTTACACTTGACCTGGTATTAAGATTCGCTAATAATATGCGTTATGTTACTTATCCGCTAAATCTGGAAGTTAATCCGGATAGTTACCTTGAGCTCACTTACAAAAAAGGTCGATGGGGAGTTAATTCTGCATCCTTTATATCTGAAAGTGGTGAGGTAGAATTATTTGGCACAATATTTAAGGCGGATTATGTTTCAGTCAAGATTACTCCTTATGATTACAATCCAATAGTTTTGGGCTCATTTTATAAAAAAGCACCTGATGGGACAACAATATTTTTGGAAATCAGTTCTGATCCTTCTATCAGTAACTTTATGGAATCAATGACAATCAGTTTAAAAAGTGATAACAGCGATGACAAAAATGCAGCACAGATTTTATCAAAATTGAGATATGGGAAGTCACTGGATGAACTTTCAAGTCAGCAGGAACAGTCTATATTACAGGATGAAGCACTTCAATTGTTTGGTGTAGGATTGGGCTCTGCATTTGTTGATCCTTATATTACGCCATTTGAAACAAAAGTTAGAAAATGGTTCAATCTTGATACTTTTAATATCAATCCTGGTTTTGTCCAAAACCTGTTTAATGAATATAAGTCTGATAATCATGCAAAATTGCGTGGTACAGACAAGGATATTATCAGTTTTAGTTCCTCTATCTTGCTTAATAATCTTTCAATCAACTCTGGTCGTTATATCAGTAATAAAGTATTCTTCAATTATGAAGCGATTTTTCAGGAAGAAACAGACATCTTTGAAAACAACAGGCTATACATGTACAACAACTTTTCGCTAAGATATGATTTGCCATTTAAGATTCAAGGGATATATGAATTTCAGTTGATTCCAGATAATAAAAAAGAAGCGCATGAGATATTCTTTATGCGCTCCTTCAAGTTTTAGTTTTTTTGTTAGCGAGTAGTAAAAGAACCATAAATGTTGAGAATAAAATGTACTACAAGTTTCCTGCCTGCATAAAATCGTTGAAAGATAAATATTCTGCTTACTTCTGTCAGACTTGAGTAGATTTTTCTGTTGCTTCCTGTGCCTTTTGGGCTTCTTTCTTTTTTGCTCTGATTTCTTTTAACTCAGGGTATAGGATATCCATACAATCGGGGCAGATCGAATGAGAAAAATCGACATCGGTATGCTCGTGAAAATAGTGCTCAACACCGATCCAGTAGTTCTCATCATTCCTGATTTTTTTGCAATTGGCGCAGATAGGGATGATTTCTTTGAGTTGAATGAGTTCGTTTACATTTTCTATCATGAGTAGGTAGTATTTTGTATGATCAAATTCAAAGGGAGACGTTGTGATTAAGCTATGGAAAATGGTTTCTTGTCCATCTTTTTTCATCTTTAAAACGGCCTGTTTTCTGTAAGTCTTTTGACCTTCAACTGCATTATTTACTGAGTTTCTGATGACACAGGATTTACATGCATGACTATGACCACAACCCAGTTCTGATTCGGTTGAGTGAACACATTTTAGGAGTTCACCACCTCTTTTATGATAGATGATATTCTCATTTTCCAGTATTTTCTTTGCCTCTTTGTTTGCATACTGCACTTTTACGTCATCATCCACAATAAACATTGCCATGGGAACTTCATCAAATACCTTGTAATATATGTTGTTATCTATCATTATGACCTCCATTTTCATATATCATAACAAAGAAAACTGTTTTTGTCCAGAAAAAAAAATAATATCTGAGGTTTTTGTTGACAAGTCAGACTGTATTTAGAAATTATCATTTATACAATTATTCCAAAAATGATTGTTAATTATGAAATTAAAAAAGTAGAGGGTGATGAATAAAATTTTAATAATACATACTTGGGGAATAGGAGACATGATTATGTTTACTCCTTTTTTAGTTTTTCTCAAAAAAGAATACCCCAGTATCTCAATTGATTTTTTTATAACACAAAAACCAGCCTTTCTACCTATAAAAAATAGTGATTTAGTTGATAAAGTGTATTATGCTGATTATAATATAAAAAGTATGTTTCATGTGAGTAGAGAAATAAGGAAAACTCATTATGATATATGTTTTCATACATCCGGAATCTCTCCGTTTAAATATTTCCTTTTTTCAATGTTTGTAAATTCAGACTATAGATATGGAGAATATAGACAAATACCAAATATTTTTTTATCAAAGCAGGTAAAATATGATAACACAATTCACAGATTCGAGAGTAATTTAAAAATATTAAGTCTTTTTTCAAATGCTTCTCATGTGAGTAAGATGCCTGTGTTTTATTTGTCAGAGAGTGAAAAAATATTTGCCGATGATTTCATTAAAGATCATCAATTACAAAATAAATTTTTATTTGGAATTCATCCAGGGTGCAATAAAAAGTCAATTAACAGAAGATGGTCAAAAGAAAAATTTGTTGAAGTAATTGAATTTCTTCAGAAAAAGTATCCAATGATTAGTATATTATTATTTGTTGGACCTGATGAAGAAGAAGATGGTGATTTTATTGAAGTTCAGACAAAAGTTATAAAAGTTTCAAAAACTAGTTTAGGACAAACTGCCTCTCTGATAGCAAAATGTAAATGGTTTTTAAATACAGATTCTGGATTAGGGCATATTGCTTCCTGTTTTGACTGTAAAATATTCACTATCTTTGGCCCTGCCGATTCACGCTTGAGCAGAGTTATTTCTGATAATGCAGAAATCATAAAATCAGGTCTTAAGTGCCAACCATGTGAAATTTTAAATCCAACTCATTGTAATTTAGAATGTCTTAGAGATTTAAAATCATCAGTTATCATAAAAATTATTGATAAAAGATTGGAAGTTGAGAATTTATGTTGATCATACTTGTCGTATCAGTTATAGTTATTGCATATCATATCGTTTTTTATCCACTTATTATTGCTATTCTAGCAAAAATGAACCAAAAAATTAGAACAGAAATCACTATAAAAAATTATCCTTCAGTAACGGTTCTATGTGCTTCTTATAATGAAGAGAAAAATATCGAGAAAAAGATTCAATCCTTTTTATCTCTTGATTATCCTAAAGATAAGATAAAAATGATTGTCATTTCAGATTCATCCACTGACCGGACCGATGAAATTGTTAGACAGTATAGTGCTGCAAATCTGGAGTTAATCGTTCAAAATCCAAGAAAAGGCAAGCAATCTGCCCATAATATGATTAGACAGCATTTAGATTGTGATTATGTATTATCAACCGATGCTAATGCCTTTTTTCAAAGAGATTCAGTAAAAAAACTGATTCAAATTATTGAAAGTGATCCCAAAATTGGAATGGTATCAGGTGAAAGCCGGCTTGTAAAAAAAGGTGATTTAGATTCTGGAGAAGGGCTGTACTGGCGTTATGAGTGTGCATTAAAGAAAAATGAAGCAAAAGTTTATTCAACAATATGCGGAACAGGTGCTTTGTTTGTCATTCGCAGAGAATTGTTTACTGAAATAGAAACTTCAAGTCCAGATGACTATGAAAGAGCTCTAATTGTTTTAAAGAATGGATATAAAGTTGATTATTGCGCTGATGCCTTTGTTAAAGAGGATGTTTCAGAGAGAACGCTAGATGAATTTTCAAGAAAGATCAGAATAGTTACACAGGAATGGCAGGCCATGGGAAGAAATGTTGTCTTGTTAAACTTTTTTAAATTTCCAATTGAATCTTTTTTTTTAATTAGTCATAAGATAATCAGATGGCTTGTTGGGCTTTTCTATTTAGTTTCATTACTGAGTGCAGTTTTAATTTCAAACAATTTATTAGTTAATTTGTATTTGTTCATAAATCTGATTGTAGTATTTCTTGGATATACCGGATTATTTATTGAAAATAGAGGAAAACAAATAAAATGTTTAAAACTTTTTACCTATTGGTTTGCAATGAATGCAATCTCAATTATTGCTTTATTTAATGCAATCAAAAAAAGAAAATATTCAACTTGGAAGCATAGCAGGTGATAAAATGGATTATGAAAATTTTGATTTTTATGATTTAATAAGTGTTCTTATTAAAAATAAAAAATTTATATTTTTAATATCATTTATAGTAATGGTGCTTAGCATAATCTATTTGACTTTTTCAAGCAATTTGTGGGTTTCTCAAGTTAAAGCACAGCCTTTAGTCTCTCCTTCAAGCATTGAATTATCATCATTAAAAAACACAACCTTGTCTGAACTGACAAGAGGATTGAGACAAACTCAACAAGATATAGAAGGGGACAGATTAATAATGATAATTAGTAGCCGCCCTTTCCTTGAAAAAATCATTAACAAATTTAATCTTTATGAGTATCTAAAAATTGATAAAAAAGATAAATCAAAAGAAGAGAAAAGAGATATAGCTCTTAAAAAGCTTAGAACCAAAATGCTTTCTATTAATTACTATCCTGATAACAGTTTACTAGAGATATCTGTTACAACAAAAAATAGAATATTATCGTCTCAGATTGCCAATTATATAGTAGAATTGCTTGATTATAATAATATATATGAAAGAAAAACAAAAGGTAAAGAAAGCAGAATACTCATCGAAAACAGATTAAATCTAATACAAGATAATATAAAACAGTACGAAAATCAACTTGAACAATTTAAGTCAGAAAACTCAATAATCAATATTGATGATCAGAGTATAGCGGTTTTAAAACAATATACTGACCTGGAATCACAGAGAATTCAATTAAAGATAGAGTTAGATGTTTTAAAACTTAAGTATGATGGAGATAATAGTAAATTAGTATATTTAAATAGTACAATTCAAAAAATAGAAGACGAATTAAAAAATTTAGAAATGTATGGAAATCATTCTTATATACTTACATTAGACAAAATACCCATTTTAAGTAAGCAGTATTTCGCATTAGAAACAAAACTACAAATTGAGAAATTAGTTTATGATAATCTTTATCCTCAGTTAGAAATGGCAAGGATTGATGAATCAAAAGAATTAACAACCTTAAACATCATTGAAAATGCTGTTCCTTCTGGAGAAAATATATTACAGAAAAAAATAATTCAATTTTTGATTATTAATTTTCTCAGCTTTTTCTTTGTTAGCCTTTACGTGTTGTACAAAGAACTGTTTTATTTAAAACGAAGTAATAACTCCGAAATTGATGATAAATTGAAGAAAATATATAATGACATATTTTAAAACAATCAATAAAGATTATATTTTTTACATTTTATATGATATATTAGTATTTGTATTTGGTACATTAATGGATTTTAAGGTGACCTATATTATTGCTTTAATCGCTTTCCCTGTCTTTTTGCAAATATTTTTATATGATTTTGAAAAATTTACATATAGTATATTGATATTGTCGAATTTATTTTATCAAGTTCTCTTTTCTGCTTCTGATATTGTTGTTAGATTATTTTTTATTTCGATTCCATTACTTATTTATCAAATCATTATATACAAATTTAGAAAAATATCAAGTAACCAACGTGAAACAGCTAAAGAATTTCAGAAGATTCCGTTCATTTTATTAGGATTATTTTTCTTTAATATTGTCATTGCCAGAATGAAATTACCTACAATTGTTTGGCTATCTTATTTTATGCAAGGATTTTTATGGTATTATTTTTTAAAAGGATATTTTTCTCAAAAAAAACGCATTATATCAACATTCATTTATCTAAATTTAACAGCACTACCTTTTTATTTAGTTGGGTTTAAAGAATTATTACAAATGGAAAGAGTATCGTCTTTTACTGAAGGTCCAAATACTTTCGTTGGCTATGCTGTATTTTTTGTGATTATGAATTTATTCTTAGTGAGAAATTGTAAGCATTTTATTATAAAAATTACATCTGTTATAATAATTTCTATGAGTCTTGTTATTATTATTGGAACACAATCACGCGGTGGACAAATAGGTTTTATTATTGCTTTGTTTCTTTATTTATTCTTGTATAATTTAAAAAATATTAAGAAAATGTTTTATTACCTTGTTTTTTTTATGTGTTCAATAGCAATATTCGCCATTAGTTTTGGTTCATCCTATTTACAAAGATACATGATTGTATCAAATAGTTCAATTGACGTATCAACCTTGGATAGACTTGGTATGTGGTGGGCTGCAATAAAATTATTTGCAGAATCTCCAATATATGGTATTGGATTAAACAATTATTATTTTTATTATTCAAAATATCATATGTTTTTTAAATTACTTTCATTAAAACAACTTAAAGTTGCACATAATCTTTACTTAAATGTTTTAGCTGAGTCTGGTATTATTGGTTTTCTTGTTTTAGTATTTATTTTAGTATATATAGGTAAATACTTAGTATATTTGCTTTTTAAATCAGATATAGATCATGTTGGTAAGGATATTGTCGTGTGTTGCGCTTGTTATTATGTATATTTTTTAATACATAATTTACTTGATTGTATTTGGATTGCCATTAATCATCAAATCGTATTATTTCATGGTGCTATAGTGCTCGCATTAATATTTGTAGTTGAAAGACTTTATAAAAAATCAGAAGATAAAGAAATTTCTGATTTAATTAACGATAAAGAATCTGGTTGACAAAACCTGTCATGAAGAATAACTGGAAAGAAATAAAAGATAGGGTTAATTATGTTAAATGAAAAGATAAAATTATTAGATCTACTGTATGTTATTGCAAAAGGGAAAAAAAGTATTTTAATAATAACTCTTTTATTTAGTATTGGAGCTGTGGTGTTTTCAATACTCGTAACTCAAAAATGGCAATCAACCGCTATTGTACAACCGATATTGAGCTCTACAGGATTAGATTTAAGTAATATTGGAGGTTCAATATTAAGTGGATTATCAAGTAGTCTTGGAATGAATAGTACAGAGGTTGAGGGAAAGAGACTTGTTGCAATTGCGTATAGCCGCCCTTTTCTAGAGAAGTTAATTAAAGAGTTTAAATTAGATACCTATTTTAAAACAAATAAAGATAGGAAATCAAAGCCAGAAGAGATTCGTGATAATACATTAAAAGAAATTAAAAGTAAGTTGCTATTTGTTACATTTGATGAGAAAGTTGGATTTCTTAATGTAAGTGTTATCACTAAAGATAAATACTTATCTTCAATAATCGCTAATTATGTTGTTAAAGAATTAGATTGCTACAATCAGAATGAAAGAATGACTAAAGCTAAAGAGAAAAGGATATTGTTAGAAAATCGTATTAAATCAATAAACACAGAAATAGAGTCATGTTTAAGTGATTTAGCTACTTTTCAACAAAATACGAGAATTCTTAGTGTTGAAGATCAAGTAAGTAGTTTAATGGAAAATTACATTAAGTTAGAATCTGAAAGAGTAAGTAAACAAATAGCGCTCGATTTATTACTAATTAATTTTGATAAAAACGATTTAAGGGTACAATCTAAAAAAGATGAAGTTAATGTTATCCGTGACTATATCAGAAAATTAGAAAATTCAGATGATTACAGTAAATATATTGTTTCATTAGACAAATTACCAGCGTATGCAAAGGAATACATACAGATTGAATCCAGATTACTGATAAACCGAACTGTTCTAGAATATATCTATCCTCAGTTGGAAATAGCAAAATTAGAAGAAATGAGAGAGTCTACAACATTTGACATTATTGAAGATGCAGTTCCTGCAGGTAGAAGAGCATGGCCAAAACGTGCATTACTATGCATTTCTGTATTTGTTCTCAGTTTTATATTTTCAATTGGGTATGTTCTTATAAAAGATTATATAAAAAGACAAATCAGCATAAATGATAACAAAGAAAAAATTGAAAATATTATAAAAATATTGTTAAACAAAAAATAAAAAAAAATTATGAAAAAGCATCTGCTTAAGTTTATGCAACATTCATTAATTTATGGAGTGAGTAATATTCTATCAAGAACAGTTACTTTTTTTCTTCTGCCTTTATATCTTGCTTATTTATCTGCTTCTGATTATGGAATACTTGAGATAAGTAATACCTTTTTTTCTTTGTTGTTTGTGATTCTGTTGTTAAATATAGATTCCGGATTGTTTAAACTTTTTTATGATAAGACAAATCAATTTACTCAAGAAGAGAAGGTTGGCACAGTATTTTCTTTTTATTTGATTTACGGTTTAATTGTATCTTTAATTTTGATTTTAATATCTCCTTTTATTTCAAACATTTTGTATGGCAATAAATCCTTTATTTATATCACTAATCTAGTGATTATATCTGCTTTTTTACAAGGAATTGTTCAATTGTATCTAGCTCTGTACAGGATGAAAGAAAAACCATTAAATTACTGTATTTTTAATGTTATGCTTACAATCATACTGGCTTTGCTGAATATTTTATT
>Ga0116148_1004574_pt1 | contig 11971 bp, 14 predicted proteins | sample AD_UKC055_MetaG_FD_89786 | JGI IMG/M metagenome (GOLD analysis project Ga0116148, IMG submission 89786) | Active sludge microbial communities of municipal wastewater-treating anaerobic digesters from USA - AD_UKC055_MetaG | ecosystem: Engineered > Bioreactor > Anaerobic > Digestate | place: USA... | reverse complement strand
TTGTCACAGGCCTTGACGATCATAACCAAAGGCAAGCCCAGCGCCAACCGCTTTCAGGCGTAGCAGGTCGATCATGAACGGGCTAGACGGTCTTTTTTCAAGACAAATGAGGACAATGAGGGCAAAATTAAAACAATAATAAATGCAAAAAAATTCGATCACGACTTTCGTTAGGAAAGATAAAAAATCAATTTGACATCCAAGACTAGTCTGACTAGACTATATTATGTAGCTTTTAAATTCTAGGAGACCAAAAAATGAAATCATTCTGGAAACTTCAGGATGCTAAGGCAAAATTTAGTCAGATTGTTGATGAGGCAATCAAAAATGGCCCTCAATATGTTACCAGGCATGGTGCAGAAGCAGTCGTTATTGTTTCAGTTGAAGAATTTGAAGAACTAAAGTCTTCGAAGCCCTCTTTCAAGGATTTTTTGCTTTCCTGTCCAAAGGCTAGTCTTGAATTAGAACTGACTCGGCAAAAAGACTTTCCAAGGAGAATCAACCTTTGAAATACCTTGTAGATACCTGTGTCATTTCAGAGATTGTAAAACCCTGCCCCAATAAATTACTGATTGAATGGCTTCAGGAGACACCTTCGGACCGACTTTTCTTAAGCGTTCTAACTATTGTTGAAATTAGAAAAGGCGTGTCAAAACTCCCAAGTTCTAAAAAGAAAGCCAAACTTACAGAATGGCTAAACACTTTGATTGAAGATTATAAAGACCGGATTCTTGCGGTTGATTTAACTGTTTCTGAAAATTGGGGTGAAATGCAGGCGTCTGCAGAAAAAGAAGGGCTAACACTCGCCACAATAGACGGCCTGATTGCATCAATTGCCAGAACTCACAATTTGATTCTAGTAACAAGAAATGAAAGCGATTTCCAAGGGTGCGATATTCCATTGTTAAACCCATGGAAAAACGAAAAAAATTAACAAAAGCACATCTAACATTTGCCTCGCCCCGTGTAAATGTCATTTGTTTTTTGTTTGAATAAATGCATTCACCCACAATTCAGACTGACTAATACCGGGGACCAAAGTTTTTTTGCTGCCGAAGATGCAGCATCGGTCAGGGAAATGGCCAGGGCAATCGCACTAAAAATCATGCAGTTAAGACTTTTATGAGATAATCCTCATCCCATCCTGCTTTAAGGCGTTTTGATTTTATTCCATTAGATATCGATTTTTCCTTTTTTAGCTGATTAAGTGCTATGTGCCTTAATATCGCGAAGTTTTCTGGTGCATTATCCTTTCTGACTCGGCATTTATCCTCTCTAAAGGCAACATCAAGACTCCAATGCAGCTGGTTTTCAATATTCCAGTGTTTTCGAACTCCCCTTGCAAAAGTTTTTACGTCATTCAAGGAAGTGCAATAAAGCCTGATTTCTCTGGTTTCTCTGTCATTGATTTTTCTTGTCGACTCAACCATTCTTATTGCCCGCAGTCCTTCCCATTCGCTTGCTTTTTTGAAGCATGATAGATCCGGTATTAAGCGATATGTCCTGCTTTCAATTCTTCCATGACCTTTTTCCGTTTGTGAAAATTTACTATGCTCGATCCCGTCGAAGTTAAACCTGACTGCGTCTTCACAAAATGCCCTGACTTCATCATGAAAGAGGCCCTGATTTCCTTTTAGCGCCAGTATATAATCGCCCCCTTTTGATTTTATAGTTTTGGCATGCTCTTTTTGGCAACCCATCGCGTCCATGGTCACGATGCAACCATCAAGATCTAGTATCTCAAGCAATTTTGGCACAGCTGTAATTTCGTTAGATTTTTCTGAAACTTTTACTTGGCCAAGAACACAACCGTTTAAACTGCTCCATGCACTAACCATGTGTATGGCAGCCTTGGATGATGCTTTATCAAAAGAATTTCTGATTGTTTTTCCGTCGATGGACAGTATGTCTTCTCCTGTAGAGCGTCTGAGTTCATCAATCCAAGTGGAGAAACATTTCTGAAACTCAATTGGGCTCAATCTGGCGAATACTCTTCCAAATGTGTCATGGGAAGGAATACCGAAAGGTAAACCACGAAATCGCCCACGGCATCCCTTCTGAAAAAAGAGTCATCAAAGACGGCGACCTTATCAATATCGACGTCTCGGCTGAACTCGACGGTTTCTGGGCCGATAACGGCACCTCTTTCGTGATCGGCCGCGATCTGAACGGCCTGCAGGGTCTCGTCGACTGCTCGAGAAACATCATGATGAGTGCCATCAGCAGCGTCAGGCCGGGAATGCGGGTTTCTGAGCTTGGCAGACATATCGAAAAAATGGCTCAGCAAAGCGGTTTTCGCGTCATAAGAAATCTCGCCGGGCACGGAGTCGGGCGTGCGCTTCACGAAGAGCCCCACTACATACTGAATTGCGAAGACAAAAAAAACACCGCACGCTTCAAAAAGAACTCGGTTGTGGCAATCGAAACCTTTATCGCGACAAAATCCACTCAGGCGGAACAGCTCGACGACGGCTGGACACTGGTCGGCAACCGCGGCGGCTACGTCGCCCAGCACGAACATACGGTTCTAATTTCCGAAGACCGGCCGCAGATACTGACCGCAGCGAACAATATCTGCTGACCTAAACTGCCGGTTTAATTTCGGCAACCTCTCCCTCTGTATGAAAAACCCCTCCAGGAGCAATCCAGGAGGGGTTCTTTATTTGTGTAAAAAACTAAAGCCGGCTCAGACTTTGATTTCGAGAAGGGAGTTCGGGGTGTTGGTCAGCTGCTGCAGGCCCTTTTCTTTGACGACGAAGACGTCTTCGATTCTGATGCCGCCCCATTCAGGCAGATAAATGCCGGGCTCGACGGTAAAGGCCATGCCGGGCATGATTTCGTCTTCGCATTTCGGCGACAGTGACGGCGCTTCGTGAATATCGAGGCCGAGTGAATGGCCGAGGCCATGGCCGAAATTTTCGCCGTAGCCGGCATCGGTGATTATTTTACGGGCAACCGCATCGATATCACGACAGACAGCGCCGACCTTGATCGCTTTGATGGCCTTTGTCTGGGCTTCGAGAACGGTGGCGTAAACCTTTTTGAATTTGGCGGTCGCCTTGCCGAGAAAGATCGTACGGGTCATGTCTGAATGGTAACCGTCGCAGACGGCGCCAAAGTCGATCTTGACCATTTCGTTCTTTTTGAGCTTGCGGTCGCAGGGGTGATGATGCGGGCAGGCTGAATTCGGCCCCGAAGCGATGATCGTCGAAAAACTCGGAGCGTCAGAGCCTTTCATTTTCATGAAAAATTCAAGGTGCGCCGCAACTTCGTTTTCGGTCATGCCGGGTTTGATGATCTTCATCAGTTCGGCAAACGAGGCATCGGCAATCGAAAATGCCGTTTTCAGCGATTTGAGCTCGTCGGTATCCTTGATCTGGCGCAGCCGCTCTACCAGACCTTCGGTCGGGTAGAGATCCATTTTGAATTCTTCAGAAAACAGCAAAAACTGCCTGAGATTCAGCGACTTTTCGACGCCGAGCGCTTTGACGCGCAGTTTTTTCAGGTATTTTTGCATCATCTCGATCTGGTTGTTCTTGAAAATGACGATTTCAGCAGCGTCGCCGATCTCTCTGGCGCTCTGTTCCTGATAGCGGAAATCGGTAAAGAAAACCGCGTGCTTCTTCGTGATCAGCAGAGTGCCGCATGAGCCCGAATAGCCGCAGAGATAGCGAACATTGTTCAAATTGGTGATCAGCATACCGTTGTAATTTTCGGTAAACAGCTCACGTAAAGCTGCAAGACGTTGTTTGTGTTTCATTCTCTTCTCCTTTTCAGCCTGATCGCGCTGAAGCAACAGATCAAAATCTCTCTATTCCTGGCCACGGGCAGGGTTAAGAACCGTTACCTGCCGGTCAGAAAATGGGCTGGCGGCAAGGACCTTCGCCGCTTCGCCGGAAGGGGCAATCATGGTGATCGCCATCTTTTTCTCATCGAGCATCGCGCGCGCCACCTCTTTAATATCTTCGAGCGTTACGCGAAGATATGGAGCGAGCGTGTTTTCGGGCAGCTGCGGCTCGACATTATACAAAAAGCCGGTCGACAGACGATTCATGCGATTAGTCGTGCTTTCGAGAGCGATCAGCAGATTACCCTTGAGCTGCTCGCGGGTATCTTCGAGCTCTTTCTTCGTCAAACCCTTCGCAGCGATCTTTTCGACTTCGTTATGAAAGAGTTCGAGCACCTTCTGAAGATGCTCCATTGACGTGCCCGCGTAAACGCCGAACAGGCCGGTTTTTTTGTAAGACGTGTGATACGAATAAACCGTATAGGCCAGACCGCGCTTCTCGCGGATTTCCTGGAACAGGCGACTGCTCATACCACCACCGAAAGCAGCGTTCAAAATGGTAATCGCGAAGCGGCGAGAATCTGAGAACGAAACGCCCTCGGTGCCGAGGGTCAGATGCACCTGCTCGATATCTTTCTGATAGATCGTCGAAGCTATCGACGGCTTGACCGCCGACTCACGCGGCTTGAATTCACCCGAACGCAGAGTTTTGAGCTTCTTTTCGAGCAGCTTCTGCAGTTCATCCCAGTCGAAGTTGCCGGCAACACAGACAAGCAGATTACCGGTCACATACTGGCGGTTGAAAACATCGTAAATCTGGTCGCGCTTCATGCCCGCAACCGTTTCGGCAGTGCCGAGAATCGGGTTGCCGAGCCGCGAGTGTTTCCAGAGATTCTGCCCGAGCAGCTCGTGAATGATCTCATCGGGCGAATCCTCATACATCTTGATTTCTTCGAGAATGACACGACGCTCGCGTTCGAGCTCTTCAGGGTCGAACTGCGAATTGATCACCATGTCGGAAAGCACGTCGACGGCGACGTCGAGCTTGTCTTTCACGACTCTGGCGTAGTAGCAGCAGTAGTCCTTGGCGGTAAAGGCATTGAGATAACCGCCAATGCGGTCGAATTCGCTGGCGATCATGCGCGGCGAACGCTTCTTCGTGCCTTTGAACATCATGTGCTCGATAAAATGCGAAACTCCCATCATTTCGGGGGTCTCGTAAAGCACACCGCTTTTCAGGAACATGCCGATGGAAACGCTCTGCACGGTATCGAATCTTTCGGCAATTATTTCGACACCGTTGTTCAGGGTCAGCTTAAGATAGGGCGAAGCTTGCAAACTAGTTCTCCGGGGTCTGAGTTGGAACCGAATCAGCGCTATTATCTTCTATCGGCATAAGTCCCTGACTATCGTTGAATTCTTTTTCACTGGCACGCTGGTCTCTGACCGCTTCTTCTTTCTGCCCTTCGGGGGTCAGCTGATCAGGGATGTCAACCGACGGAACCGGCAGTTCCTTGAGACTCTTCATGCCGAAATAATAGAGAAAATCCTGGGTGGTTGAATAGAGGCGCGGCTTGCCAAGAACCTGCTTTTCGCCCGAAACATAGATCAGCTTCTTTTCGAGCAGGTTCGAAATGACGCCATCGCAGCTGACGCCGCGGATAGCATCGACTTCGGCTCTGGTAATCGGCTGTTTAAACGCGATTACCGACAGAGTTTCAAGCGCCGGCAGCGACAGGGAAACGAGCTTCTGGCCGTCGAGCCGCTGAATGAATTGCGAAATGCGCGCCTTGGTTGCCAGCTGCACCCCGTTTTCGAGAATGGCGATCTGCAGGCCGCTTTTTTCGTCTTCATCGTAGGCCTTTTTGCGGGCCTGTACGACTTCAGTCACCCGTTCAGGAGAAATCGACAGAACGGCGGCGAGCTTTTCGATGCTGATTGGCTTGTTCTGAACCAGAAGCAGACCGTCGAGAGCCGCACAAAGCAGTTCAAAACTAGCTTCCTCACGGGGTTCGGCAACCGGCTGCTGTTCGTGGGTTTCGACTATTTCTTCGGTTGTCTGATTTATGTTATTTTCGCTGTTTTCCATGGTCACTCCTGAGTTTCTGCGACGGTCAGGTTCTCTTCTTCAGAAAGCATTTCGTCGGCGTTGGCAAATTCTTCGGGTTTTTCCGGGTCAGCAGGCAGCTCGGCTTCGGGTGCGGGGCGCCCGTTTTTGCCCTGCCGCAGAACGATGGGTTCGAAGTTGGCTTTCTGGGCAAAAGCAAGTTCGCCGGTGCGTGCCATTTCGAGAACAGCCATGAACGACAGCACCGTTTCGTAGCGGGTGGCACCCTTTTTCAGCAGTTTGCCGAAGGTGACTTCGCCCTTGAATTTCTTGAGCATGTCGCGAATTTCATTGATGCGGTCGAGAATACCTATTTTTTCAAGAACAACCCGGTGAATCGGCGGGCTGAGCCGGCGTCTGACAAGCGCATGAAAGATATTCAGCAGCTCGACCGGCCCGATATTGATTTCGAGAATCTCTTCTGGGCCGCGCTCGAGGTCAGACGAACGGGTAAAGATGCGCGAGGCGCTGCGTTCCATCTCACGCAGCTGCAGTGCGACGAGTTTGAAACGCCGGTATTCGAGCAGTTTTTCCACGAGGCCGGCGCGGGCATCTTCTTCATACATGCTCTCGTCTATGTCTTCATCACCCGACATCATCTCTTCGGGCTTTTCTTTAGGCAGCAGCATTTTCGATTTGATTTCGAGAAGCGTGGCAGCCATGATAAGAAAGCCGGAAGCGACTTCCATGTCGAGGATTTCCATCATCTGCAGGTATTCGAGATACTGACCGGCGATGTGTGCGATCGGAATATCGTAAATATTGATCTTCTGCTCTTCAATCAGGTGATAGAGCAGATCGAACGGGCCTTCAAAGACCGGAAGTTTTACCTGGTAGGCGCTCATTAATAAAGGAAACCCATTGCCTTTCGCACTGAATGCATCGTCTCACCGGCAACCTCGTGCGCGCGTTTTTCGCCGGCAGCGAGAACGTCGGCGATGTAACCCGGGCGGGCCTTGATCTCTTCGCGGCGCTGGCGGATCGGCTCGAGCATGGCGTTGATGCGTTCGAACAGGATGTTTTTGCAGTCGCGGCAGCCGATGGCGGCGCTGCGGCAACCGGCCCCGAGCTCTTCGAGACGGTCGGGCGTATAAATCTTGTGGTAGGCGTAAACGGTGCAGACTTCGGGGTCACCCGGGTCATTGCGGCGTACGCGCTGCGGGTCGGTGATCATCTGCTGAATTTTATCCTTGAGACTGGCTGGCGTTTCGCGCAGTTCGATGCTGTTGTTATAAGATTTGCTCATTTTGCGTTTGTCGATACCGAGCAGCATCGGCACTGACGACAGAATCGCTTCGGGCTCTTTGAGGATGTCACCATAATTGCCGTTGAAGCGCCTGATGATTTCGCGACTGAGTTCGAGATGCGGCAGCTGATCACGGCCGACCGGAACGACTTCAGCATTGTAGCAGGCGATGTCGGCGGTCATCAACACCGGGTACATCAGTTTGCCGAGCGAAACGGTCGAACGGGCTTCGTCGTCGCGCACATCGTCTTTGAAAGTCGGGCAGCGCTCGAGCCAGCCGAGCGGCGTCATATTGCTGAGAATCACGGCCAGTTCGGCATGTTCGAGCATCGAAGACTGGCGCATGATGACTGATTTTTCGGGGTCGATACCGACGCTGAGCCAGTCGACAATCATTTCATCGATGACTTCAGGAAGATTGTCGATTTTGAGACGGTCAGTAAAAGCGTGCCAGACGGCGGCAAAGAAGAAGCATTCGTATTTTTCCTGGAGGGCGACCCAGTTTTTGAGGGTGCCTTCGAGATGCCCCAGATGCAGAGAACCGGTGGTTCTCATTCCGCTTACCAGTCTTTTCTTTGCCATTGTTATCTCCTGTTGTGCAGCTAAAGTTCTGTTTTATCAGCTTTCAGAGCCACGCGGGCCCATCAGTATTCGGTTGCCTTGAGTGCCTCTTCGGCGGCCAGCAGTGTCTCAGAATCGGGTCGCAGCAGGCGTACCTTTTCCCAGCATTCGCGGGCCTTATCAAGTTTTTTAAGTTTGAAATAGCCGACGCCAAGGTTATATTGTGCTTCGGCGTAATTCGGTTCAATTTCGACCGCTTTTTCCCAGTATTCGATAGCCTTGTTGAGCTCGTTTTTCTTGTCATAAAGATTGCCCATCGTGAAAAAGGCGGTATGCTCAGCAGTGCCGGCGGCCAGTAAAGGCGTCAGCAAATGCTCGCTCTCGGTAAGGCGGTTCTCATAATAATAGGCACGTGCCAGCAGCAGTTTCTGCTGATTTTCAAGTCGGCCGGTACTGGCAAATGGTTCGAGCACGGCAATCGCGAGCGGGTAAAAGCCGAGACTGACGGCCATGCGGCCGACCGCAAAGGCTTCCTGCTGGCTGCTGATGCTGCCCGGATTAATCTGCTGCAGGTAGAAACCGACATTTTCACGGTTATAGCTGGCATCTTCGACACTGGCCATCTGCAACAGCAGCTGCGTATTGGCCGGGTCGCGTTCAAGCGCCGGCTTAACGATCTTTTCAGCTTCAGAAAAGCGACCGGCATTAATCAGCGCCTGACCGATTCTGACAGCCTCTTCGGTTGGCAACGGGCCATCTTCGGCTTTCTGCAGAAGCTTTTCGAGTTCAGCATCGCAGACAACGCCGACGGTTGAGTCTTCGAGTTTGAATTTGAGCACCGGCGCGATTTTCTGTTCGCTGTCGACTTTGAAATAAAGGTCGATACGTGACTGGGTGCTCGGAAAAACATTGAAAGAGGTTTTCGCCGCCCGGCCTTCCTGGTCGATTACGGCCGGAAAAGTGTTATGAAGCTCAAGTTCGAAATCTTTCAGCGGGTCGATCGAGAAGGTTTTGACACCGGTATTAACCATCGTCAGATTGATATAAACTTCGTCCTGGCGGGCCTGACCGCCGAGCCCCGACTGAAACGGGCGCCTGACGTATTCGTTGACGGTCAGCACAAAGCCCGAAGGGTGCAGCACGTCTTCACCCATGAAGAACACCGGCCCGCCAGCCTGCGCCAGCAGAGCAGGTGAACAAAAGAAGACGAAAAGAATTAACAGAACAAAATAAATCTTTCTGTGCATAGTGGCAGGTATTGTAACACATCCCCGCCCCCAAATAAACCTCTGGATCAGGCAAGTGAAAAATTACACAAAGCATTGTAATTCACTCTGCTGCAACACGAAAAAATCAAATACTGATCCAGGTCAGCCGTGAAAAACGAGCAGGTAATCGTAGGCGTCGATCGAGCGGTCAACAGCTTTGAAGAACAGGCGTGACTGGCCGTAGCGCGATGAAAAGGCGCTGCGCATCGGTTCGACGATTTCCTGTTCGTAGAGTTTTGGCGGCAGGTCGCGGCCTGACCAGCAGAGAACCGCCATGTCAGCATTGGCGGCCAGACGCACAAAAGTCGAATAATCGGGTGTCTTCTCAAACGAGATAAGGTAGCGACGCAGGCAGTTTTTTATGTCGCGGCGAGCCTGCTCCAGATCGGCATGACCGTGAAACCACGCATAAAAGACGGTCTGCAGTTCTGCTTCCTGAGTTTCTTCGTCGTCGAACATCAGCGGAAAAGCGACCAGCGGGTTACGATCGACTGCAAGTTCGTCGAGAGCGATGTTTGAAATCTCGATGCGACCAGTTCGACCTTTGACGAAACTGCGATGCTGTTCAAGGCAAAAAGCCATTATCTGATCAGGTTCGAGCGTCTGCCGACTCACAAAACCCTTGCTGGTGAGCCAGTAAGAGAGTATCTGATAAACGGCGGCCCAGAAGATTTCGCGCTGTTTTTCATCATCGATCTCGTAAGCGGCTTCGCGCCAGTAAAACAGGTAATCCAGCTGTTTGCTGGTAAACAGGCGGTCTTTCCAGGTCTTGAACGGGTTCATTTCGAGTTCGAGCGGCTTTTTGATCACCTGATTGAACTTCTGAAGATTTTTTTCGCTGAAACCGCCATCACGGCTGTTCAACCATGCACGCGCCAGCATAGCCTGACTGTCAATGGGTGAATTGAGATAGAGGGTAATTTCTTTGCGGCTGAGCCAGTTCAGAGCTGAAAAGCGATGAAAACACGGAAAAAAGATCGAGTCAACGCCACCTATTTCCCCTACCGCTTCAAGCAGCCATGATGATTGCAGACGCAGCATTTCAGTTGTTCCCGGCGGCCGGCGACAGCTTCAGCCAGAGTGCAGCCAGTTCGGGGTCAAACTGCAGACCGGCCTGACGCTCGATTTCGGCATCGATGTCTTTCTGGCTTTTATACTGCTTCAGACGATATGACCTTGAATGGCGCATTGCTGAAATGGCGTCGGCGATGGCGAGAATGCGGGCAGCTTTCGGAATCTCTTCGCCCTTGAGATTATCAGGGTAACCAAGACCATCCCAGCGTTCGTGATGCCAGCGGATAATGGCTGGCACTTCATCGGGAGCCTGCATACGGCTTTTCAGGTGCAGTTCGCCAAGCAGCGGGTGGGTGCGCATCAGATAAGTCTGCTCGTCATTGAGGCGTTCGGCGGTGCGCAGAATTTCACGCGGCAGAAGGGTTTCGCCGACATCGTGCAACATCGCTGCAGCCTTGAGAGCCTGCAGCTGTTCGCCTTCAAAGCCGGCGGCGGCAGCGATTTTTTCGGCAGTCTGTGCAACTTCGAGTGAATGGGCGGCATCATAGCCTTCGATGCGGTCAACGATCGAGGCAACACCCGAAACAAACTGGGAATAGCGCTCTTCAGTCGGGCTGGTGCGTTCGCGCAATTCGAAATAACGATAGGCAAGCCAGGTGACCAGAACGATCAAAACTGCATTGAAAACTGAAATCAGCATAATTTAAAACCCAAAGTTGGCACCGACGATAAAACGATGCCGGTCATAGATCCTGCTTGGAGTGTAAAGACCAAAATCGAGACTCAGGGCTTCGTCAAAAGCGTGACGAAGACCAAGAACAAAATCATTACCCGAATAGTCAATCGTCAGTTTTGTATCTATATCCAGATTCAGACTGGCGCCCATGATAAAGAACACCGGGTCAACCTCGGCGCTCTTCTGGCTGTAACGGCCAAAAGAAGCCTTCTTTTCGTCAGGGTTCATGGCTATATTGGTGCCAAGACCGAGAACAACGCGATTGCCGGGCATGCCGGTCAGCAGCATCACTGAATCCTGGTAGCCCTCGTTCGGGTCGAGAACGGCAGCAACCGCCATGTTCGGCCTGACCTTGTATTTGCCGGCGAACATCGGCTCAGTCTGCTCGGCCTTGCCGCGAATGGCAAAACGTTTGACAATAGCCACTTCTGAGTCGTCAGAAAAAGCGAAAACGCCTTTAAACGTGGCCTCGTTGAATTCGGTCTCGCCGACCATGTGAATGGCAGCGCGTGCTCCGCCCGGAGACAGAACGTCAAGACCCGGCACAATCATGGTACCGCTCAGGCCATTAACCGTGGCATTGGCATGCACGGCCGGCGCCGGTGCGAAACACAAACCGAGACAATAGAAAAGGGCCGCAACGCCCGCTTTTAAAAAGCGCTGCCGCCCCTGTTTCAGCAAATTATGCGAATCAGTAGCCTTCGATTTCGTCGAGCTTCTGTCTGACGCTGTCTGCTTCACTATGACCGGGGAACTTTCTGAGAAATTCCTGATACGATGCCCGGGCCTTGTCATAGTCCTTAAGTTCCTTTTCGTAGAGTTCGCCTTTGCGCAGAAAGGCATCTGCAGATACATCGGCATCAGGATACTTTTCGGTTACCGAATTATAATAATCGATCGCTTTTTCGACGTTTTCAGAGCTTTTGCGGTATCTGATCTTGCCGTCGATCACCTGAGTCTTCATCGAATCCATGTCCTGCTCATAGATGCGACCAAGGCGATAGACGAGATCTTCGCCGCCCGGCGCATCGGGGAAACGCTGCAGCATTTCTTCGAGAGCTTTCGCCGCTCCCTGGTAATCCTTTTCTTTTTCGTCAAGCATGCCGATCAACTTGCGATATCCGGAAATGGCATCATCAGGGTCAGTGCTCGCCGAAATCGCTTTGCGGTAAGCGTTGGCCGCTTCCTTGAAGTTGCCAGATTCGGCGTGCATATCGCCGAGGTCCATGTTTGCCTTGATTTCCTGCTCGTC
>Ga0116148_1004567_pt1 | contig 11984 bp, 7 predicted proteins | sample AD_UKC055_MetaG_FD_89786 | JGI IMG/M metagenome (GOLD analysis project Ga0116148, IMG submission 89786) | Active sludge microbial communities of municipal wastewater-treating anaerobic digesters from USA - AD_UKC055_MetaG | ecosystem: Engineered > Bioreactor > Anaerobic > Digestate | place: USA... | reverse complement strand
TCCATGGAATTTCTGAAAGAGGCTTTCAAGGGAGAATCTCAGGCCCACCAGCAGTACGAGGCATTCGCCGAACGCGCTCTGCAGGACGGATACCCGCAGGCGGCGCGCCTGTTCAGGGCTGCGGCGCAGGCTGAAACCGTGCACGCGATAAACCATCTGAAGGCGCTCGGCTCCATATCCGATACCCGGGACAATCTTCTCAAAGCCGTCTCAGGCGAAACACACGAGTTCGAACATATGTATCCCGAGATGCTCCAAGCAGCAGTCGACGAAAAGAACAAGCAGGCCGAGCGAACATTCCGTTATGCGCTCGAGGTGGAAAAGATTCACGCAGCCCTCTATGCAAACATGCTGGATGCCCTCGAGAGCGGCCAGGAGGAGTATCCCTATTATATCTGTCCGGTGTGCGGCTACACGGCCGAAAAAAAAGCGCCCGGACAGTGTCCCGTCTGCGGAGCGCTCGGAAACAAGTTCAGGGAGGTGGCCTGACGGTTTCGCCGGGTCTTTTCACCACATCTGAATGAACCTGCATGCAGGGTCCTGACCCCATCCTCGAGTGGGCGGGGCCCTGTCTCCAAAGATTTTTCCCCTCGAGATATCAACGCCGGTCCATCTCCCGGCATCTCTGTCTTGACCGCCGTGTTCAGAGATACTAATGAACATCTTCATGCTCGATTCCTTTGTGAAAACCCTCGCCGGCCCCTGCATGATCAGGGAACGCCATCCGGTTCTCGCCTGCTGCTCGGGCGGGGTCGATTCCATGGTGCTTCTGGATCTGCTTGCGCGCGCATGCGAACAGATGCGCCTCAAGCTGGGCGTCGTGCACGTGGACCACGGGATCAGGGGGGAGTCTTCCCGCACCGACGCGATCTTTGTCGAAGAGCGCTGCGCAGCGCTCGGTCTTCTCTGCCACGTCTACCGGCTCTCTCTCGGCCCCAACACCCCGAACCTGGAGGAAGAGGCCAGGCGCAGGCGCTACGAGGCCATCCGCGCCTGTATGATGGACAACGGCTACACGGCGGCCGCAACAGGCCACACCATGGACGACCAGGCCGAAACCCTGATCTACCGGTTCATCCGGGGCAGCGGGGTCAGGGGCCTGGCCGGCATGGAGATCCGGAACTCGTGGGGCCTCGTCCGGCCCCTGCTCGTATTCACCCGGGATCAGGTGGAGGAATATGCCGCTGTCCGCGGGATCCCGTCAGTCGAGGATGTCACGAACCGCGACCCTGCGATTGCCAGGAATCTCATCCGCCGCGAAATCATCCCCGTCATGAGGAAGATCAACCATTCGGTGATCGAATCCGCCTGCCGGCTGGCAGACATCGCGAGAAAAGAAGGAGAACTGGTTGAAGATCTCTCGAAGGAGATCGAGAAATCGGCCTGCGAGCACAGCTGGGGCATTGTTCGGGTGTACCGGTCCCGCGAGCTGTCCGGCGCCCCCCGGGCCGCCGTCGAGCGCATGGTGATCAGGGTTCTCTCGGACATGCTCGGCGAACCGCGGGGGATCGATTCGTCGCAGGTCGGGCTGGTCATGGACGTCATAGCCGGCTCCATGCGTGCGCATACCGTGAGGCGCCGGGTGCGGGTGCAGAATGACGGAGGCCGTGTCGCCTTCTCAATCACCGGCCCGGCGCCCTTCTACGAGTTTCAGGCGGATCGGCCCGGAACCATGACGATCGCCCCGCTCGGACAGCGGATACGGATATTTTCGAAAAGCCGCGGAGCCGTGCGGGCGAGCATCAGATCGCTGCTTCCGGGAGACCGGATCGGAGATGAGCGTGCGGTGAGGGTCCTTGCAGAGCACGGTATCGCGAAAGCGCTGAGACCATTCTGGCCCGTGCTGATCTCCTGCGGCCGGATCGTGTCGGTGGCCGGAGTGCTTGATTCATGCCCTGAGACAGAGCTGAAAACGGAATTTCCCTGTCATGGATAGCATTCAGACACAGCTTTCGCGAGTACGGTCCATAGGTGCGCTGCCCCTGTCGCTGCAGGCCCTCGTCGTGGCGTGCGTTTTCAGGCAGGGGCAGAAGAGCGTCCTGTGGATCGCGGAAAATACCGAAGAAATGTACCAGATCCAGGAAAACCTCTCGGTGTTCCTGGACGAAGATCTGATCCGGATCTATCAGAACCTCGACGTCAGGCCGTATCAGGACGACAGCCCGTCCCGGGAGGTATCGGCCCGGCGCATTTCCCTGCTCTTCAGCCTGCTCTCCGGCAGCCCCGGCGTCTTCGTCGCGCCGTTTGATTCCCTGCTCCTGCCGGTCATGCCTCCGGGCGACCTGGTCGGCTCGGCGATCCATCTGGCCGTGGACAGGGACGTCGACCGTGACGCGCTTGCCGAACGGCTCGTGCGCATGGGATACACTCGCGAGGCACTCATCGACGACATCGGGCAGTTCAGTATCAGGGGCTCGGTGGTGGATATCTTCTCGCCGGGTATGGATGAGCCGGTGAGGATAGACCTCTTCGGCGACACCATCACCTCCATCAAGACCTTCAGGCTCGCCACTCAGCGATCGGGCGGGCAGCTCGGCAGCGTCACCATACTTCCGGCCGGCGAGATCCTCCTGGACATGAGCCATGTGAGGAACGCACGGCCGTGGCTGCGCCGCATGAAGGGTTCCTCCATGGGCGAGCTCATCACGGACATCGAGCAGGGGATCTCTCCGCCCGGCATCGAGTCGTACCTGCCTCTGTTCTACGAAAAACCGGCAACGGTGTTCGACTATCTGCCATCCGGGACGCTCATCGCAGGCCCTGACCCGTTCACTCTGGACACCTGGTATGAAAAGACCTACGCCGTCTTTGCACACGCATACGAGAAGCTGGGAGACCGCAAGGGCGGATACCTGCCGCCTGAATCGTTTCTCGCTGCCAAAGAGGACGTGACCGGCGCCGCAGGCGGCACAGAGGTACGCATTTCCACCTCGCTCGATGGAGAGGGCGCGTCTGTGCCGTTCAGCACCATTTCTCTGATGGCACAGGCGGGCAGGGCGAGCGAAGCCCTGATAGAAACCGCGACCTCATTGAAGGATCAGGGAATGGATGTGTTCGTGTTTGCGGGCAGCGACATGCTCATGGAGCGCCTCGCCTATGCACTCACCAACCGGGATCTCGCACCGGCCGAGGCACACGGCTCCTCGCTCTTTTCCCGCAGCGGCTGGGGGTCGAAGGTCTTTCTTGCGCCCGGGTCCCTGTCTTCGGGGTTTGTCCTGCCCTCTCTCGGGGTGGCCGTTCTCTCGGCGGACGAGGCAATGGGAGCCCGTAAGCGCCGCAGGAAAGGGGCTGCAGGCGGAGCACCGCTCCTGAACCCCTTCACCCAGCTCAACGTCGGCGACGCGGTGGTGCACCAGGAAAACGGGATCGGCATTTTCAAGGGCGTTGTTCGCCTCGAGCTCGACGGCTTCAAGAGCGACTTCGTCCTCCTTGAGTATCTGGGGGGAGACAAGCTCTATGTGCCGGTTTATAAACTATCTCTCCTCCAGCGCTACATCGGGGATACGGACGTGTTCATTATCGACCGTCTGGGAGGGACCCGGTGGACCCGGGCCACGGCAAAGGCCCGGGAATCGGTGGCGAAGCTCGCGAACGAGCTGCTCGCTATCTATGCGAAGCGCGAGAGCAGCTCCGGCTTCAGCTATGACACGTCTGCGGCGGTGATGGAAGAGTTCGAGGAGACTTTCCCCTACGAGGAAACCGACGATCAGCTCAAGGCGGTCGAAGACGTGTATGCCGACATGGCGTCCGCACGCCCCATGGACCGCCTCGTCTGCGGCGATGTTGGCTACGGCAAGACCGAGGTCGCCCTGCGCGCCGCCTATGCCGCGGTCATGTCCGGCAGACAGGTGGCTGTGCTCGTGCCCACAACGCTCCTTGCCCGGCAGCATCTCAACACCTTCCGGCAGCGGCTCTCCTCATGGCCGATCCGGGTTGAGGCGATATCCGGATTCTCCACCTCCGCCCAGAACGCTCAGATCATCGGGGATCTGGAAAAGGGGCGGGTGGACATTGTCATCGGGACCCACGCGCTGCTTTCCGAGCGGGTGAAGTTCAGGGATCTTGGCCTGCTCATTGTCGACGAAGAGCACCGATTCGGAGTGAAGGACAAGGAAAAGATCAAGTCCAAGCGCGCCGAGGTGGATATTCTCACGCTCACCGCTACGCCCATCCCCCGGACGCTCAACATGGCGATATCCGGCATCCGCGACCTCTCCATCATCGAGACGCCTCCCGTGGACAGAAAGTCCATAGAGACCACGGTGAGCAGGTTCGACGAAGAGGAGGTCCAGCAGGCCATCACGCGCGAGCTGATGCGTGGCGGCCAGGTGTTCTTCGTGCACAACCAGGTGTCGACCATCGATACCATGGCCCGGCGTATTTCCGAGCTGGTCCCCCTGGCGCGCGTAGGTGTGGCCCACGGGCAGATGTCGCGCCCGCAGCTGGAAAAGATCATGTCGAAGTTTCTCGACCGGTCCGTGAATGTGCTGGTGACATCCGCCATCATCAGCTCGGGCATCGACATTCCCTCGGCCAACACCATCATCATCAACCGGGCGGACAAGTTCGGTCTGGCGGATCTCTACCAGCTCCGCGGCAGGGTGGGGAGATCGAAAACCAGGGGGAACGCCCTTCTGCTCACCCCGGCTGCAGGCCAGATCACCAAAGACGCCAGGAAGCGCCTGGCCGCGATCAAGGAGTACGAATCGCTCGGGGCGGGTTTCCAGATGGCGCTTCGCGACATGGAGATCCGCGGTGTGGGCGATATCCTGGGCAGGGCGCAGTGGGGGCACGTGACGGCGATCGGCTACGAGCTCTACCAGCAGATGCTGAAGGAGGCCGTGGACAAGCTCCAGGGCAAGGAGGTGGTGCAGGAGATCGACCCCGAGATACACATTCACCTCGACGCCTATATCCCCGAAGAGTACTGCCCGGATCAGCACCTCAGGCTGGGGCTCTACAAGCGCCTGTTCTCCGCCGACGCATCCGTGCTGCCCGAGATCCTGAGCGAGATCTCGGATCTCTACGGCGATCCTCCCAAGGCCGTCAGGGAGCTCATCACCATCGCAGAGATCAGGGACCGCCTGAAGAAGATGCGAATCAAAAAACTGGAAAGGGAAAACAACCATTTGAGGTTATACCTCGGCCGTGATAGCATGGTCGATCTGGGGGTTCTGATCGACATGGTCACTGTCAGGCAGGGCAGGCTCTATCCCCAGGGGGTCGTGGAAATACCGATAGGGGCGGAGGATGTATCGAATGAAGTACGCGATATTCTCTATCGCATTGCTTAGCATCATTGTCACGGCGTGCGGCGACCGGAAGAATGCCTGTCTGATCAGGGTCGGAGACGCGTGCATCAGCAGGCAGGCTTTCCAGGAGCGGATGGAACGCTTTGCCGAGGAATCCATGATCACCTCAGAGGATCAGCTCGATGCCATGAAGCCGGTCTTTGTGGACAATATCATCGAGGAGGAGCTCATCCTGCAGTACGCGCAGAAGGGATTCATCACGGTGAGCGACGAGGAGGTGGAAATATCCATGAAGGGCTTCCTCGAAGGCATCGACAAGGGGGATCTCGACAGGCTGCTCACCGAGGAATCCCGGAACATCAACGACATGCGCGAGTTCATCCGGAAACGGGCGCTTATAAAACGCACCATCGAACGGGCTGTCCACAAGGACATTTCGGTGACGGCCGAGCAGGTCAGGCAATATTACGAAGCCCACGAGGAGGAGTTCATGCATGAGCCGACCGTGGAGCTCCACCATGTGTTCGTAACGAACAAATACGAGGCAAAGGAGGCCCTGAGAAGGCTTCGTGCAGGGCTTTCCCTCGAGGAGGCGGTGCGCGAGTTCGGCGACGAGCAGGACAAAGAGGGCTCGGGATTCATGGGGGTGTTCGCGAAAGGAGACCTGCCGAAGGAAGTGGAGGATGTGGTGTTCTCCATTCCCGAGAGGAGGTACTCGAACATCATTCAGACACAGCGGGGCTACCATATCTTCTTCGTGGCGAAGCGGACTCAAGGCGGAAAGCTCTCGCTCATCGAGGCGTCCGACCAGATCCGGGAAAAACTGGTGGAAGAATCGTTCGAAAAGAAGTATGCAATCTGGATCGAGGATCTCAAGAAAGAATTTCCCGTCGAGGTAAACTGGGATGGAGTCAAAGAGGTTTCGATCAGCGGTTAGCATACTTGTCTGCCTGGCCCTCGTGGCGATCGCCGGAGGGGGGGCCCATGCCGAGAAGATAGACGGCATCGTGGCTGTGGTGGACGACACCATCATCATGGTCTCGGACTTGGAGGAGCGGATGAAGGAGCTCGGCGCACCGGCGGACAGCAAGAAAGTCGAGCGCCAGGTACTGGAGCTCATGGTAGAGGATATCGTGGTCAGGAAGATCTACACCTCTCTCGGCCTGCCTCCGGTGAGCGAGCAGGAGGCGCAAGACCTGTCAGAAAAGTCCGGTATGACCGTTCGCGACGCCGGGAGCTATATCCGGAAGGCCGCCCTGATGGAGATGATGGTCCGCTCGCGTGTCGTCGTGACCGAAAACATGATCAGGAACCACTACGAAAACCAGCCGCAATACCGGGGCAGGGATTCGGTGCGGCTCAACCAGATCCTCATCCGGAAAGACTCCGCCAAGGCGGCTCGCGCGCTTGATGAGCTGAATGCCGGCAAACCGTTCGCAGAGGTCGCCGGGCGGTACTCCGATGTCCTGTCCTCGGGAAGCGCGGATATCGGATGGGTTGCCGTGGAAGACCTCTCGGAAGAATTGAGGGCTTCCCTGAAGGCCGCGAAACCGGGCGATGTCGTCGGCCCCCTTTCAGTGAGCGGATATACGGCCTTCTACCAGCTCGTCGAGCGGGGCGTCCACGGCGCCAGGCCGCTGGAGGAGGTCAGAAACGAGATCACCGCCGATCTCCAGAAGAAATATCAGCTGGAGGCATTCAATCACTGGCTGAAGAAGATGATGTCCCAGTATTTCATCGGGATTTATATATAAAGAAAGCATACCTGCAGGAAAATCAGAGCGGGATCCCCTTTCACGCGGCTCTTACGTTTTTTTGCATCTCACGTCCTTTAAAGAAGTATCGGGTGACATTTTCTTCGAGTCCTGATAATAGATCCGCTTGAAAAGGACATGCAGAAACCGGCAACAATAGGCTACAGACAGCAGGGAAAAGGAAATACGGTCCGGAAACCGACATATGCTGCAGCACCCGGGAGCGGGCCCCGAAAAGCGCATACTTATCATGGAAGCAGGCATGAAGCGGTTATGCAGTCGGCATCGAGAGCCCATTCCCCGTCAATCCGGCAGGTTTCAGCCTTTGAGCCCCGCCTCACAGACAAGGACACATGAAGGACTACATCGAGATCAAAGGAGCATCGGAGCATAATCTCAAAGGGATCGACGTCATGATCCCCAGGAACAAGTTTGTGGTCGTCACCGGGGTCTCGGGCTCCGGCAAGTCGTCGCTCGCGTTCGACACCCTCTACGCCGAGGGCCAGCGGCGATACGTAGAGTCGCTGAGCGCATACGCCAGACAGTTTCTCGAGCAGATGCCCAAGCCCCAGGTCGAGTCCATCGAGGGACTCTCGCCCGCGATCGCCATCGAGCAGAAGACCACGTCGAACAATCCCCGGTCGACCGTGGGAACCGTGACCGAAATCTACGATTACCTGCGCGTGCTCTTCGCGCGCGTCGGCACCCCTCACTGCTGGGTGTGCGGCCGGGCGATCGAGTCTATGACCATCCAGCAGATGGCGCATGCAATACTCGAGCGGGAGCCGGGATCAAAGGTCATCGTCTACGCGCCCGTGATCACCGGCAGGAAGGGGGAATACACCAAGCTCTTCGAGAGCCTCGCAAAAGACGGGTTCGTCCGGGTGCGCATCGACGGCGAGGTGTATGATATCGAGGAGGTCCCGCATCTTGACAAGAACAAGAAGCACAGCATCGACGTGGTGGTGGACAGGCTCGTAATCAAGGAGGGCATCCAGCAGCGGCTCGTGGATTCCATCGAGATCGCATGCAGGCTCTCCGGAGGCATCCTCAAGATCAGCGACGACAAGGGAGACGAGACAGTGTATTCCGAGCACTACGGGTGCCCGGTCTGTAATGTCTCATATCCGGAGATCTCGCCCCGGATGTTCTCGTTCAACAACCCTCACGGCGCATGCGGCTATTGCACCGGCCTCGGGGTGCTGCTGGAAATCGACCCCGAGCTGGTGGTGCCCAACCCGCGGTTGTCGCTCATGCAGGGCGCTGTCCTGCCCTGGGGCTCGCCCCCCGGGAGGTTCGCGACCCGGCTCATCAGGCACCTGGCGCGGGTCCTGCGGTTCGACCCGAACACGCCGTTTGCCGATCTCGACGACGATGTGAAGCATTCCATCCTGTACGGCGATGCCGTCAGGGGCCCGTACGGCAACCTCTACGAGGGGGTGATACCGAACCTTCGGAGGAAGCTGAACGAAACCGAAAACGGCGAGATCCGCTCGGACATCTCCCGTTTCCTGAGCAACAAGAACTGCCCCGAATGCGGAGGCGCACGGCTCAAGAAGGAGATGCTCCATGTCCGTGTGGGAGGGAAGAATATCCAGGAGCTCACCGAGACGAGCGTGGACTGCCTGCTCCAGTTCTTCGACTCCCTGAGCCTGAGCCCCAAGAATCAGGAAATCGCGGGCAGGCTCATCAAGGAGATCAGGGACCGGCTCGGGTTTCTCGCCTCGGTGGGAATCGGGTACCTCACCCTGGCCCGCACCGCGGGTACCCTCTCGTCCGGAGAGTCGCAGAGGATCAGGCTCGCGACCCAGATCGGGTCGGCGCTCATGGGAGTCATGTACATCCTGGACGAGCCCACCATCGGGCTGCACCAGCGCGACAACGACCGGCTCATCAACACCCTGATGCACCTGAGAGACCTTGGCAACACGCTCATCGTGGTGGAGCACGACGAAGACACCATCCGTGCCTCCGACTACGTGATCGACATGGGGCCGGGCGCAGGCGAAAGGGGAGGAGAGATCATCTTTCAGGGAACACCGCAGGAACTCCTGGTCTCCGACACATCGCTCACCGGCCGGTATCTCTCAGGCAGGCTCACGGTCCACGACTCCCGGAAGCGCAGAAAACCCGGCAGGGGACGCCTCATCATCAAAGGCGCACGGGCAAACAATCTCAAAGGCGTGGACGTGGAGATCCCGATCGGGCTCTTCACCTGTGTGACCGGCGTATCCGGCTCCGGCAAGTCGAGCCTCGTCATCGACACCCTCTACCCCTATCTCACGAAATGTCTGGCAGGCTCCCGGTCGTTGCCGCACCATGTGGATGCGGTCGAGGGCACTGAGCTCATCGACCGGGTGATCAACGTGGACCAGAGCCCGATCGGAAGGACCCCGAGGTCGAACCCGGCCACCTACACCGGTGTGTTCACCCTGATCCGCGAGCTCTTCACCATGCTTCCGGATGCGAAGGTGAGGGGATACAAGCCGGGCAGGTTCAGCTTCAATGTCAAGGGCGGCAGGTGCGAGGCGTGCCAGGGCGACGGCCTGATCAAGATCGCCATGCACTTCCTGCCCGACGTATACGTGGTATGCGACCAATGCCAGGGCAGGCGCTTCAACGACGAGACCCTGGAGATCAAGTACAAGGGGCACTCTATCGCAGATGTGCTGGGCATGAGCGTGAAGCAGGCTTTCGATCTGTTCGAGGCCGTGCCCTCCATCCGCAGAAAGCTCCAGACGCTCATCGACGTGGGCATGGACTACATCAAGCTCGGCCAGAGCGCCACTACACTCTCCGGAGGAGAGGCGCAGCGCACCAAACTGGCCAGGGAGCTCTCCAAGCGCTCCACTGGCAGGACGCTCTACATCCTGGACGAGCCCACCACCGGGCTTCACTTCGACGATATCAGCAAGCTGCTCAAGGTCCTGCACCACCTGGTGGAGCAGGGCAACACGGTGCTGGTCATCGAGCACAACATGGACATCATCAAGTCCTCCGACCACCTCATCGACCTCGGCCCCGAGGGCGGAAACGAGGGCGGCCGGATCGTGGTCACGGGCACCCCGGAAGAGGTCGCCCGGTGCGAGGCGTCGCATACCGGAAGGTTTCTGCTCAAGCACCTGGAGCTGTAAAGAGATATGCAATGCCCGCTCGGCTCGAGTCACCGGGCCGGCCCATATATGTTCCTGCCGTACTGTTTGACCCATCTTTAACAGTTGTCGAGGTCATTGCATCTGGGAACCCGCATAAATCCAGGAAACGCATTTCAAGACCGGTATAATGAAACCTTTGCACAATCACGGTGTCCGCGGGGCCTGCCAGGGTGCCGATTCCCGGTAATATTATCATTTAATAGATTGATATTATTATTAAAATATGGTATTCTCCTTCCAATATGGAATGAATGGGGAGGGGTAATATGGGATTCAAGGAGTATGAGAGGAACATGAGTTTTCTGGATCTTGAGCTGAGCAAGACGTTGGGGTCTTCCAGGACACAGAAGTTCTTGAGAGAGATCCATGATTATATCAGGTGGGAGCCGATCGAGCGGATACTGCTTGATGTGTACCCGGTAGGCAAGGCAGCGGTTGGCAATGTGGCCTATCCTCCGGTGATGCTGCTAAAGGCTCTGTTGCTGCAAAAGTGGTTTGGGATCAGGAGTGATCCTGAACTGGAGAACCAGATCAATGATAGGATCTCGTTTAAAGGTATTCATTGGACTACCCTTTGGGGATCCTTCCCCTGATCACAGTGTGATCTGTCGGTTTCGGGATCGGGTGGGGGCCAAGGCCATGGAGAGGGTTCATGCCGAGCTCTTATCTTAAGTTGCGGGCGAAGGGATTCTCGATCGATGCGGGGTTGGCGGTGGACGCTCGTCTGGTGCGCTCGGCATCGAGCCCATTGAGCAAGGGCAAGATTAAGGAGAAGCGTCAAGAGAAGGAGCGCAAGGAGCCAGAAGGATCAGGCAAGCCGATAAAGTTCAGTAGGGATTTGGAGTCTGAGTGGACGGTGAAGAACGATGTTCCTGTCTATGGGATGAAGGAGCATGCATCGATTGATGTCAGAAGCGGGCTGGTGTTGTCCACGGTGCTTTCCCGGGCATCCGAGCATGATACGAACTACTTTCAGTATGTGGTGATCAAGAGCATGCACACCAGGAAAATGCCGCCTATAGTGTATGCGGACAAGGGCTATCACGGGCAGGCGAACCGGGAGTTTCTGCATATCAATGACATGAAAGACGGGATCATGCGCAAGGACGAGAGGAATGCGAAGATCACCGAGCTTGAGATCAAGCGCAACAAGATGATTTCGAAGGTGCGCTATAAGATCGAGCAGTACTTTGGGGTGACGGCGCTTCACCAGGGGGCGTCGAGAGCCCGGTTTACCACTCTTGCGAAGGAGGGATGGGACCGGATCTGTCAGGTGATCGCCTTCAATATGAAGCGCTCGTACCTTTCGGGGATGAGGAAAGCGGCACCTGCGATGGCGGTATAGGGAGAGGTGTGTCCGGCGCGTGTGAATGCCGCCGGATACAAGGAGCTGGGGATGATTCTGGCAGAAAAATGAGCCCCTTTGCTTGATATTTTGATGAAAAAATACCAATCAACCCCAGATAAAGGCTTCTTGCCCAATTACGCAAAGGTCTAATAATGTAGTGCCACAGTTGATGCATTTATGACTTGCAATAGCAGCTCATTTATGGCAATTAATGAAGTGCCATAGGAGGGTGGTGGTGTTCGCAAGAATAAAAAAGTCCGGCAGGAACGAATACCTGCAAATCGTTGAGAATCACCGGGAAGGAAAACGGGGTACGCAGCGGGTCCACGCCACCCTTGGCAGACTCGACGAACTGAAAAGCGGCACCGACATCCAGGCACTGGCTCGCTCCCTGGCGCGCTTCTCCGAGCAGACCCTCATGGTGCTCACCGGCAAAAGCGAGGTGGATGCCGATGCCGTGAGCATCGGCCCCGCC
>Ga0116148_1004564_pt1 | contig 11990 bp, 11 predicted proteins | sample AD_UKC055_MetaG_FD_89786 | JGI IMG/M metagenome (GOLD analysis project Ga0116148, IMG submission 89786) | Active sludge microbial communities of municipal wastewater-treating anaerobic digesters from USA - AD_UKC055_MetaG | ecosystem: Engineered > Bioreactor > Anaerobic > Digestate | place: USA... | reverse complement strand
CCACGAAATTTGGCAGAACCTCCGCAGCCGGCTTTCGGCTTATGCTCCCGGCGCGGTGCTGATCGCCGAGTCCCCGACCGAAACCTATTCTGCTATGAAGAAGTACTACGGTTCGAGCGATACGCCCGAATTCCATTCGGCGTTCCATTTCAAGTATTCGTACACGCTGATGGATACGGTAAAGAACGGCTGGAAGCAGGGAAATTTCTGGCCTGACCTGTTTGCAATACAGGGCGGTTTGCCGCCGCTCGCAGTCGATACCCTGTTCCTGACCAACCACGACTCGTTCACCGGCAGCCGCGTCGCGACCCAGCTCGGCGGGGACCAGTCGAAAATCAAGCTTGCCGGAAGCCTCTATATTACGCTTTCCGGAAATACCGCTACCTATTACGGCGAGGAATACGGCATGCAGAATACGGCGGGACAGAGCGGCGATACAGCAATCCGCGGTCCGATGGACTGGAATGCAATCGCTGCGCAAAAAGCGGACGCCGGCTCCGTGCTCAACCATTACCGTGCCCTGTACGCGCTCAGAAATACGTACGACGCCCTCAGGGGCGGCATTTCCTACGTTGCCGACAGCAACGGGCAGTCGGGCTGGAGCGGGTATTCGAGCGGCGGCAACCACATAGCCTTCGTCCGGGAGTACTACGGCGAAAAAATCCTGGTCGTACACAACCTGTCGTCTTCCCCGATGAACATTCGGGTGAACCTCGCATCCACCCAGCTCGCTTTCGACGCCACCATGAGCGTTACTCCTCTGATGGGCGGCGGCTCGTATCCCGACCTGTCGGCGGCGAACCGCTCGTACTACGACGTCGGACAGCTCGGCGGCTATTGCACCAGGATTCTGTATCTCGGCGTGGTTCCCTCCCGCTATAACGGTCTGACCTACGACTCGGCGCGGACGGCTCCCTGGAGCGGTGAAAGCGGACAGCACTGGACCGCAGCCTGGTTTCGCGGCACGCCGAACAACTGGGGCACGACGGCGATGACCCAGAATGCCGATAAAACCTGGACAACGACGCAGACGTTCGGTTCCGGTAATCCCCGCTTCAAGATTTCCCGCTATCAGGACTGGAGCGAGGCGTATCCTTCGGCTGACTTTCCGGTTCCCGGCGCGGGAACCTACGTGATAGTCTTCAATGACCAAACCAAAGAAATAACCGTAACACCGACCGTCCAGCCGCCTGCTGCTCCCTCGCTGAGCCCGGCCGGCGGCACCTGGACGCTTCCTCTTTCCGGCAGTCCGTCCGTGCAGTTCGGTTGCGCGACCTCTGGCGTTTCGTACCGCTATACGATCGGAACAGTCGATCCGACAGCCGGATCGGGTACCGAAGCGTCGTTCTGGACCGTTCCTGCAACCGTCGGAACGTACAAGCTCAATGTGGTCTCGGTCAAGGACGGTCTCGCTTCTACAGTAACGACAGGTACCTATATAGTAGAAAACGGAACTGGCAGCGGAAAGCTGACCATCACTATGAAATCGAATGGTTCGTCCCAGAACGTGAAATTCCCCGGGGACTTCAATTCCTGGAATATCGGTACGACGAATTCGATCAACGTCGGGGCTAACGGCACCGTTTCCCTTTCGCTGGACGGTGTAGTGACTGCGGGAGCCCTTGCTCAAGGAAACAGTTCCGGAGCGCTTGAACTGCAGGTAATAAATGTTTCCGGCGGTTCCTGGAGCAATTACTGGTCCTTCGCGAACTGGACCAAGGTCGGCTGCTCCGCTCCGGACGGCAAGCAGATAACCATTCCATGCGCGGCGAACCGGAACGTCACGCTCGTCATCGATGTGTCGACGACGACGCTGACCGCGGTCGTGCAATAACTGTCCGGCGGCCGAAATTGGCTTGCCTCTTTAGCGGATATTGCGTATCTTACAGTAGTTGTCCTGCGCAGCTGCGCTTCGCAGGACAAACAACTTTCTTGAGGTTATGCCCTTGTTTACCGCAGCGCGGCTAATGGTAGCCCTGACTGTCTTTTTCGCGCGCGTGCTCGACGTCTCTTTAGGCACGCTCCGCCACGCAATGATCATCCGCGGAAAAAAAGCCATCGCCATGCTTGTCGCTTTCGCCGAGTCGCTCATTTGGGTGTACGCTGTATCGCGCGTGCTTTCCGATTTGAGCGACCCTCTGACCGCTCTCTCCTTCGCGGGAGGCTTTGCTGCCGGCACCTTCACCGGCATGTCCATCGAAAATCTTCTTAAAATAGGCGATCAAGCTGTTCGCGTGTTCACTGCGAAGGGCGAAGAGCTTGCGCACCTCGTCCGCGAGGCTGGCTTCCGCGTTACCTCGTTCGACGGCTCGGGCCGCGACGGCCCCGTTACGCTTTTGTACGTCCAGGCAAAACGCCGGGAGGTCCGCAAAATCCTTGCGCTGGCCCGGTCGGCCGACCCCTCGTGTTACCTGGTGGTCGACGACATACGGGTTGCCTCCCGCGGAACCTCGGCCGGAGTGCGTCCTTCAGGCAAAGTCTGAAAGACATTCCTTCGAGAGCCTTCCGCTCCATCACTTCGTACGGAAACCATGCATGAAATTGAGCCTATCCGCGCATCTCGGCGCCTCTTGTCCCGACGCGGCTATTGCCTCGTCTCTTTTTCAGTCCCGTTTTTGGGCGCGCTTCCAGAAGTCCAGGGGTGTCGAGGCCCGCCTGTTCTCCCTGGCTCTCGGCGACGAATTCGCCGTCCGCGAGCCGCAGCTCTTGTCGGTGCTTGTCCGCACCGGAGCCGCCGGCATTCGGTACGCGTATGTGCCGCGCGGTCCGGGGATCGACCCGGGCGAGGCCGGCCGGGGCGCCTTCCTTGAACAACTGTCAGTCGAACTTGCACCTCATCTCGGCGACGGAGTCGTCTGCATTCGCTTCGACACCGCCTTCGAGTCCCCGTATACGGACGACGAATACTGGACTTCGAGCGGCCAGTGGAAGGGCGCTCCGCGCGCCGAGCTGCGGGAGCTGCGGATGAACTTCGGAACCGGGCAGCGCGCTCTGCGCAAGTCGCCGACGGATCATTTGAGTCCCGACACTGTCATTCTGGACCTTCGGGGAACAGAAGACGAAATTCTCGCGCGCATGCGGCAGACAACCCGGAACTCGGTGCGCAAGGCCGTAAAAAGCGGCGCGGAATTCCGCGTCGGCGGCGCCGAAAGCCTCGAAGACTGGCATCGGCTCTACCGCGAAACCGCCGAAAGAAAGGGTTTTTACTTTGAAGAACTTCCGTATTTCGAAACGCTGCTCTCGACCGCTTCCGGCGCCGAAACCCATGGACCCGCCGATATCTCGGCCGGCTCTTCGGCTGAACCCCGTTTTGCGGTTATCACGGCCTGCAAGGACGGCCGGCTCCTCGCAGGCTGCGTCGTCGCCGCATTCGGCGCTCAGGGCTACTACCTGTACGCCGGCTCCTCGACGGAAATGCGCGAGTGCATGCCGAACTACGGCATACAGCTCGAAGCGATCAGGTGGCTGAAAGGGCAGGGCTGCCTGTCGTACGACTTGATGGGCGTCCCTCCGAACGGCGATCCGAACCATTCGATGTACGGGCTCTATACCTTCAAGACCGGCCTCGGCGGCAGGATAGCGCATTATGCAGGCTGCTGGGACTGGCCTCTCGACGCTGATGCGTACGCGGCCTTCAGCAATGCCGAGAACATATGCCTTTCCTAGCCGGAAAAAAACATTCTTCCGCACAGGTTCTTGTTGCACTCTGTTGACATCGCGAAACCGAACAATTATCTTGAAACCGTGGGGGGAATTCCTGTGAAAACATACCTCGAAACGGACGTTGCTCGCGCGTTCCGCTCTTCGGTTCTTGCCGCTCTTGCCGTATCGGCTGCAATTCTTTCGTCCTGCGCGTCGTCTCCGGCATCGGCCCCGCTTCCTGCGGCCGTTGAACCAGCGGCTGCAGAATCTGCGGGCGCAGAACCCGCCGCCGAATCGGCACCTGCCCCCGCACCTGCTCCCGCCGCGCCTGCATTCAGGGAAGAAACTTTCTGGCTTCCTTCCGAAGTTCGAATACAGTCCCGCGAAGGGCTCCTCACCGGTAGAATCGAATACGCGTATACCGCCGACGGGCTTCCCGTTTCCGAAACCGAATACAAGGGCGAAAAGACTGTAGCGAAGAAAATCATCTACTCGATACAGGACCCGTCCGCTCAGATTCTCGAGCAGACCGACGCCGCCGGCAAAACGGTAAGCCGGACGGTGCGCGAACTGTCGGGCGGGAACATCGTCAAGGATACCGTCAGCCTGCCGAACGGCACGGTCAAGACGGTCGAACAGTTCGAATGGGACGAAGCAGGCCGCAAGACTCTCTGGACAGTCACCGCCCAGTCCGGCGACTTCGTTTCCACCCTGTATGAATACGACGGGCCCGTGCTCGCAAGGATGCTGGTAAAGGACTCGTTCGGAAATACGGTCAAGCGCTTCGAACGGAAAATCGTCGACGGTCTTGCCGTGCGGGAAGAGGAATTCGACCGCTCGAACCGGCTGACAGGCGCAGTGGAATTCGTGTACGATGGGCCTCTTCCGGTTCGCGAAGACCGCGTATCGCCTTCGGGCGCGCTGTTGTCTTCCATGCTCTATTCCTGGGACGACAACGGGAACCGGACGAAAATCACGTATCTCGACCGCCGGGGCCGCGAACTCGAAACCAGGCACTTTGCCTGGCAGTCTTTTACGCGCCTCGTCCCGATCGATACTTCAACCGATGCTACTGGAGAAACCGACAAATGAACACATCGATCCATCTCTCGCGAAGCGCTGAGCAGCGCAGTCCGAACCTCCGGCGCCGTCCGAAGCTTGCTCTCGTTTGCTCTGTTTTTGCAGCCTTCGCGCTTTTCGCTTCTTCCGCACTCTTCGCACAGAGCGAAGACGTTGCCGTCTGGGAGCAGATATACCGTTCTTCTCAAACCGACGATCAGCGCGTCGATACCATGACCAAGATCGTCGACATGCACGACCGTGCTTTCGCGCCTTTCATGATCCAGGCCCTGGACGAATTGACCCGCAGCCAGCTGACCGTCGGAACGACGCAGCAGATCGCCGCGAAGAACAAGCTCGCCCTCATGATCGTGCGCGAACTGGGAAACCTTGAAAGCAGCGACGCCTTCGAAGCCGTATGGCAAGCCTACCTCGACGCCCAGGACCCCGTTCTCAAGGCTGCGTCGGCCGTCACCCTCGGCCGGATACAGGCATCCGAATACGCCCCCCGGCTCGCCCTCGATCTCGCCGCAATCAATCTCGCCCCCGTTGCCTCGAACAGCCGCGCCCAGGAAACCCTTGCCCTCGGACTCGTCACCAGCCTTCAGGCGATGAAGGATCCCGCCGGTTTCGAGCCGGTGTTCCTCGCATCCCTCGGATGGTATTCAACGGTTTCGAAAGTCAAGGAAACGGCGAAAGAGGCGATCAAAACGATGGTCGATGATCCTACCGACAGCCTGACGAACATTCTGGGTTCGAATCCCGATATCACCGTAAAGCAGGCGGCCGTCGAGGCGGCGTTTGCCTCGAAAGCTCCTGCCGAACGCAAGCTCGCTCTGCTGCGCAAAGCGCTCAGGATCGGTCTTGACCGGGTTTCTCCCGACGTCGCCGACCAGCGCGCGACAGCCCGCTTCAGGACAACGGTCATCCAGAACCTTTCCTCCCTCGCCGACAAAGCTCCCGAAACCGTCCCGATGCTGATAGAAATGGTTAAAATGGACAAGAGGTCCGACGCCTCGAACGACGAAACCCTTGCGGCAATTGTCGCCCTCGGCATCAACGGTTCGGACGACGCGGCGCGCTTTCTTTCCGAACGGCTCATGAGCTACAACAATCTGGAGCGGAGCGACGGCAATACCGTGCGGGACAAGTCGCTGATTCGCCAGTACGTGGTCAGCATGAAGGCGAGCAAGAATCCTCTCGTCCGTCCTGCCCTGCTGGACGCTTCGCGCAGCGACTACGATTCGAATATCGCCCGACTCGTCACCGATGCGCTTACCGTCTTCAACTGATTTGCAAATGACTTGCATTTTCCGCCGGCCTTGCGTATAGTCAAGGGATCACTGAAGCAGGGCTTCATTGATCCCGTCACTGAAGCGCTGCTTCAACGTCTGTTTCTTGCCGGAGGAAATGCTGTGGCCGACACGCAAGCGCGGCACGGTCCCGTGGCCGTGCGCTTCGATTCCGTAGATTTTTCGTACGAGCGGATTCCCGTTCTTTCAAACGTATCCTTTCATATCCACCAAAACGAATTCGCCGCTCTCGTCGGCTCGAACGGCTCGGGCAAGACCACGCTGCTCAAGCTCCTGCTCGGCCTCGAAAAGCCGGTAGCAGGCAGGATCGTTCTGTTCGAAGACGCCGCAGGAAAAGGCCGCGAACGCATCGGCTACGTTCCCCAGAACGCCGGCTTCGATCCGACTTTCCCGGTCACCGTCCGCTCCGTCGTCCGCATGGGCCGGCTTCGTCCCTCCTCCCGCTTCTTCGGGAAGGAAGACGCGGAAGCGGTGAACGAAGCCATGGAGAAGGCCGATATTGCGGATCTTGCCGAACGTCCCTACTCGGCGCTTTCGGGCGGCCAGCGCCGCAGGGTTCTTGTCGCCCGAGCGCTTGCCTCCCGTCCGTCGCTTCTCGTCCTGGACGAACCGGCGGCGAACATGGACAGCGAAAGCGAAAAAAGGCTGTTCGATACGCTCGGCCAGCTGAAGGGTTCGACCACCATCCTGATCGTTACCCACGATACCGCCTTTGTTTCATCCCTTACCGACGTCGCCTTCTGCGTAGCCGGCGGAGTATCCGGCTGCTCCATCGTGCGCCACCGGACAGAACCTGCCGCCGACGCTCCGCACGATCTGTACGGAGGCAGCGCTTCCCGCGTCAGGCACGATATCGACGTACCGGATTCCTGGTGCTGCGAGGAGGGAAATCCCCTATGAGTTTTTTTGAAGCAGTCTTCGATCCGTCGTTTGCGTTCCTTCGCAACGCCCTTGCGGCGGGATTCCTTTCCTCGATTCTCTTCGGCGTTCTCGGCGCCGTCGTTACCGTCAAGCGCATCGCAAGCCTTGCGGGAGCCATTTCGCACGCCGTGCTCGGCGGCATCGGCATGTCCCTGTTTCTGGCTGCGACCGGACGCGTTCCCTGGCTTACTCCCATGATCGGCGCCGTGGTCTTTGCCCTGCTTGCCGCCCTCGTTATCGGAGCGGTCTCCCTCAGGGCCAAACAGCGCGAAGACACGGTCATCAATGCCATCTGGGCTATCGGCATGAGCGCGGGCGTCCTGTTTATGGCCAAAACGCCGGGGTATACCGATCCGACGAGCTACCTCTTCGGAAATATACTTCTCCTTTCCAACCGCGATCTTCTGCTCCTTGCCGTGCTCGACATCCTGGTGGTGTTTCTCGCCTGGCGCTTCTATCCGCAAATCAACGCCTCGTCCTTCGACGAGGAATTCGCCCGGGTTCGCGGAGTCCGCACCGGCGCAGTCTTTTTGGCTCTGCTTGCGGTCACGGCCGTTTCAGTCGTGCTTTTGCAAACCTTCGTCGGCATCGTCATGGTAATTGCGATGCTCACCCTGCCGTCGGGCACGGCCGGCTATGTTTCGAAAAGCGTTGCGGGGATGATGGTCTTCGGCACGGTATTTTCACTTCTGTTCACCGGGACCGGTATTGCGCTCAGCTGGACGCTCGATGTTCCCGCCGGGGCTCTGGTTGTGGTGCTCGCGGGGGCGGTCTTCCTGTTCTCGGCCGCGGCCCGGATGCTCTCGACGCGCATCCGCAAGCGGAAAAGCGCTTCGGCAGCCGGCGGAGGACGCGCGTGACCAAGGCAAGAGCCGCCGTCCTCGAAATCCTGAATGCCGCCTCGGAGCCCCTGAGCGCCTCGGGCGTTCTGCGGAGCCTGCCGGAAGGCTCCGACCAGGTAACGGTATACCGGACCCTCCACTATCTGGAAGAGCGGGGCTTCGCTTCATCCTTCATTCTGCATTGCGAGTCCCACGGCACCGAACGCTATTACAGCGCAGCAGGACGGGAATGCCGGCACTGGTTCCACTGCGAACAGTGCCACCGCTTCACGGATCTCGGCGCCTGCGCCCTCGACGGCCTTGTCGGCGAGTACGAACGGAGCCTGGGACTCGAAGTGCGCTCGCACATGCTGACGCTCAGCGGTCTGTGCAGCGGCTGCCGCAGGAGCGGGCAGTGCACAGCTGGCGATGCAGCAGGGCATCGTACACCGGCTTCGAACCTATAAACCCTGCGGTCAGCTGCGCCGAAAGGCAGGCGAGCACCAGAGCGCCGAGGTGCGAAAGGTTTCCGCTCATCTCCAGAATAAGGACCGCGCCGGTGACCGGTGCCCTGACAACGGCCGTAAAATACGCCGCCATGCCGAGAATCAGGAAATTGACTATTTCGCTTTCGGTGCAAAAGCCTCCTGCGCAAAGCAGGGTCCCGAAGGCGGTTCCCAGGAGAGCTCCGCACGCGAGCAGCGGCAGAAAGATGCCGCCTGCCGTTCCTGCCCCGTACGAAAGCGCCGTGAAGAGTTCTTTAACCGCGAACAGGGCAAGGATTGCCTCGAGCGCGTACTGCTCGACCGCCAGATGCTCGATCAGTTCATGGCCTCCTCCCGTCGCCTCGAACAGGAAAAATCCGACAGGAATAGAGACAAGCAGCGGAAGGACAGGCCGGGTCCAGTCGGGCACCGGCAGTTTTTTGTAGAGATCCTGCGCCCCGTAGAGCGACCGCTTGAAGAGGTCTCCTCCGAGGGCGGCTGCCATTCCGAGGACGACGAGCCAGGGAAACCGGTCGAAGGGGAGGGGCGTAATCGGCGGGAAACTGAAGGTCGGCTTGAGGCCGAAAAAGGAGCTGGACACCAGGTCTCCTGCGGCGGAAGCGCCCATTGCGCATGCCAAAAGAAGGGGCGAAAAATGCTTGTGCAGCTCTTCGAGCGCGAACAGCACCCCTGCAAGCGGCGCGTTGAATGCTGCGGCCAGCCCTGCCGAGGCCCCGCTTATAAAAAGATAGCGCATTTCCACCGCCGAAGGCTTCACTATTTTTGAAAACGCCTTGCCTATATAGGCGCCCATCTGAACCGACGGTCCTTCTCTTCCCAGGGATAATCCCGCTCCGATCGAAGCAATGCCCGACAGCAGCTTGAGCGGCAGTTCCGGAAGCCAGGAGTGGCTCATTTTCCCAAGCAGCTCTCCTTTGATTTGGGGAATGCCGCTGCCTTTGATCATCGGGTATTTTTTGCTGATCAAACCCAGCAGCAGGCCGAGTCCCGCAAGAGCGAAGGCGAGAACCGCGATTCGGGGTCCCAGGTCCGCCGGGGGCGCGGAAGCGAGCCGTGCATATAGATGCTTTCGGAGAATTTCTCCCCGGTTGAGGCCCAGCCGGAAAAGGAGAACGAAGAACCCGGAAAGTATTCCGACGGCTATGCTTCGGAATACGATGCCGGTTTTACTGTGCCAGGCGACATACAGCGCTAATCTGCTGCTTTTTTTCATGCGAGCAAGTATAGCGCGCTGCCGGAGTCCGGCTCAAGTGCCCGCTTTGTGCCGTCCGTGCCGGACCGCCCGTTACGGACCGCCCGTTACGGACCACGCTCTTGCCAGGGGAGAGAAACCGGTTCATTATAGCGGCATCATGAGCATATTCAAAACAAACGATACCGTGCTTTTTCAGGGAGACAGCATCACCGATGCCGGCAGAAGGGACGATCCCCTCGGTCTGGGTTCGGGCTACGCTGCAATGGCTGCAGGACTCGCAACGGCTGCAAGACCCGATCTCGGCTTGCGGTTCATCAACCGCGGAGTGGGCGGAGACAGGACCGTGGAGCTTCTTGCCCGCTGGAAGCCTGATTGCGAAGTAATCCGGCCTGACATTCTGTCGATAAAGATCGGCGTGAACGACGTGTGGCGCTATCTGGGCGAATGGGAAGGACAGACCTTCGTCGACGCTGCCGAATACCGCACGAACCTGGTGCGGCTTTTGGACCGCGCGCTCGCTGCGGGAGTGCGGACTTTGGTGCTCTGCAGTCCGACGACCATCGAAAACAACCGGAATCCGCTTATTTCCGAGATGCTGGCCGAACGCCGGGATATCGTCCGCGCTCTTGCTGCGGAATATCGCGCAGTGTATGTGCCGATGCAGGAAACCCAGCTTGCGCTTCTTGCGGAGCGGAGCGATATCGCATGGACCCTGGACGGCTGCCATCTGTCTACGGCAGGCCACGCTGTCCTGGCAAAGCTTTGGGTAGACACGGTACTATCAGATTGCCCCTGATCCGACTGCGCATTCGACCCTGTTTCGCCTGATATAGATCGTGCGTTTTCCATATCAGGCGAAAGTGTTTGCATAATTCCATCGGCAGGGTATAGTAGGTGATATGGACACAACCCTTGCAACTCTTTCCGAAACCTTCTCGTCCTTTCTGTCCGGAAGCCGCCTCGCGGATCTTGTATCCATTGTTCTGACCGTTATTGCCATTCTGGTTGCGTTCAGGATCATCCGCACGCTCGTACTGAAACTCGTCGGCGACAGGGGCTCTCCGCAGATCCGGTTCATCGTCAAGCGGGGCATCGGCTATGCCGGTACAGTTGTCGCCGTAATGACCGTCTTCAGCCGTCTCGGAATCGATTTTACCGCAGTGCTCGGGGCTGCGGGAATCGTGGGTGTCGCCGCCGGCTTCGCGGCGCAAACTTCGGTATCGAACATTATTTCCGGCTTTTTCGTGATGACCGAACGCGCATTCCGCATCGGAGACACCCTGAAGATCGATGCCGCATCCGGCGTGGTGGAAAGCTTCAGCCTTCTTTCGATCAAGCTCAGAACGCCGGATAATCAGCTCATCCGCATCCCGAACGAAACCATCATCAAGGCGAATCTGGTGAATATGTCGCACTTCGAGAACCGGCGCTGCGATATGCGCTTCGGCGTCTCGTACGGCACAGACTTGCGCGCGGTCCGCGAAGCCCTTCTCGGCATTGCCGCCGAAAACGAGTTCGCCCTGAAGGACAGCGAACCGGTTATCGTCTTCGATTCCTTCACGCCCTCATCGATAGAGATTCTGTTCGGCGTATGGGGTAAAAAAGAGCAATTTCTCGATCTCAAGAACTCCCTCATGATCGAAGTGTCCGAACGCTTCCGCAGGGATGGAATCGAGATACCGCAAGCAAAACTGGACGTCAGAGTAAACCCGGCGAACTAGCGAAGCGTTTTCGCTGCCGCGCAATAGCGCGGCCAAATCGGGTCAATAACCCAGCGGTTCTCCGACGAGGATGACCGTAAAGTCGCTCCGGGACGGTTTCCGCCTCAGCACCGAGTAGACACGGCAGATTCTCCGCTCGCTCCGGCAGTCCATGCATATGCCGGTTTTGGTACAGGGATTAGGCAAATCGAGCCGCTTGCTGTTCATCGGCGCGGCTTCCGTCCTGAGCCGCTCCTCGGCTTCGGCGAGGTTCCGCACGATCTTGTTCGCGCCTGCAACTACCACGGTTTTACGCGGACCGAAAGTGAGCGCCGCAACGCGGTTTCCGTTGCCATCGACGTTGAACAGTTCTCCGTCAAGCGTGACCGCATTCGTTCCCGAAAGAAATAGGTCGCACGTCAGCTGCGCGCGCATGACTTCCATCTTTTCTTCCTGCGACAAGCCGTTTTTGGAATGATCCAGAACGACCGCGCCCAGCATTTCGGCCCTCTCCGCGATGCCGAGCTTTTTCAAGGTCATGGAACCGCCGATTCCCACCGTGCAGCCTTTCCTGATGAAGCCTTCCACAAGCGCTGCCGCCGCTTTCGCGTCTTCGGCGTAATGCGCATCGAACCCGTTTTTCGCAAGAGAAGCGCACGCCGCCTCCGCAAGCGTTTTCGCATGCCATTTTTCTACAGATGTATCCATGCTCATTCCTCCTGTATCCTTGTTCTTGTTATCTTCCTATAGAGCCAACGTCGATCGCGACGAAGGGCCGTATCGTTCCTCCGCTTGTCCGGTGACTGCCTGCGCGGAAGGAGAAGCCGAAAGCT
>Ga0116148_1004561_pt1 | contig 11995 bp, 8 predicted proteins | sample AD_UKC055_MetaG_FD_89786 | JGI IMG/M metagenome (GOLD analysis project Ga0116148, IMG submission 89786) | Active sludge microbial communities of municipal wastewater-treating anaerobic digesters from USA - AD_UKC055_MetaG | ecosystem: Engineered > Bioreactor > Anaerobic > Digestate | place: USA... | reverse complement strand
GTGCCGCCCGATCTTACGACTGGCGTCATCACGACACGCACCGTGAAACCGGCGTCTTCCAGTCGGGTCAGCTCTATGGTTTCAACAGCAGTGATAGGGTCATCGTCCGCCGACCACGCTGGCCCGATCAGAGCCAGCCCGATAATGAGTGTAAGGATTCGTTTCATATGTTTATGGGTTCCATTTCACTTTTGATGTTTTGACAACGATGTCACTTGCCGCTGTTGCTTGTCCTCCGATCCAAAAGTAACCGTCGCCAGTCCACAGAAAATCGCTTGTAGCTCCCATGTCCGCGTCGGGCACACAAAGCGTGTAGTTAGTACTCGGGTCGGAGTAGAACAACTCAAGCGCATAATTGTTGTAGTCGGTTCCTGTTCCGGTTGCGTACACCGTCCCGCTCAGACGCCAGCTGCCAGCATTGTCGCTGGTCGGGATTGTGGCGAGAATCATTGGCGTATCTGACGCCGTTGTCGATGTCAGGGCAATAATTTTGCTCTTGCCGTTCGCGTTGGCTGCGTGCGTGCCCGCCGCAGAAAATTCAACATAGGGTGCAGCATCGGACGACTTCACCAGTGTTCCACCGGTGTAAGTGTGTTTATGGATCAGGTGTCCCTGTTCCCACATTGCAAGACCAATGGATTCGAATGTTCCTGAGATTTCACCTGCTGACTCTCCAGCTGCAATTCGGCCAACAAGAGCTAGGTTTCTGCTCGTACCACTTCGCGCCGTAATTGTCTCCGTGCCAGAAGGCGCATTAGTTTCCGTCCAGGTATGGGCAACCACGCCCCCAATCTGGAGCTCAAGCGTCGCGTTCGTTAAGATCCAACTGCCCGCGCTTTTGATGGTGACAGTATAGAACGACGCATAAGTCAACAATGGTGTTATTTGCGGACTGACAAGAGAGGCTGTTGTAGAAGCGGCGGTTGCACTTATCATGGCGTTCGTTCCTGGAAGTGTCCATCCAGTGCCAGAAGTTGCCCAAGCGGTATTCGTCGCAAACCTGCCGGTGTCGGAAGTTGGGTCAAGCAAAACAGTGTTCGTAGCAATGGCGTTAATGCTCGTCGTAACCGACGAACCTATGCCGGTGTCGATTGGTTCCCAATTCTCGGTCCCTGCGGCTGTTGCTATGTATGCCGTTGCGGTATTCGTGTCCACCATCAAGGCCCCTTTTACTCCAGACCGATAAGCAGCTGGAGGAACGCTATCACGGGCAGGGGACCACTCGCACAATATAGCGGCATCAGTAGCTACGTTAGCTCCGTTATAGATGAACGTTGGGGTCTCGTACACATTGTTGCGGTCTACAAACCGTTGCGCCCAGCCTGACTGAATATAGTATAAGCATGTTGATCCAGTCACATAGTTGTTTTCGACAATCCATTGATCAGGATCGGCAGTGGCTCTGTGTGCACTAATAAAGTGCCTGCAGCCACTGACCGTGTTGTCTCGCACCTTAACGTTATCTACAATCCCTTCGTACACGCAGATAAACATTTTGACCGTGCCATGTGTGTTGCGGCTGTTGTTGTTTGCGATCAGCACGCGCTCGATTGTACCTACGGTGCTCTGCAAATGGACGTCCCAAGCGGCCTGACTTTCGATAAACAGATTGTTAACTATAGATACATCGCTCACCGTAGTTGCATCTATTCTAGATATCATCACATTGAATATGCCACGGTCAAGAGCTGACGCGCCGCCCATACCAACGAAAGTATTGTTGCTGACGAGCGCATGAGAGTGTCGCAAATTAAGGCCACCCGCCCCGTAGAAATAGCAGTTTTGAACCACGCAGGAATTGTATACGTTCGCGTAGAGTGCTTTTGTGTAACCGGCGTAAGCGGCACCGCTCAACCCAGTATCGCGATAGGTCAACTGGTCGAAGGTGCAGTTTTTGATGATGACATTTGCATCCGCGTCTCCGACATAAATCTGGCCTCCGAGGTTGCCCCACATTTGCCCGCTGAACGTACAATTGTCAATGGTGTTTATGCCTGTCACGCTAGCACTGATCGAGTTCAACCCCATGTTTTCAAACGTACAGTTGGCGACGTAGAATGATCCTCTATTAGTCTCATAGTTCGACTGCGCAGAGAGCAGAACACCATTAGTCATTCCAGCGCCCAAACTTCCGCCCGCGTCGAAGGCGATGCCATCAATCCTAACATTGATAGCCGGAACTGAGTCCGTTAGCCGGCTGCGGCCCATAAGGCAATTGATCGTATATGTACCAGTCGCCGCCCGCGACACACTCGGCTTGCCAACGCCAACGATGTTCAGTTGGTTCGACGCGTTTGTTCCTGATGCTACTGTCCCGAGCGCCACGGCGGAGCTGTATGCCTCGCCATCAGCGGTCGCGCCCCAAGTCCAGTCACCGTCGATGTAGATTGTCCCGCCGCCAAGTGGCATGATGTAGTCGCGCGCCGAGCGTAACGCAGCGCCGAGGTCGGTCCTGTCAGCAGCCCACCATCGCGCATACACCGCGTTAGTGTCGCACTGTCTTACCCACGCGCCAGAACCTTTGCCTGTGGTAGCGTCGATAACAACTCCACCGTCAGCAGTGTATCCTGTGGCCTCATAGCGGAACGCGCCTCCACGCAAAGCGTCTGTGACCAGGACGAGAGTGGACGCTCCAGCATAGTTCGTGAGCGCAGTCAGGTCCGCGACGACGTTAGCCGCCTGCCCCGGAGTCCCATCACTTAATCCAAGTACGTCTCTTACTTGTGCCGCATTTGTCGCAGACATGATATTAGTGCCTACCCAACTAGTTGCTGGGCGCAGGCCAACATCAGGAGAAGCCGCAAGGCAAGAAACCCCCAACAGTACAAAGAGAAATGTAAAGATGTTTTTCATACCCATCCGGTAGTTTGTCCGACAATACCATTGAACACATACAGCCGATGGAGAACTCCACCATCCCCCACAGAAGCTACCCGTGCATAAAGTTCGCCAACCGCGGCCCCAGGATAAAGTCCTTCCGGCACTTCAATAGACACATGCGCAGCGAACGGAACTGCAACCCAGTGGGCATTAGTGATTCCACCAAGAAGGCGGTACTTCATATTTTCTGCAACACAGTAGACTTCCATTCCTATGGAACGGAGGCCTGCATTAATTGCATTTCTAGCTACAACACTCGCCACTACACGAAAACCACCACCAAGATACTGGTCCCACATACCAGGATATGAGGGACCGCCAGTTGTTACAGGTCCTGCAAATTGCGGCATAATATTGTAAGGTTAACCAGTCGTTACAATCACAGAGAATTCCGCAGTCTGCTGGTACAAAGTACGGTAGACTCGGTAGTTCTCGCCTCGCACGGAAACAAGGGCATAAGGAAATCCCATGACGGCTGGATCAACATTAGTATAAGGAGCGGCGGTCTCGAAATCTCCATACATAGTTGCACCACCAGTGCGGAAACCATCTGTGGCTATAGGCTGCTTAGCAAGGGAATCCTTCCAAGCGAAATATAGGTAAGCGTCAGATCCAGCAGCGAAAACATAGGTTCCATTAGGATCAACAGCGGCAGAATGGCTGCTCAATGCAAGAATAGCTGCTTCATCCAGTGTAGTAGAAGCGCTGCGTCCGTAATAGATAGGATAGGCAATAATATTATAGATCTCGACAGCGAGTTCACTATCAGTGTAACCAGTAGCATAAGCCATTGCCCGCACCGAACATGAAGAAGATATTGTAATAGTAGAAGAATAGGTGCTACCGTGGGCAGGAGAAGGAGTACTTCCGTCTGTTGTGTACTTAATAGTAGCTCCAACAGTCGCACAAAGCATAGCTACTGACTTTGAACCATAATAAGTTCCGCCAATAGGAACAATAGTAGGAGTGCTTACTTGGCTTCTTACGATTACTGTCGTGGCCACTTTCGAAACTAAATCACCAAAAACTTGAATAGCTTTAATAGTATAACCAGCGCCAACAAAAGTAGAAGTTCCGGGCCAGACCGCAGAAGCTGTCGTAGGAGTTGAACCATTCTTTGTATAATAAATTGTAGCTCCTGGAATACCAGTAATAGCTACATCGGTCTCTCCAATGTAAGGATTAGAAACTGGAGTGATTGTTGGCGGCGGTAAGCTATCCGTAGTATTAAGACTTTCAGCTAGTTTACGTTTAGTAGCGAAAGGCAAAAAAAGACTCGGTGGAGTGATTGCCTGCAGCGTAAACTTCCGAACCGCGGCCCCAGTAGGATTCTGTGGCGCACGCTTCGAAAGCTTGTGCATATGATACCCGATAAATAGATTTGCGCTCATGTTCGGTTTAGTTAACCATCAGTTGCTGCTAATTGCTAACTAAACCGAACGGGAGTTTTAAGCTCCCGTTCGGCTGTCTCGACCTATCACTTAGTATACTCAGCTTCGACAACCCCCGTACCGCTAGCCTGCGCTACCAACCCAAACTTAAGATATCGTGTAATATCCACGGCGCGTGTAGTATTCCCAGGAATGGTAATCTGTACTGTCCGCGGGCGTTCATTAGTACTAGCCTTGCCAGCAGTCCAGTATGTATAGATACCAGTAAAGGTATTCGTGAACGTGTTAGTCACATATGCCCCACTAGCGTCAGGACCAGTGAGGTGTTCCCAAGTAGTAGTATAATTTGTCGGATAAGAAGCCACTGACGGGTACGCAGCATAGACAACGTTAGATGTAACTGTATTAGTTGTGTCGTACAACTTGAACGTAGTTGTATTGGCTGACGTAGACGTCAGTGTCAATTTTGTAAGCTTGACCGGAGTTGTAAGAACTGAGGTAAGCTTATTGGCAACAGCAAGAGTTGCTGTTGCATACTCCTGCGCAAGAACCGCGGCACAGGTGAGAATTCCGAGAAACAATGCCATGAATGTTTTCATAATTAGATCCTGCTAAAGTTACCTATCGTTCAGTTAAGAGGTCAAGGTACTGATTGTGTTTTGGCGGCGGTAGAAAATGGGCATAACATTGAACTTGTTAAATCCAACAATGCCCATTACAACTTGCGCTTGAAGCCGCAGGTACTCACCCCAGGAATTCGGCTCCATCTGAACATTACCATCACTGTCAACACAGGGTACCATGAAGTTTCTGGTCATGTTGATCTTACCGTTCCAGTCCATGCCAATAATACCATTGACATCGGAAGAGGTAAACATTCCCGGAGGCGGTCCTGTCTCAATGATCTGATAGTTCGCCCCGCCGACCAACCACGCAACACCAATTTGGGCCAAACTAGCATAATCCGGATTCGGCATGGTCCGCAAATACTCTGGGTCGTCCGGATTCATCTCAATAGTTTCCGGCGCGGGGTATGTAGGGGTAAAATCTGCGTCCGCTACCTTAATGCGCATGCCATATTTTTCGTGGCGGAAACGCACTCGACCGAAGATATCCCCATAGAAACCTTGCGTGAGAATGTTAAGATTCAGCGGGCGATTTTCCTTCACCCAGGGATCGTTAATAAAAGCATTCCACACTTCGGACTGCCCAACAAGACAGAACTTATCGTTCAGCGGAGAAGAAGTTCCGCTCGGAAGTTGCGTTCCTTCATATGGAGTTGCACCACAAACTTGCTCAAACTCGTTCAGAGCTTTGTAGAGTTCGCTAAAAGTAAGCGGTCCAATATTCTTGTTGAGAACATTCCCAGCGAGCCATGCATTAGATTTCCCAGTAGAACCGTCAGGGCTACCAGCCGCGGATGGCGCAGCAAGAAGTCCAGTACCGCCGCAAACATACACTCGCGGCGAATAATGAAACATATGTGTTCGGTAGAATGTCTCCACATAAATGGAGGTCATTCTATTCAAGTTCTCGCGGGCAGGAGCAACTTTGTTACCCATGAAATCCTGAAACGCGGGAAGAAAATAGAAGTGCGGAGAAACGAACCGATGCCTGTAGAGTTGCGCGGTGGTTGTCCGCTCTTTGGTGTGGACAATGTCCGCCGTTGGATTAACTTTCAGCAACGACGGGAAGGCTTGCTGGCGGAGAACAGGAGTAGGTTCAACTCCAATCTCTTTCAGAGTATCACCAGCGTTAGGTGTCCAAGGAACTGATCCAAGAAGTTTAGACCAAGTTTCCCAGGTTTTCTGCCAAGCTCCCGTTGCTTTAACAAAGTAGTAGGGGAGCTTGTTGTAGTAATCAATATCGTCCTGTGTCCAAGTATTGCACAGAACATTATCCAAACTAGGAAGTGTAAGTGCTGAGGGCATAATGAAAGCTTTCTATTAGAATTCCTAACTGACCTCCTATGCCCTTAGGAAACAGAAGCATCTTGCTATGCCCTTAGCCAAGAAAGCAAAAACCGAAGATAGAGGATACCTTCGGTTGTAGGTTGAAGCAAGAATCGTGCCAGGTTGCGATTATGATAGTTTCCGACGTGTCATGTTTTCAAAGGCTCTATCATAATCCTCTGGCGTCTTGCCACCGGTGCCCGAGGAAATACCATTTCCAGGTCCGGCAACCTTAGCCACCTTGGCGACAGAAGTCTTCCTTACGTCGGAAATATCTTTAGCGCGCAGCTGTTTGACTAGATGCTCAATAATAGCCGCGGATTTAGATAGCATCTGAAATGAAAGCTGCCCGCGGACTTCCTGAGGGAATTGATTGAGCCAATTCTTATAAGATTTATCCAAGGCAGGGTTCTTAGAGAAATCTATAGTTCCGAATAGTGTTTTGTCCGCGGATTGGAGACGCTCGTTAAACATCTTGTGTCTATCTACAAATGTAGAACGAAGATTGTTGAGTTTATCTGCAACCATTGTTCTATATTGTGTGCACTTTGTGATGTTAGCTAAGATTTCAGCTTTCGCAGCAGAAGATGGCTGCTGTTCCGGTCCATAGAAATACTCTACCTCCCCGTTAGCATTAGTTTTCTGCTGGAGAGTATTCCAAGGTTTTCCTTCTTCGACCGCGGCCAGCTGTTCTTTCCAAAAGTTCTCTTCAGAATCTAAATTGGTTAGATTCGAAGAAAGCATCGAATACTCTGGGTGCAGAGTATAAGCATTGGGTTCCTCATACCAACGGCGGCTATCCGCGGCTTGATACTTTTCCTCTAAATCCTTGATCTTAGCTTCATGCTCCTTAGAAGCTAGATACTTTGGATAGAGAAAATCATAGGCCTCCTGAGACATTGCCTTAAATACAGGAATCTCTTCCTCGGCAAGTCCTTCGAACTTTCGCCCCTTTGCTTGTTGGGAACGATATGCTTGGATCTCAGGGATAGTCCGCTTGTGAGGAGCGGATTGTCCAATAGTTTCCACTGGAGAAGCGGGAGGAGTTCCTCCTTCCGCGCCGGGGTCTCCAACATGGCTAGTGTCTTCTAGCGGCGGCGCTGCCCCCGCCTCAGTTAAAAACTCCTCCACCCCAAAACTACTCCCCTCGGAGCCAGTGGGTTCTGTCGTTGTCTGTTGTGATGCGTCGTCGTGCATTTGATAGTTCCTTTCTAAGTAATAGGTTTACTCTGATGTTTATGTCTTGGTCGTGCAAATGGGCTATATTAGTCGCTCGCTCCACTAACTGCTCCTCCCTGGCTTTTAGGAAGATTATTAGGTGTTGTGTCAGCGGATGTTTCCGCCACTGCTCCAGTTCCAGGAGGAACTCCTCCTGCCCTGGTAGCGAGGTAGTTACGGAATAGTTCAAGAACTTGTTGGAGTTGAAGTTGTTGTTGCTCAGATAGAGAGTCTGTGGGAACATTAGAAAGCAATTCCAGTGCCACCTGAACGAGTTGCGCGGGGTCCTGGGCGTCTAACACAGGAATCCAAGTCTTGGCCTGCTCCGGGAAAAAAGTATTGATAAGATACTTTAGAAACTGGTTTGCAATTGGGCTATTTACAACATATTGGAAGGTCTCGCGGATGACCTGTTTCCTAGAATCACGGCGGAGCACGTCAGAATCCCCGGCCGCGGCCAGAACATATTGGTGAAGGAGGCGCTCCCGCGGAATAGGAAAAGTAGGGATCTCTCCAATAAGAACAAAACTGCGGCCAATTTGCCAGCAAAGCTCATAAACCTGTAGGATTACTAGACTCTGACCTGATAATCCTACAGATTTCTGCATTACTGAAAGATTTCTGGCAGCTTTAATCTCTTCCGCAGTCTTCCTGGTGTCAGCGCGGTTGTTTACTGCAAAGTCAACAGAGTTACTGGCGGCGGCAATATTACTCCCGAAGGCTTGTGCTACCATGAGCATAGAAGGGTCAGGAAAGGGAAAGTTCCACCACTTAACTTCTCGCTGTTGAATAGTTCCGGGGACAAGTTTATCTCCTGCCGGAAGACCCTCTTGAGATTGGGGATTATTAGCATAGCAACTAAATACTTGGCTAGCGCGGTTGCAAGCATTAATCAAAGAGGTCCAGAGTTCTGATGAAGCTTCTTGGTCAGCGCGGTGACGAAAAGCAAGACCCTTGGAAGCTAAGAGGAGATCATCTTCAATTAATTCATATGGTAACCAAAAGACAGGATAACTATCCATTTTCAGTGGCGGTGGCGGCGTGGGCGGCGGCATATTAACAATAACTTGCATCTGTGCCGCCTCAGAAGAATCTATAGGCGCCGCTTCTTGGACCGCGGCCTGAGCATGTTGGTAAAATGTAATGTTCTGAAGATAGACTTCGGCGTCCGATGGATCCACAATCCCTAATGTGTAGGCTTCAGGATCTTTCAAGAAGTTATGCTGGCACTTAGTAGCGTACCAGAAGATATAAACTATACGATCGCGCTTGCAATAGCATTTAAAAACTTCTACTTTCTGGTGGCGTTTGTCCTCGGAACCTGCTAACAAATCTTTAATGGCGGCGGGATTGAATCCATAGCTCTCCTGGTGCTGTTCAAGCTCAAATGGCATCATTTTATACCGCCGCATGATATATTCGCAATCCTGAATACTTGTAGCCTCGACAGGAAAGATAAGATCTTCGCGGCGAATATATTCAACAGCGCAGTAAAATGGTTTGGAAGGATCGACTTTAACCTCCAAGCAGCAGCCCCCATGAAGATCGACAGCATCAAATGCTCGGTGCCACGGCTGAATCCAGCCAGGATAGCGCATATATTCAGTAAAGGCGCGCTCCAGATCTTCTGTGGGCTGTTCGGGATTAGTAATATCGCGGAAGAGCAGAAGTCGATCAGGCTGTTCAATGAACACTATTTGATTTGGCTTCTCCTGAGAGATTTGCTGGTCAATAATTCGTTGTGGGATATAGTTTCCATCCGCGGGTAGTTCTCCCCGCGCACGCATAATTGGAACGTCCTTATAATCCCTACGAAGCTCGCGGCGGATTTCCGCTAGTTTTTCCTCTCCTTTTAGAGCATCTGCTCCTTGGCCAACAGGAGACGGATCTTTCCAATCTGATATAAGTTGATCTAAAGATTTCCTAACTTTAGGATAATCAAAGATAACTTCAGATTCTGCGGATGTAGGAGTGTTTTCCTGTGTGATTTCCATATGATAACTTTCTGGCTAATGTGCCCCAAGTTAGCTGCTCTTCGAATTCTTCAAGAGAGAGTTTCTGCATGGTAGGTTGAGATTCTTTATGACCCTCCCTTCGGATAATGAGAGGGTAGGAGGAATAACAGAGAACATAAGCGTCTGCACGGTCGGGAGACTCACGGGTTCGCGCAATATGATCTTTTTTGGGCTCAAGCCGGTACTTACCGCCGTTGAGGTTATCTGCGATTCTTGAGGTGATTTGTTTTCGAAGTTTTGCATCGCGGATTCCTGGGGAATTTATCAACCGCCCTGCCAAGAGTCGGGATAAGTGGAAGTACATTTCTGCGCCGCGGTTGAGAAACTCTCGCTTGTTAAGTGCCGCGGCTTGATTATGAATACGCTGGATGACCCAACCCATCTTGACAAGATTGTCAATAATCGCGTGACCTACACCACCATCGTCAAGACGCACGATAAGATTAGGTTCGGCTTTAACATAATGAAACTTGGTATCAAAAATTTCAGCGGTGACAGTTGTGTCCTTCTGGCGGAAGTGCAGCTCGTCAACTATATTTGGACCGCGGCGGAGATAAAATGAACATTCATCGCCCCCGGCTGCCAAGTCACCGCCGATGGCATAGCGAGAGTCTGTCGGCGGGTAGATAGAATATCTGCTATCCCATAAAGATTCTTTAATTGGGTTGCTCTGACCATAATCTGTGAACAATGCTAAGACTGAAGAATCGAACCATTCCTTGGATTCGCGATCCTTAGTTAATGCAATATGGGATGCTGGAATATGAGGGCAGTCGTAGGCGGTTACATGGCGTAAGTAATACCTACCCAATATAGGCTTCTCCGGATAGCAAACCGCGGCACGGGAGGAATCGTAAAAGTGCCCAGACTTGCCGCCCGGAGAGGAAATTTCCAGCCAATAGGAATATCCTGTACAGCGGGAATACGCCGACCATAGATCTTCATCAATGGATTTAGCTTCATTAAATATTAATGCCATTTCTCCGCCAAACCGCGGATGGTATCCTTCAGCACGCCCTGCTTCATCTGTAACATAAAGTTTAATCTCAGATGCGGTTTGGGTGCAGACATGATAGTTTTCTACAGAACGGAAGATGTTTCCTAGGCGTTTATTAACTACGTTGCATAAATCGCGGATATGGGGATTGGTCTGAGAACGAATCTGCTCATAGGAAGAAGAAGTGATAAATACAAAGTTCTTAAGCCCTTTCAAGGCAAACCAGACCGCGAATGCCGCGATGAGCACTAAATCTTTTCCAGATCCGTTGGCGGCGGGAAAGCATAATAGAAAAGGATTATTGGTTGTTGGCAGAGTACGTTGAGCTAAATTAGTGGGATCAAGAAATCCCCCAAATTGAAGTAAAGTTTCAGCTTGCCATTTATAGGGTTCAAGTTCTGGGCGCAGTGCGGCCAGCATGTGCAAAGGGGAAGGGAACTCAATCGCGGCCCCATCGGGGTCACTAGAATATCCTTCATCACGCTTTAGTTCGATCCGCCGCCGAGTTGGCTTCGCTTTCTCCTTTAGCGGAGACTTCGGACGGCGGTTCTTCAGAAGTTCCCGAAGCTCCTCCTCGCTGGCCATTGTTAAGGGTTCTGAGGATACGCTCATGTGAAGATGCTATTAAAAGATTCAAACTACCAATATTAACGGTAGGCGCATTTTTCAAGGCGGCGGTCGGCCCTTTCTTGCGCTCATATAAGAACATGCCAACCTTGGCGCGGACTACTTCATTTTCGCTGTACTTTGCCAAGTCCAGGAGTCCGTCGCGGATAGCATTGAAATCGTCGTCCCCGATTTCGTCCTCCTTCATCATACCATTCCGCGCCAAAGCGAACTCGACGGCGGCAGGCTCCAATCCCAACTCAGCCGCAATTTCGGTAACGCTGGCACCTTGTCCCGCCAGTTCAATTGCTTGAAGTTCTAGGCTCACTGATAATTATCAAAGCATACTCTGTGCCAGCTTTATAGACTAGCCCTCCATAATCCTACCAGTACTACCTCTAATCCCACCACTTTCTGGAAGGGTAAGGGAGGGATAGGTTGAGTTCTAAATTTATAAAATTTGGGAGAAGGTCCGTGTAGGGGGGTCACACGCATTTCTCCTCCCCCTCCCCTGTGCCGTATATATAGCGGTGTGTTCTTTTCCATAGCGGGACGTCCTACGGTACGGTTTGGGTGGTTGGATTGGGGAGAGTTGCCTTGTGCTGGTATCAGGATTCGCAAAGACGCATCGGGCTAGCGGGTCCGACAGACAATCTTCGGGAGACATCCGGAAGGCGACGGGTAAAGAACTGCCTGGACACGTGCACGAGGTGAGTCTGCTAGGTGACCGTGAGCTTGCCTGGCACACTTAAGGAATCGTCAGGAATTTGTGGGTTTCAATCGCCTTATGGCGACAGGTCCGACCCAGCTAGCGTTGTTGGGCGTGGACCTGGAGTCGGAGATTGAAACATGAAGATCAAGGTTAGCGTTCTCGTTCGTGTCGCGTCTGTTTTGGTGGATGGCCTCGATGAAACCAAATTCATTGGTGCCATTCGC
>Ga0116148_1004559_pt1 | contig 11996 bp, 16 predicted proteins | sample AD_UKC055_MetaG_FD_89786 | JGI IMG/M metagenome (GOLD analysis project Ga0116148, IMG submission 89786) | Active sludge microbial communities of municipal wastewater-treating anaerobic digesters from USA - AD_UKC055_MetaG | ecosystem: Engineered > Bioreactor > Anaerobic > Digestate | place: USA... | reverse complement strand
TTTTTCCTTCAGCATCGTTCAATCTGGTATAGGAATCAGTTGTTTTGTTCCATTCTAAACCATATGTATCAGTTAAAGTATTAACAATAATGTAGTTAGTATCATTTGTTGAATATCGTAATGTATTATTTACTGTTTTTAAATAAATTGTGCCTTCAGTATTTTTATTTTGCACAAAATCCGTTACTTTTTTCCCAATATCTTTTAAGTCTCCAGTTGAAGTTAATCCAGCAAGATTATCTTCAATAGGATTAGATACCATATTTGCTTTTCCTGATATACTATCATCTACATATTTCTTAGTAACAGCATCTTGATCATTAGTTGGGTCGGTTAAATTAGTTATCTTATGGCTGTTCATATTGATATCTGCGGTCATCGTTCCGAGTGTGGTATCAGTTCCTTGGGTGTGTTTTTTACTAACGGCATCGGCTAAATTGGTTTCAGTTTGAGTGTAAGTTTCTAAAAGGGGTAAATTGCTATGGCTATGTTTCTTAGTTACGGCGTCTTTGGCATCAGCAACGGCTACCTGGCTAATGCCACCAAAATCAAGATATTGGTCGGTATTTTGTGTATGTTTTTTGTCTACAGCGTCCTTAATGCTTGCTGCGGTTGCGCTGTTTGTTCCGTCATCAATACCCTCAGCCACGTCTACCCTTCCATCGTTATCCGTATCGTAGGTAGCTTTTGCCATGTCACCAGTACCGGCATTGTCATCAACATACTTTTTAGTTGCCGGATGGTAATTAGCAGTAGGAGTAAATTCGGTTGTGTTGTCTGTTCTTAAAATATTCAGGGGTGATGTACTGAGTATCCATGACCCAATCGCCTCAATTTCTTCTAATGCTTGGTTATAATCAGCAACTAATGGTGTTTCTCTATTAACATAGTCTTTTTTTGTAAAAGAAGGGTTAGACGTTGGAAAATTAGCAGCCATATCACATCACTCCATTACGCCGCACGGGTAAAAGTAATTGTCCAGTATATGTTATAAGAATCCGTAGCCTCTTTCCCAATATTAATAACTTTTGCGGCAATTAAAGTACCAGCAGAAGCATCGTTAAATATTCCAACTTCAGTTAGTGTTCCTGTCCCAGTTCCAGCCGGGAACTGTGCTGCCACGGTAAACGAGGTAGTTGTTTGGATATTGCTGGTTATAGCAACTCGTGCCAATTCTGCGGCTAAGGCGGTATCTGTCCCATCATTATTTAAAACACCAGTTCCTACCGCAACGTGGGAAATAGCAGCCTCACCGGCATCACTGCATTGGTCGGCAATCCACCCTAACCCAACATCGGTAACATGATTATCTCCCTCATAAACTATTTCACCTGTTAATGCGTTGGTAATAACAATATGCCCACTTACACCAATAAAATTTTGTTTTTTCATTCTTTGTACCATCCTTAATTCCAATAAACATAAGCTTCGTCAGCGGTAGCAAGTTTGACATACAATCCATTTCCACACCGAATACCGTTGGGAATTATGTCGTCAACCGCAACCGTCCCATTGTCATACTGGGGAACAACGTGTTTTGCAGCGGTTGCAGAATCATCGCCTTCGTTATAAACATCTATTTTTCCACTTGCTTTAATTGGAGCTTTTAACCCATAGTAAATGCAGGGTTTGGTTGCGATTTGGGTTGAAGAAGTAACCCTTGTACAATTCATAACAGCAGACATAAGCGTATCTCCTTTGTAGTAGAAATAAAAGACGGGTGTTACCCGGAAAGCTAACACCCGTCAAGAGAGGAGGAAAGATTAAATTACCTTACCATGTCAAGTTAAGCCCCTGGAGAGCCATATATCCAACGAAACCCTGTCCAGCCAATCGCTCTACAAAAATGACCCTGATAAACAATGTTTTTGGTTTCATTGTCCACATAGTGGTCAATTTGTGGTTTATATTTCCAAAAGATGTTCAAACCGTTTTGGTCTTTTTTGGTCAACACGAACCATGCATCGGTATCGGTTAATTTGCTGGAAAAGACGGCTTCAAGGCTTAAATCGGTAAAGAAGTTTTTCTGATTTTCAGCAGTATATGGAGCAAGGGTACTATTTAATACCTCGGCAATCGTTTTGCGGTTGTTTGGATGGGCAACAATCATTCGTGGGGTTAAAGATATGGAATGACCACGCTCATTTTCTAAGGTATCATAGTAGTTAATTGCTGCATATAATGCGTCCGGAGTGAAGTCGGTTGCGGTTGACGGTTCATTTGCAATGTTCGAACCATCATATGCGTTGGGGTGGTCGGTAGCACATAGTTCTTTGCCATCTCCACCAGTATAAGAACTGTTAAAAGCACGGTTAAATACGTTGAAAGCCTGAGTTTCAATTGTTTGGCGTGCAGCACGACCGAGCGATTTTGCACACTTTGCGACAAAATCCCATTGGTTGAAGTCCTGCATTTTCTTAGTGACCGCAAACTGCAAGGCGTAATACGCCATTGTATAAGTCCACGTATATTCAGTATCGGCATCATCGGGAATAATTGTATCCGATTCTGCATCCCAATCCTGATATTCACCTAAGCCAATCAACCCATAATCTTTGGTTTCCCAAAGAGACTTAGAACTTTCATTAAACAATTTGCCATACATACTTGGGGGGTCGTTGTCAACCCATCCCATTTTTATTTGATTGTAAGTATCCCTAACTGATAATAACTTAGAGAACTCACCTGATACCATAGTCATTCGAAATTCACCTCTTTGCTGTGTTGGGTAGAATTAATTAAGCAGCGGTTGTAGAGTTTGCACCACATTGGCTACGAAGGAAACGAACATAAATTTCAGTCGTTCCGGTTCCTTCCCAGTCACTTGTTGGAGTTTTGTCGAGACACCGCATACATTTATCGGTTGTGGTACTATAGTCAAACCGATGAGTATGGCTGGTATTGTCAAAATCTCCCACCGCTCCATAATTATGGGCTTTGGTTGCTGCAGTTTCTTTGGTTTGAGCAATCCATATTTGGTCAATATTAATTAACCATGCCCGAATGGTTGTAGTCGTTTCACCAGCAGCGGTAGTACAATCTTCGGCTGCAATTGCTCCGGGAATATCACCGCTGTCTGCTTCCGACCATGCACCTGAGCTATGGTCTAACGCCATACCCTTTTTGATGGTTTGTGATGCAGCAAGGGTGATTTCAAAGGTTGGTAAATTAGGGTCAAGTGGCTTAAAAAACATGAACTATCACCTCTATTGTTTTAACTGTTTACAAGAGATTGCAATTCGTGATATGCGTCTCTTGCTTTTCTTTCGTTTTTATCTTTTACTGCTTTCGCCATACGTTCTTGTGCCTCACGAATATTACGGTCTTTCCTACTAATCCGTGCCTCTTGGTCACGTTGGAAGGCTTCGGTTATCTCCTTTGGTCGGGCATACAAAACAGAATGGGCGGTTTGAATGGTCGTATCCCCACCGTCTTTCTTGCCGTACGCATTTTTAAAGGAAAGGTGATTCAGGTCTTTATGCTGTTCGTCACCCGTTGATACCTTTTCCCATCCTTTCATTTCAGCCTCAGCCATTTTGTTTGGGTCTTTGGCAACGAAACGATAGGACATATCTTCTTTTTTACCGTCAACCATAAAGGGGTTCAGGTGTCTCGCACGTCTCACAATTTCTTCTGGCGAAAGTTTTTTGGTAACTTCTACAGTTTCTTCTTTTTTATTACTCATGGTTTCCCTCCATTAATCCATTGATATTGACTTACCTTGTTTAATCATGTCGAGCATACGTTGCTCATCTTCTGCTTTTGTTCCACGTCTTTTCGCTATTTCCTCGGCTTCGGGTGAGTATTTCTTTGTTGTTGGCGTAGCACCGGGGGTTTCAATGTTTGGTTTTGGCGTGGTCTGGTAGGTACGGTTCACTCGCTGTTTTCGTATTTGCTCACCTAAATACAAAGACGCTGCAATGTCATACCCACTTGGATTGTCACGCAAAACCGGGTCATTGTTTGCCCGTTGCATAATGTGCTGGTCAATTAAAGAAAAATCATTGTCCGAAACCTCAGCTAACTGTTGACGCAGTTGGCTTCGTTGTTGACCCCATTTAATGGGCTTAAACTCTCTTTGGACTTCTCGGAGTATTTCCTGTTGTATCTCTTTCCGATACGCTTCGGGGTCTTCCAACATTTTCAATCGTTCCTGTCGTAATCGTGCGTTACGCTGCTCTGGCGTTTCAATGGGTGAAGGGGTTTCAGCGGTTTGCTGAAAGTGTTGGTTTGGCTGAAACTGTTTCCATTGTTGCTGTGGTTGTTGCTGTTGGAAACTTCGCATTTCTTCCAATTGCCGTTGAAATTCGGCTATGGCTTGTGCCTGTTCGGTAATTTTCCGCTGTGCATTGCGATTGATTTCAGCCATTTCCTCAACGGTTTTCCCCTCAAACCGTGAATCGGGTTGACTGGTTTCTTCCGTTGGGGCGGTATTCTCTGCTACATTGGTTTCGCTTTCCGATTGTCCATCACCATGGGTGTGGGTCGTATTTGAAACAGGTTCAATTGGGTCGTCAAACGATTGTCCTCGTGGGGTCGTTTGTTCTAAATCTTCCATAATATAACTCCTTTATTACCCGGATTAATTGTCCTCTGATTCGGGGTTAATCGGGTTTAGTCTTAATGACATTTCATAAAATTCAGGTAACATTAATACTCTGCGATAAGCGTTAATTGCCGCCTGGGTCGCTATAGCCCATGCCAACCTTTTATCATCTGATGAAAGTCCGGTATTAATAAGCGATTCGATTAGTTCATTGATTTCGTCCTCCAACACTTCTTGGAATAGTTCCCATTCAGGATACGTTCTAAGGTGTTTCAGTCGGTCTAAATGACCCCGTGTTAATTCCAGCACCACTACTCATACCCCCCATCGCTGCTCCTTGCTGTCCAGTTGTTGCTCCCTCTATTTGCCTTACTAAATCACTTCCACCGTTTCCACCCGGTTTTGGTTGTGAAGCCATCATCATTTGCGTTTGTTGAATTTGGGTTAGTCGTGCCACCACTTCATCACTTAATATTTCTTCGGGATTAATGGGAAGTTCTAAGGCTCGGAGAAGCTCACGGGTCAAAATGACCATAAACTTCGGGTCTTTTGCAAGAAGCTCATTTTTACTTAATAAAGCAAAAGCCTGAATCATGTTTTGTTTTTTCACATCAGGACTGTTGCTTAATTGAATACCACGAATGTTAAATTTACACTTGAGGGCTAATTCATCGGGGGAAATTTCTTCATATACATCTCCACCCGGTACAAGATATTGTTTGTCTTTGTTCATATACTGGTAATACAGGGATTGAAGTTTATCAAATACCTCGCTGAAAGGAAGATGAAAATACTTCAATCGTTCTTCAATCTTTTTGTTGCCCTCAGCCATAACCGACATAACGGTACTTGCAGCAGCCCGTCTTGCAGTGTTAGGAATATATCCCTGTGAAAAGTCGGTTACACCCATTGCTTTATCGAAATAAGACTGGACAATGGCTTCCTCGTTGACGCTGCTGTGATTCACATCACCATGATTTAAAACTGCAATATCGTCTTTATTGGTCACAGGAAGAACCGCACCGGGAAAGATGCGAATGTCTTCGGGCTTTCTTCCAATCAATGCACCAATCCTTGCAAGATAGACCTTGTTAATCGCAAGGTTGCTATTGTCCATTCTCATATTGTGAATAGTGTTTATTTCTTCTTGAAGGTCTTTTCCCACCTTACACAAGCCAATACCATGAAAGCGGTTGGGTTTAGATTTCATTCGATATACATCGTATGGTCGTTTGCCGTGAAAGAAAGGAAGGGGTTCAATTTTAAGGATTTTGCCTTGGTCTTTGGTCAAAACAATGTGGGCTTCAACGGGATTATCGTTTCCTTCTATGTCAACTAATCCCCAAAAGTCATAAGCAAATATTCCATTAGTAAAAGAATTAATTTGATTTGCACCCTGATACTCGTCTTGGTTCTGTTCCAGTTCACCGGGAGAATATTCTTCTTTAACTAAATCAATATCTTGATAAAGACCTTCACGCTGTCTCTGTTTAACAACGTGCCACGGGATAAAAATCTTTTCGGCTACGAATGGAGCATCTTGAATTGATGTTGCCGATAAGGGGATAAGAAAGTTTTCGGGATTGACAACCGCCATATACGGAGCATCATAATAGGTTTCCATTTCCCATGTTGGAACTCGCTTTTTCCTTTCAACCCCAAAGGCTAAATCAAACTCGGTTAGTTCTTCATATTTCCCCACCCTTCTCCGCTTGACTATCCACGTTGTTTTAACAATCCCCGTACCATATACCGCTGCACACCACAACCAATGAGATAAGTTCATTTTAAAATCAGCAATATCCTCATTGGTTGCATAGTGCAAAAAATTAGTAATCTTTCCAGCAGTAGCCAACGCTGCCGAACTGTGACCACGATACGGTTCAGCGTCAACAATTCTGTCGGGAGCAAGGATAGAGTTCACCATGGTTGCGATAACAGTATCTATAGCAATTTTGGTAGCCGGAATATAAAGATTGGATGCACCGTTCCACGGTTTGGGCTTGGTTTCATAAAGTGGGGTACAATCATAAATATCTTCATACTTTTTCCACTCGGTTATTAAGTCGGATGTTTCGCTTTCCGTGGGAATGATACACTCATCCATAATAAATTTATATAATTCGCTCGATGTCTGTTTTGCCATTATTTTTTCTTCCTTTTCTTACTCTTTCGGGCTTTATCCTTCGCAATCGCAACCGCTATTTTTTGGGCGTGTTCCATACTTTTGGGGTTGGTGTTCCCTATTTTCCCTTTGGATTTATAGGCTTTCACCAATTCCCCAATATTTTCCGAAACAACCTTTTTTGATTTTCCTTTTTTTAATGGCATTAAAAAGCACCCCCAAGCCCAATGTTTGCCGTTCCTGCCCCACCAACCTTTTGTTGCAACCACTGCACAGGATTGACGTATGAAGCGTTGTTCCCACGCCTTACCTCAAAGTGGAGAGAGGGGGTATCGCTTAGTCCGGTTGTCCCAACTGAACCTAATAACATTCCGGCTTGGATAGCCTGTCCAGGTTGCACGTTTAAATCATTAAGGTAAGCGTACATCTGAATATCTCCATCCCCAGAATCGACAATGACGGTATTCCCATAGCCACGGACAAATCTGGCAAGGGCAACTTGACCCCCTACTACCGCTTGTACGGGGTCGCCTACGTTGGCTGCCACATCAATTCCAGGATTGAATCTATGTATGCCATAAGTTTGGTCCATCTTTTCTCCATAGTTGTCAATAATGGTTGCACCACCATTTACCACTTTCATAAGTGGAGAGTTGGGGTCAATGGGTTGCGCCTGTATTGGTGGTTGAGTTGGTTGTGCAAAAGAAGCCTGGGCTGAAGCTACGGTTGGTGTTATTGGTGAAGATTGGGCGGAAAACCGTGGGTCATCCAAAATAGACGAGCTACCTCGTACCCCCCAAAATTGGTTTTCATCTACTGGATAAGTTGGTTGTGTTGATGGTTGTTGTTGCTGTTGTAAAAGCTGGTCACGTTTTAAGGCGTCTTGCCTTGCCCGTTCAAGAAAATCAATTTTAGGTACGTTATCACCACCAAGCTTGACACCTTTTAGATATGACGGGATTTGAGATGATTGTGGTGTTTCAAGCGACATTTCTTCTGGAATTTTCGGTGGTTCTGTCGATGGTGGTCGGTTAATATTTCCTAACTGTAAGGCACGTTCTTGGATAAATTCGGGTGGTCGATTGAGAGTTGGGGTTGCGGAAATTTCCTGGTTGACCGCACTTGCACTTTCCACACCACCTTGTAGGCGTTGGTTTCGTGACCGAATTTCACTTAAATATTCTTCCATTCTCTTGGTAAAAGCAGGGGATAAAGCCATAGTTTTTAATCTCCTTAATATCCTGTTGCGGATTGGTATAAACCGACACCTTCATCATCGTGGCTTGGTTCATATCGTGGGCGTTTCCCGGTTAAATAAAGGGGGTCGGTCACATTGGGAAGGTAGTTCTGGATAATGTATCTGAAAGCGTCTTGATAGTGGTCGTATAACCCGTCCTTGACGGGCTTATCTTCACCGCTTTTTGGTCTGTGATACCCTTTTTCAAATCCCTCTATAAGAAACTCACATGAGGGGTCAAAATAAATACCGGGCGTTCCGTCTGGTCGCAAAGCAAGAAGTCTGCGGATAAGCCCAACACCAAACATAATTGGTTTTTTGCTTGATATGGGGGTAAACCCATAAGCGGTAAGAATGTCAAAAGAGGATAAATCAGATGTTTCATAGCGCTGACGACCAGCATCGTCACAAAACGAATACCGCTCACTTGCATCAGGAAAGTTCTTGACAACATACTGTAAAACCTCGTTCGTCCACGTCCACGTGTCAACATTATTGCCCGTTAATTCCCGTAAAACTATAATCCTGTCTTGGTCGTCAAGTTGACAGATAATAACCGCTTGTACCTTGTACCCAAAATCCCACCCGATTAACAATGGTTTTTGTGGATTATAAGTAAGGCGTGAACTTGCAACGTGAATTTCACGCTTGAATCCGGGGTAAATAGGTTCTAATCCCGAAGAAATAAAGGATATTTCGTATTCCTGCTCCCACTCTTTGATGGAAAAACCCTTCCGTGCCTTCCGATACCATTGCAATCCATTTCTTTCCGGGTCTTTGTCGGGGTCTGCATAGTAATAAAGCCACAACACATCAAACCCGTTGGCGTTATGCTGTTCCCATAATCCCTTAATAACTTGCTTTCTTTCCCACGTTACTTCTTCAATGTGGTATATATCGTTTTTGTCGGGAAGTCCCGATTCATCGGCAACCAAATGGTAGAAAAATTCTTTCCCATTCGGGGTTGATACCCCGGTAAACTTTCCACCACCGTCAACTGTGGGCTTAATTGCTTTCCAGATTTCACCCACATTGTCAAGGTGTGCCATTTCATCAAAGAAAAAAGCACTTGCGGTATAACTTCTCGCACTTCGATTAGAACTTGAAAAAGCTTTTATTTCGGAATTAAGTTCCGGGAAGGATAATTCACCCTTGCTTGGTTTCCAGTTTCGACCAACATCAAAGTTGGGCGGACGAAGATAGGGGGGCAACCTTTCAATTATGGGAATAATACGTTTCTCAATCAGGTCGTTAGCAGTTGTTTCGTCTTTGGAAAGGATTAATACCTTTTGTCCGGGGGAAAGGGCATACCACAAATGAAGCGCCATCATCAGCCACGTTATCATCATCTGGCGTGACTTGGGGATTAATACCCTGTCGGACTTATACCACCGCCTGATAATTTCAATAATGTATTCCTTTTCGGGAAAATTTTTAAAGGGGGTAATCCTGTCGTGTTCATCTACGGTAATACAATGTTTCAAAACAAACCGAATGGGATTCTGTTGAACGAGAAGTATCTCACGTTTAATCAGGTCATTATAGTGAGCCTCCAATTCGGGGTCTATTTGCTGGTTGGGTATTGACATTTTTCCACCTATTGACTATTATGGATAATGGGGTTTTGTTTGCACAATTAAAAATAAGGAAATAAAATACCCCGAATTTCATCGGATTCACCACGGAGAACCCCGTGGTTGCATCTTCTGATTCGGGGTGGTATGTTTTATCGTCTTACGTTTTTAAAATGTATTGTGGGTACTTACTATACCTAAAAACTATAGTTGAATCAGGGAAAGCAGATTTTTCATTGCCGTTTTTAATTCCCTCATAATATCAACTGCCTTATTTAACCTCTCACATTCTTTTTTTAATTCTTCGTGTTTTTTATAAAGCTCACCATTCCTATAACATTCTCCAGACAAATCTTCCCTCGCTTGTTCAAGCTCTTTTTTAAGTCGTTCGTTTTCTTCATACAGTTTCTTATTGGCTTCAAATAGGTTTTGATTGTCCACCAATAAGCTTACAAAATTTAAACTTTCTATTTTTTTCTCTAATGCTTCTCTTTCTTTTTTGGTAATTTCTATGTTATCTATATATCTATCCCATAACACCCAATAACTCTTTCTCCATTCTTCTATTTTTTCCTCACATTTTGCCTCGGCATAGTTATTCATTCTTTCCCATTCGTTTATTTCTTCTTGCATGGTTTCAATTTTATCTTGTAATTTTTTGTTTTCCTTATTAAGCATTGTTATCTCTGTTTTTTTATCTTCCAACATATGGCTCGGGGAATCAGCCTGTTGTTCTTTTACCTTAACAACATTGTTCAGGTGTTCTATTTCTTCGTCTTTCTGCTTGATTGCAACATTAAGCCTGTCTAATTGCCAATCTCTATAATTAATCGCTTCTCGTAATTTCCTTATTTGCTTTTCAAGGTTTGTTGTGGTAAACATCATTATTTATTCCCCCTTATATTTGGTCTCACTCATCAGATGCTCTTATAATATCTATCCAATACCTTTTTCCAGCACTCGGTCCGGGCAAATACGACCACGGGGCTTCATACCTTATTCCTTTTTCGTCCAACCACCTTTCCGCAACCTTAAATTCCGATTCTGTTAATGGTTCATTTAATAACACCTTTTCAACCCAAGAATCATTCTTTGTCATCTAACACAACCCCCTCTTCCTTCATCTTGTTCAGGTTGTGTAAAAGAATCTCGCATCGACCAATTAAGTCGTCGGTCTCAAATTCGGTTAAAAACGCCCCGTCCTCAAGCGCCCGACGCACCGCACCATTGATAATTGAAAGATATGATACATAAAAAAAGTACCGCTTCGGTTGGTCAACGGAATTATATCCCATTATATTTTTACAAAGTCAAGAGCTTCAAAATAATCTTCGGGAAGGTCGTCATCATTAATAATAAAAGAAGCAGCATTGTCATCCGTAATACCGATAATGGCTTCATAATTCCCGGAAATCCATGTGGTTTGGGTTGAATCAACATTCCGAAATTCCGTACCCTTTGGTATAACAAAATCCTTTTTAAGACGATAAATCATAAGAAATAACCCCCATTAAAATATTTGTTGGTTTTGTATAATCGGTTTTATTCTTTTCTTTGCTATTTCACAATATTCAGGTGATAGTTCTATTCCAATAAAATGACGGTTTAATGAAAGACAGGCTACTGCGGTAGTACCAGAACCAAGGAAGGGGTCAAGCACTATATCACCCTCTTTGGTGTGAAGCTCTATGAAATGTTTCATTAAATTAACTGGTTTCTGGGTTGGATGTTGGTCTTTTGAAGGAATTATTTTTCTTATACCTTTATAACCAGGTCGAATAATGTTTTCTATTTTTTTACTATTGTCATACCATGCCATCTTGTCTTTTTTACTGGCTACTAAAATGGTTTCATAACTTCTGCGGTATTTCCAACCCATACCCATCGGTCCCTTATCCCAAACTATCATTTGTTTAAAAGATAAGTATTTATCCATTATTAGAGACCGTCGAGCAAACATAGGGTCAGGGCCACCACCACCAGAACAACAACAACAACAACAACCATCTTCTGTTAAAATTCTTGATACCTCTTGAATAAATTTTTCAAATATTTCGTTCGCTTCTTTTCCATCGTTGGCTATGGGACGATTATCTCGCTCAGGAATATAATCGCCTTTTCCTAATGCGGCTTCCCGCCGAGATATTAAATCGCCATTATTATTATTATGTCCATAAGGTGGGTCAGTTAATACAAGGTTAATACTCTTATCCGGTATCTCCTTCATTACTTCTAAGCAATCGCCGCAAATTATTTGGTCAATAAAATCGTCTGGATAAAAAAGCATAAATTCCCCCAATAAAAAGTCATTGTAAAATTTCTTTTATTCTTTTCTTTGCTATTTTTATATATTCAGGGTTTAATTCTATTCCAACAAACCTTCTATTTAGCTTTAATGCAACCTCTGCCACTGTTCCGCTTCCCATAAATGGGTCTAAAACAATGCCATTTTCAGGACAACCAGCTTGAATCATTGGTTCTACTAATGTTGGAGGAAACACGGCAAAATGAGCT
>Ga0116148_1004556_pt1 | contig 12002 bp, 8 predicted proteins | sample AD_UKC055_MetaG_FD_89786 | JGI IMG/M metagenome (GOLD analysis project Ga0116148, IMG submission 89786) | Active sludge microbial communities of municipal wastewater-treating anaerobic digesters from USA - AD_UKC055_MetaG | ecosystem: Engineered > Bioreactor > Anaerobic > Digestate | place: USA... | reverse complement strand
GTAACAATGTTTCGTCTCCAAGGTTTTAAAAATCTGTAAGTAAGCATGAACATATTATTCCCTCAGTTTCCTTCCTGTTAATTTTAAAAACACGTCCTCTAAAGTCGCCGGTCTTGCTGTAACTCCACTATCGACACATTCTTTTAATATTAAATTAGTTATATCCGACACATTTTCGTTATAAATCTCAACACTCTCATTTGCTATTTCGTATTTAATGTTATTTTTTTCTAAACATGTTTTTATTTCTTGATTATTTTCAGCTTCAACAATATGATCTCCTACATATTTCTTAACTAAATCTTTTGGTTTGCCTTCAACAAGTATCTCGCCATTATCCATTATTACCAATCTATCACAAAGCCTAGCAGCCTCTTCCATGTAGTGAGTTGTTATTATCACAGTGATGCCTTTCGAGGACAGATCTTTTAGTTTTTCCCAAATTAGGTGTCTTGCCTGTGGATCAAGACCTGTTGTCGGTTCATCCAAAATCAAAAGTTTAGGATTATTTATCATTGCTCTTGCTAATACTAACCTTCTTTTCATCCCCCCAGAAAGTTTGTCAACAGAGCTATCCTTCTTATCATTAAGTTGGACATAATCGATTAGTTCATTTGCCCTCTTTTTTGCTTCTTCAAGAGGTATGTCAAAGTACCTTGAAAACTGAATTAAATTCCCAATCACTGTAAAATCAGGATCCAAATTATCCATCTGCGGAACTACCCCCATAACTTGCTTTATTTCTTTGGGATACTGATTGACATCCAATCCAAAGACTCTAAGATCCCCGCCCGTTTTTGGTGAAACGCATTGGATCATCTTCATTGTAGTGGTTTTCCCCGCTCCATTAGGCCCTAAAAAACCAAAAACCTCCCCTTCCTTTACCTTGAAATTTATTTTATTGACCGCAAGAACATCGCTGAATTTCTTTTCTAGGTTTTTAGCTTCAAGAACTATATTCAATAAAACACCTGTTTAGAAAAATATTTAATGTTATAAAAGTCTTTACTATAACAAAATTTCATTCAATCGATTGGTTTATATATTATTAAATTATACAATAAACATTAATCTTGATTATATCGTATCAAACTGTGTCAAGTTATTACAAAATTATTGAACTGATTTTATGTCAAACGACTATGATAATTGGAAGGAATATCTAAGATATAATCCAATTAGTCCACTGATTCTATCAGATAATAAGGCAATTAATTATTACCTAAAGCATGATATACTTGATGAAAAAGTCGACAATATTGAATCTTTGTGGGAGCTACCGTCTGTCATTTCTATTTTGAATAAGCAACAGGAAGATGGCTCATGGAAATACTCTGGCGGTAAAGAAGAAATACGTTCAAAGGTTAATTATAACCAACTTGAGACCTATAGAATTATGCGAGTTTTAGTGGATAAGTACGGCCTAAACAACACAAATAATGCAATTTCAAACGCCTGTGAATTCTTATTTTCTTTTCAGACTGAAGAAGGTGACTTTAGAGGCATTTATGGAAATCAATACACACCTAACTTTACTGCTGCAATAATAGAGATTCTAATAAAAGCAGGATACCAGAATGACGATAGAATAGATTTAGGTATAAACTGGCTCACCTCAATGAAACAAATTGACGGGGGATGGGCTATACCATTCAGGACAACTAAAAATAAAATACGAGATCTAATTAATGCAAATTATAAAATTGACCCCATTAAGAATAATCCAAATATGCCATCATCGCATCTAGTTACTGGGATTGTATTGAGGGCATTTGCAGAACATCCACACTATAAAAAATCAATACATGCAAAAAAGGCAGGTATTTTTCTTAAGTCACAAATTCTAAAAAAGGATAATTACCCCGACCATGAATCTCCTGATTATTGGGGGAAATTCTCCTATCCATTCTGGTGGGCAGACGTCATATCTTCCCTTGATTCTCTTTCAAAACTTCGATTTTCTATAGACGATCTTGACATTAAGAGAGGATTAAATTATCTTACTAATCTTCAAAGATCGGATGGGACATGGAAAGTATATTATGGCCTCCCTAAAGAAGACGAGAACAATTTATGGATTACATTAGCAGTTTGTAGGATATTAAAGAGATTTTATTCAATTTGACTGAATTTAAAAAATTTAGACATCTATTCTTGAAATCCTTCATCACTCTATTTTAAAAAACTCAAAAATCTAAAAAATTTCGATTTAATAACAATATATATCATTTAACATATATTATTAAATAATTATTGCACTTATTTTAAAAAAATTTTAGGCAATACTAAAATTAGTATTTTGAAAAATCGACTAAAATTTCCTTGATTCAATTCATAAAAAAAATAAAATCATGAACATGACAATATATACTATAAATAATATATTTTTGAATAATTATTGCATTTTATGATTAATGTTTTTGGTATTAGTACCTAATAATAGAATACTATAATCTAGAGAGATTATGTGAAATAAAGATAATGGAATCGGTATTTATTAATCAATTTTTTTTAATTTAAGATTAAATTCTATAATCTCTATTAAGAAGATTAGCAGGGGATCTGTTCCTAGGTCAGATGAAGTGATATCAAAAATGTATGCATTAATAGGGGTTACACAGATAGAATGACCGGCATTAGATACGATGAGATACAAAGAGATAAATATATTGGACATTGCTCTAGCCTAATATGCTGCAATGCCCTTACGAATTATAATTGGTGTTACATAGCTTCCTTTGTAATAAAGCATTTTAAGGTATAATAGTTCTTTTTGTTCTACTGGGAATAAACCCACTTTATAGATTTTTAAGATATTCTCTAAATAAGGACTATTTAAAGTATAGTTATAACTAAGTAATTAATATAATTGCAATAATTTTATAAAATTATATATCATAGAATATAATAATGAATAATAATTGCAAGTAACCGTTAACATTGAGTTAGAGATTATTATTGAAATTGGATTACCGTAAATTTTTTACATAATTTTTTGATGATGAAAGTGGAATCGAAATTCATTTACCAACTTTTTATATAGGATTAACATAAATACTTAGTCGCCCTATTAATAATTCGAGAATATGGGATTAATGTCTTGGATAGATTATAAATCGGGAAAATTATGCGCCTGGGATATTGCATTTGTTAAAATTGGCGAAAGATATTTTTGATCTTATTATTTGGGCATACATTCCAGTTTTAATAATACAATAATTTATATCGCTTATAGTAATCTTTACACTATTTTCTACAAAACCTCTTTATCCTGCTTTCAGATAATTTACTGAAATCGTTTTTTTATCTGATTACCCCGGGCTTATCTGAGTTAAAAGAAAACTTTAGATATTATAAAAATAATTGAATAATGCCGAAAATAACTGGGCAATCTGCTATCTGGAACCACATTTAGTTTGAGCCCTAGTTATATCCAAAAGGCCTTAATATCGCCCTTTTTAGCGAAATTTACGCGAAAACCGTCGTTATTACGTATAATATACATTATACGCAATGTTTAAAGTAACTCAAGAGCTAAAAAGTAGGTCAAAAGTGGGTCGAAAGTAGGCTAAATTGGGCCTTTTTCAGATTTTCCCGCTTTTTACCATATTATATTAATCAATATCCAACTATAAAAATCTTATTATTTTGGAATAACGGTTTTTTTACGGCTTAGGGTAACTTAATTAAAGTATAAAATACGTTCTAGAGGGATATTTTTAAAGCCTTATAGAATTAACAATATCGATACTATGAAAAGTGCTTCTAAAGAAGTAAGTGAATATATTAACAGGTTACCAGATGATAAAAAAGAGATTGTTATAGCTCTTAGAAGCATTATTTTGGCTGTAGACCCTAGCCTAAACGAATCATTAAAGTGGAAACAGCCAGTTTATTCAAAGAAAAGAGATATATGTTATATCTTTCCTACAGGAGGGCACGTTAATCTTGGATTTTATAGGGCTTTAGAGCTTAAAGATCCCAAGAAATTACTTGAAGGAACTGGAAAGAATATGAGGCATATCAAGATAAAGTCAATGATGGACATTGATAAAAAATATCTTTGGGAATTGATATCCGATGCCATTTCCAAAGATTAATGATTTTGCAGTAAATTTTCATTAGCATATATTATATAATATTGTTTTGAAAAATATTTGCAATGATTAGTTAATGCAATTATTTTGTATTTATATATTATTTAAAATATACTTTAATATAATTATTGCAATAAATCTTAATTATTTATTATTTTGCTTATTCCTTATATAAGGTAAAGCATTAATAGTGTATGAGGTCGCAATCAATCCTATCCCTATTATCCCAATATCCTTGCTATGGATACGGTGTTCTCTCCTAGGATACTGCCATTAAACATCAAGAATGCCCCGATCAATGACAATGAAAGCCCTATTAAGAACTGTATAGCCGCTCTTTTCGTATGAATGTCCCTTTTGCCCCGGGGTAAATACCCTTTTAGACTTGCAAATGCCACAAATAGCGCTAGTGCTATCAAAAGAGCTACGATTATGACTAGTACTATTGGCAGATTTGCCACATAAAATATAAGCATAACTTCTATTTAAGACTTTTGTTTATTAGATTAATTAAAAAATCTAAAATATTTAATAAATATCAGAAATATGTCACTAAATCCTATTTAATATAATAAGTGACAATTGCAATAATTTTACTTTTATATATAATCTAATATATAAATAGTTAATATCCTAAAATACCATATCTTACTTGTCTAGGTACCATAAACAAGAACAAAATAATATTAAAAATGTAGAAGAATAATTAATAGATCAAATAACGTTGCAGCCTTCTAGATCTGGGTGATTTTTGCATCTGTTATCGCTTAGTATCTTCAAGAACTTGGGCATTGGAAGTGAAGTTGGACAGCCAGTGTTACCTCTTGCATCAAGCTTTGGTTCCCCTATAACGTAACTATCGTTGGGATCGTCGTATATGTCTATGTCCTTTCCGTTATTGCAGAATTGATTGTACCATACTTTTGTGCCAGTTGGATTTCCGGCTGTATCGCCCCAGTTATTATTGTGGACTTCTTCTAGCCCTTTCACGGGGTTATTTTTAATTATATTGTCTTTGACTAGAGTATTGCTCACTTTACCACCAATTGAAATTCCGGCGTAAACTGTTTTTTCAACAATGTTGCCTTCAACGACAGTATCTGAAACTGCTCCTCCTTTATTTCCCCATGTAATTATGGATATTCCATAATCCATTCCATCGAGAATATGATTGTCCTTAACAAGAATGTTCTTTGTGAGTATTTGATTAGATACTATTAGTATACCGGAACTTCCATAAGATCCTGGGAGCGATCCACCTGTAATTATGTTCCCTATTACTTGTGAATTCTCACCGGCTACCTGTATACCATTTCTCAGATACTTTTGAGTTAATACCTTATTATTTTTTACTATAGAAGTTGTTCCTTTTTCCGAAGCCATGCCTTGAACAATCCCTTCGGGTTGGTCTAATGTTTTAGAGAGAAGGACTGTGAATCCGTCTACAGTTATCGTCCCTAGATTACCCTTAATATCAATTACCCTAGCGCTTGTGCCAGGACCTATTATTGTAGAATCCCTACCAGCTACAGATTTTAATGTAATATTTGGTTTATTTATCAAGACATTTTCATTGTAAGTTCCTGGATAAACAAGTATTGTCTCCCCGCCGACTGCGGCCCCTATTGCAGCATTGATCGTTGCATAAGTCTTTCCTGGTCCAACTTCAAGTGTAGCTGCATTTACGGGAGTTATAACAGCCAGAACAGATAAAACTAATAATAATCCTACAACTAAAGATTTTATTTTTTTCATATTTTTTCACCATTTTTAGCTAATTCTGCACACTATTGTTAATTAATTATAGGTAATAATACTATATAAAGCTTTCGGCGATGATAAATATTGCTGGTAACTAAAAATTAATATTAGTAATAAATACTAGTAATTAAATATTATTATTGCTAAACGATAATTACTAAAAATAATGTGAAATAATAATTGTAATAATTTTATAGTCTTATATGTTATAGCATATATATTATTACTAAACAAAAATTTTTTAGATTTTTGAGTTTTTTAAAATAGAGTACTGGAAAAAATTCAGCCGATTTTTGGAGTTTTTGAGATAGAGAGCCTACTATATGGCAGATTATATATATTGTGAGATCAGGGCTTTTTTATGGAGTGAAAGGACGGAAAAAGCTTGGATTTTTAGGCAATTAGGGTAGGGTAAACGAACCTAAAACATCTTTATATTTTTCCATATCTTTTTAAATAAGAAAATAAATACAAATTTGATTATTATGCCTGAGAAATGCCCTAGCTGTGGTGGACCAGTTGATGTAAATTGGAAACAATGCCCATTCTGTGGATCAGAACTTCAAAAGACTGGATTTGATGTGCAGAAGACTCAGGAAAATAGCAACAATACACCTGAAGAAACTAGGACCCAAATATATAGCGATGGCCAAAAGGTAAAATATCGAATAAATGCCGAAAAGATAGCTATAGCTGCAGTAGTTGGAGTTATCCTACTTGTTGCAGTTGCTTTTTTAACAATGCAAAATGCTGCAAACTATTACAACGAAGGTTTGAATCTATACAATCAAGGAAAATATGACGAGGCAATAGCCAAATTTGACAGTGCATTGGAAATTGACCCAAATAATAAAGAAGCATATTATCTCAAAGGTTCATCTCTTGACAAAATTGGGAGATACTCTGAAGCAATAGCTTCTTTTGATAAGGCAATTACTATAGACCCAAATTATGCACTTGCATGGCAAAATAAGGGGCTTTCTCTTTATGCTCTTGGTAGATACTATGAAGCAATAAATTGCTATGACAAAGTAATTGAAATAGACCCAAATTATGCACTTGCATGGCAAAATAAGGGGCTTTCTCTTTATGCTCTTGGTAGATACTCCGAAGCGATAGCTTCTTTTGATAAGGCAATCACTATAGACCCAAATTATGCACTTGCATGGCAAAATAAGGGACTTGCACAGTATAAATTAAAACAATTTGATGAAGCTATAGCGAGCTTTAACAAAGCTAAAGAGCTTGGGTATACAGGATAAACGCCATATCTTTCTATTCTTATTACTTAAATCCAAACTAAACAAAAATTCTAAATGGCATGTAAGGGCCGTTTTTACTGTTCCATCCCAAAGCTAAGACATCATTGTTTCTTAAAGAATGATTTGAAACTCTAATAAAATTTCCTTTATCAAAAAGCCAGATTCCATTAACACTGTTATTGTCATGAATTATATATCTGCGATTTTCTTTTTTAATGACTGCATGCACCTCATCCACGTAAAAGTTCTCATCTAAGATCCTGACTTCACAATTTATATCTCTGCCAATCCTCAATTCATCATAAATTATAGGATATAACCTATTAACGATGCCCTCTTGAAAAAAATATAATAAGGGTCTTTGAGGCATTATAGAAAGTATATCACCTATATTAAAACTTCTTTTTTTGTAATCTTCCATTAGCAGAGGACCAAGTTTCTCATATAAGATTTGTTTTTGAGTTAACATTTTATTAGACAACATGAATAGGGCTATTTTTGCAATGCTATAAATATCAGTAAAGTATCCAGAAGTACCTAGGATAAGTTCAGGGGGGGAAAAGTCGCCACTATTAATCTTAATTCCATCTTCGTCTTTAACATTTCTAGCCGTCTCAAAATCAACTAGAACAGCTCTTTTGGTATTTTTTTCTATAATAATATTTGAAGGTTTAATGTCTCTGTGTATAATACTATTTTGATGCAAGTATTTGATAGAATCATGAAGCTGAAGAAGAACAGCATAGCTTTCGTCTAAAGGCACCGAATTATCCTTATATTTCTGTAAAGCATTTTCGCCTTGTATATACTCAAAAACTAAGTATGGGTAACTATTTGAGAAGTCAAGCGCTTTTACTATGTTTGGATGATCTAGTCTCTTTAGAATATTATATTCTTTTTCAAATCTGGTAGCTGCTATTTTTTCTTGGCCAGGTATAGCGATTTTTATGATTATATACTGCCCAGTAGGTATATATTCGCCTAAAAAGACAGACGTAACTTCATTTTTTGATAGTAAAGACAAAAATCTATACTTATTATCAAGGATACTCATTAGATATACTATAGAAGTTCTCTATTAAAGTTTTTTGAAAATTAGATTATTTTCCTATTTAGTTATAAGCGAAAAATAGAAATATTAATATATAGAAGTATTATAGATAAATAAAGAGGTGGTAGATAATGAATCAAACAAGAGGTGGATTTTACAGAGTCCCTATAGTAGTTACTCTAATTTCATCAATATCGATTTTAGCCGGATTTATTTTGTTACTGGCGTCGATATACTCATTTGTAGTTTTCTCACAACCCGTCATGCTCTTACCCTCAATATTTGGAATTTTGTTGGTAGTAGTGGGATATTTCCTATATAAAGGCAGGAATTGGGCAAGGTTTGGAGAAATAATAATTTTAGTTGCGCTTTCAATCATTTCCCTAGTTGCAATATCTGTTCCAGAACTAGGAGAAGTAATAGGAAAAATAAAGTATATAGGCGGCCTTCTTTTGCTTCCTTTACCTATATTGGGGATATCACTAATAGTGATTCTATTGTTAATTTTGCACAAAGAAACTGCCCAGTATTTCAAATATATTGGAGAAGTAGGTACAATTAGTTACAGGTTAAATAAGAAACCTAAGGATAGTCAAGAAGCTCCAGAACAAACGATATATAATAGACCACCCGCTGCAGGCGGCGTAAGAATAAATCCAACTTCAGCACAAACATACAGAAAACCTGGAGAGTCTTATAGTGAAACAATCTTACGCGAAGGTATGAGGAAACCTGGAATGCAACAACCACTTGGAACATCAATCCCACAAGATAACAAAACTATGATAGGCAGAAAAGTTGAAACTGCGTCGTCACCGTCCTATATTTTGTATCATCCAAATGAATCAATAAGAGTTGTAAACGAAATATATAGGATATTTGGCAGAGAAGACTTTGAAAGGTTTGTTAATCCTTTAGAAGCCCAACCAATTTCAAGAAAATCTAGTGGTGGCCACTTTAGAATAACTATGTCCTTAAATCAGATGAATGACGAAGTAAATTACTACATAGAAGATCTAGACAGCAGCAATGGTACAAAGGTAAATGGAGTCGAAATTAAGGGGAAAGGCAAAACCCGCTTAAATCACTCTGACGTTATAACAATAGGGAAATCAGTAAAGGTAGAATTCAAAACTCTATAATTTTTTAATATTTTTTATATATGAAGGGCATATATGGGCCTTTGTGAGAATCATAAGCAAAACATATTTGATCCCCGTCTTCTAGTTTTATATAATTGTAAGGTAGCTCTTTTAGACTAATCCACCTATTTTTCTTATATACAAAGATACCATTTCCTGTATTGACATCAACTGCAAACCAGTCCATCCCCTTCCTTACTAGTTGCAAATAACCTGAAGAAGGGGGGCCCCTAGACATAAAAAAAGTTGGCCCTGGTTCCATTATTTCAATATTAGCTTGACCTGTTCCTCCCTGGGTTCTATCTCTTGCAATAGTTATTGATTCTTCTAAAGTTAGTGGCACTATGTGATTTCCTATTATTATTCTTGGGACACCATAGTAGCTTCCATTAATATCCTTGCCAGTTGTTAGGTAATCTATCATCCCTCTAACAGTTAAGAATCTATCAGAAGGATTTTTATTTAAACATTTTTTGATTGTCTCTGAGATTTTATTTGATATGTTTCTGTTTAATGCTGCAGGGTCTATGGATAGTTCCCCATCTTTTAAGAGGTAAGGTTTAGGCTCTCTTCCTGTTACTACATAGAATAGTAAAGTTCCCAAAGAGTAGATATCACTCTGTTGAGAAGGTGTACCGCCATTAAGCTGTTCAGGTGCTGCCCAACCTGGAGTTCCAATGACTGTTTCGGCCTCTTTATACCCACTTTTTGCTGTCCCGAAGTCAATTAATACAGGATTGTTGTTGTCCATCAAAATATTCTCGGGTTTTATGTCTCTGTGGAGAATATTCATTGAATGAAGGTAGTCTATAGCGTTTAAAATTGGAATAATAGCTTTCATTGCTTCTTCTTCTGTAGCTGGTTTATCCCAGTATATTTCTTTTAAACTCTTACCCTCTATATAACGTAAAACAACTATGGGAAATCTTCTTCCATTCTGTAAATGCTCTATAGTATCAATATACCCAACAATATTTGGATGTCTTAAGGTCGATAAAAAATCATTTTCAATGCATATCTTTTCAATTTTAATATCGTCATTTTGCCCATCAATTTTAGGTTCTTTTAAAATAACTGTATATCCTCGTGAACTATGGGCGAGGTATATTATCCCCATCCCACCTTCCTTTAGCTTTTTCATTATTTTATATGTTGCACCAGAAATACCAGTTAATTCAATTCCTTCGTATAACATTTAAGGAATCACCGTCTTCTCAAAAGTATAATAGAGATGTTATCCTTACCTCCCATCTCTTTAGCAATTCGGATTAGTTCGTTCACTTTTTCTTTAATATCTAAGTCTCTTTGGATAATTATTTTTCCTATCAGAGAATCATCCTGCACCATATCCGATAGCCCATCTGAACATAATAGGATCCAATTGCTCTTACCAATACTGAAATCACCAATATCCGGATTTAAAGGTGTAGCAGTAATACCGACTGCTTGAGTGATAACATTAGACGGAACTTTTGTTCTAGCCTCTGCTTCTGTGACACCATATCGTTCCATATACATGCCTAGTTCGGAGTGATCTGCCGTTACCCTTTTTATGCATTCTTCACAATCATCTTCTAAATAGGTCATGTAAACTCTAGAATCGCCGACATGCGCATAATACATATGCCCTTTATTCAAAAATACTGCTTCTAGGGTGGTTCCCATATCAAACATTTCTTGATTAACTTTCGACTTAGCCAGTATCCTTTCATGTGCTGTATAGACAATATTTCTTAGGATATCTTTTATTTCACCTTCATTTAGATTTTGTGCAGTTAGCAGTTCTTTCTTTCCTTCTTCAATGACAGTTTGTACAGCGAGTTTGCTTGCCACTTCCCCTGCATTGTGACCCCCCATGCCATCTGCAAGAACATATAATGATTTTGAGCCATCTCTGCTGAATGATATGCCTATAGAGTCTTCATTTAATTCTCTTTTTAGACCGACATCTGAATTTGCATATACTTCTAATTCTTTTGGATGTGCTGAAGTTCCAAATTTCTTAGATTCAAATATATATAGGGTTCTTCCATCTGAAGATTTCGAGGATGCATTATATGAAACTGGGCGTTCTTTCTTCTTTGATAAAACAAAAATGTAAAGTAATCCAAATATGATTAGAATACCTGCTACTAAAAAAATAATTACCAATATTATGGCATTTTTTTTATTATCCACCTGTTTATTTTCTATTATTTTAATCTCATCTATTTTTTGATCTATTGTCGATAGTAGAAGTATTTCTTTTTCGGATTCTAATTTTAGGCCATAGATATCTTTTTTTAATGAATCTAAATCGTTTATAGTTTCAGTATAATCGATATCTTCAGACAAATTTGAGAATAATCCTGAGCTAGACTGCCTAATTTTTTCAATATCCAAGGAACTTTTGTACAATTCATTGAAAAAATTTGCCCTATTTTCTATCCAATTATCTTCAGATCTTTGAAAAAGAGAATCTTTAATTGACAAATAAACGGTATTACCCTTAAAATTCTCGTACCCCGTGTAAACTTTGTTTAGGCTATCCAGCTTATTTAAATCAGAATTTATTATTTTGCTATCCAAGTATCTTAATTCAGTTGCCAATTCTAGTAATATTCTTGAATCTTCATTTATTGATTCTATATTATCATAATATTCTATTTTTTGATTTATGTCTAATTTATTTATGTCCTCTAGAAATGAT
>Ga0116148_1004549_pt1 | contig 12011 bp, 14 predicted proteins | sample AD_UKC055_MetaG_FD_89786 | JGI IMG/M metagenome (GOLD analysis project Ga0116148, IMG submission 89786) | Active sludge microbial communities of municipal wastewater-treating anaerobic digesters from USA - AD_UKC055_MetaG | ecosystem: Engineered > Bioreactor > Anaerobic > Digestate | place: USA... | reverse complement strand
TGCATGAGGCAATGTGCCTCGTACGTTCGCGCCTCTTTCGGACTAGTCCCCATCGTCTAGCCCGGTTAGGACACCACCCTTTCACGGTGAGAACCGGGGTTCGAATCCCCGTGGGGACGCCAATTTTTTCAGTTACGCAAGTGGCTGAAAATACGGGGAATACTCTATCAAATGAGTATTCCCCGTTTTGCTTTAGAGGCTCGGTTGCCAGTTGACGTGGCAACCTTTGCATGAACCAGACGAGTTTTACCCTCGTTCCCTTCGATAATCGCGCCGGATCCCAATCTTGGCGGCTTTCCGGTTGGCTCAATGGCGTGCGCATCCGCCGCAACTTTAAGACTCGAGAGGAGGCGGCGGCTGAGAAGGCCAGCCTTGAGCTAAAGGCGCTGCATGCCACCTCTGGCCTGCGTGTCGTGGCCACTTCCTTAAAGGAGGACCAACTCCGTGAGGCAGAGGCTTTATTCAAACGAATGGAGGGCAAGTCGCAGCCTCTGTCCTTCTATGTGGACTTTGCCCTGACGAATTATCTGGAGCCGGAGCAGCGGAAACCCCTTCCAGACGCTATCCGGGAATACGTCGCGGCCAAAGAGCACGAATTCCGGCAGGGATACATCTCCCGTCCGCAGTACAAGCGCATCGATTGGGAGCTTGCTCGTCTGCAAAGGCACTTCGGTGGCCACCGCCTGGACGAGATATCGCCAACCAAGCTCATCTCATTCCTCGAGCTCGGTCGGTGCACCCTCAAGACCTACAATAACCGCCGAGGCGTCTATTCGACCTTCTTCAAGTACGCATTCTACCGTGGTTGGGTGGCGGAGAATCCAGTTTTACGAGTTCCCAGCCACCGCCTGCGTAAGACCCGGGGTATGGCGAAGACCTTCACCGCAGCCCAAGCCCGGGAGTTGATGACCTATTTTGAGACCTTTGAGGGAGGGCGTTGGATTCCATACTTCGCCCTCTGCCTTTTCGCGGGGATTCGGCCGGGTGTGCCGGATGGAGAGATTACGAAAATCACTCCGGAGGCGATCCGCTTGGATGCGGGATTCATTCACATTACTTGCGAGATATCGAAGGTGCGTGAGCCTCGCAAGATTACCATTCAGCCAAACCTGGCGGCCTGGCTCCGAGCATACCCGATCACCAAATACCCAGTCATTGTGGCTGACTTCAAGAAGCGCCGGCAGACGTTCAAGGACCGCTTTCACCTCACGCATGATGTGATGCGTCACACCTTCATTTCCATGTTTGTCGCAAAGTTTAGATCAATCGGCGAAGCCGCCCTACAGGCCGGAAATTCCGAGGTGATCATTCGGAAGCACTATCTGGATCTAAAGAGCAAGGAGGAGGCCGAGGAATTCTTCGGAATTCTGCCGAAGGATACGGGCGAGTGTTTGCCAACGGCATTCGTATCGATGCCAGGAGCATCGTTTGAGGAGCTCAAAGCAAGTTGACGCCCATCCCTTGATGATAGGCCCAATGCAATGACCGCTGAGGGCCATTCAACTTATGAATACCGAAACAAACTCACCTACACCGAGGGTTAAACTTAACCTGACCGATATCGAGGGTCTGCGGTTTTGCGGGATCTTCCCCGAAGGCCGAGAGCCCTCTGTTCATACTCTACGTGAATGGACTAAGATGCGCCGCATCCCCCATCACCGACTTGGACATTTTGTGTACTATGACCCGACGGAGGTAGCCGAACACATCATGACCAAATTACTGGTCCCGACTCGATAGATTGAGAGCCCCTAACGGGGCTCTTTTATTTAGTCTGAGCCTTTCAGCGCCTTGCTGATGTGATTCGTGATAGTTGTTTTCGACGCGTCGCGACGCGGCCTTTGGCCGAATTCTTCTAGCGACTGCCCGTCCGCTGTTCTCCCCATTTTGGGTCGGGCAAGGTAGTACCGCTGCGCGGTCTCCACCACGCCCAAGGCAGGCCTCCGCTTCCCCCTCGTCGCGAGCCTTCGGCTCGACGCTGTGCTCTCCTCGGCGCTCACGGCAGGGCTTTGCTTTTCCTCCCAATGGGTCGCTGCGCTCAAGCGGGCAAGACCCGATAAGTGACCGAGTCTCGGTCATACGGTGATTTCGCCACGCCTGAGAAAGCACATGCGTGTCTACGAAGCCGAAATCTCCTATAAAGCCACCCTTAATGAAGTTGATGGGCGAAGCCTGAATGAGCCCGACAAGGTGTACGAGTACCTAAAGGACATCAACGAGCTCTATCCTGTCCAGGAGACATTCTGGGTGGTCTTCCTGACCACCCGGCGCCATCCGATCGCTCGCCTGTTGGTGACGATTGGCACCGCCACCTCCTCCTTGGCTCACCCGCGCGAGGTGTTCAAGGGCGCCATCCTCGCAGGCGCGGTCTCGATCATCGTTGCCCACAACCACCCATCAGGCGATCCGGAGCCCTCCAGTGCCGATATCCAGATCACCCGCCAGCTGCGCGAGGCCGGGCGCATCCTCGGCATCGAGGTCTGCGACCACATCATCCTCGGCAGGCCCGAGATTGATCCCTCGGGCCGGGGTTACTACTCCTTCCGCATGGCAGGCCTCATGTGAGGCAAGGGGCTTCGGCCCCTTTTTTGCTCCCAGTTATTTCGAGCCACGGCTGGGCTGCCGGCGCTCGGTGATCGCCGCTCCTTCTAGATCGCCTCGGTTTATCGATCCGACGCTCGCTTTGCTCGGTTTTCTTCCAGCTACTGCCAGCCGCTGGTTTCCCAATTTTAGCTCGGGTCAAGGTAGTACCGCTGCGCGGTCTCCACCACGCACAAGGCAGGTCCTCCGCTTCCCCCTCGTCGCGAGCCTTTGGCTCGCCGCTGCGCTCTCCTCGGCGCTCCCTGACAGTGCTTTGACTTTTCCTCGCGTGGGGGAAACCGCCAATCGGCAGTTCCCGATAAGGCTCATGTCGAGCACACGGGTTACAGGCCGAACGGCACAATCCCATGTCTGCTTCCAATAATCTGTTTGGTGACGTTGTGTCCTCCTATTCCCGGAGCCAGGCCATCGAGGACGGAGTCCTTGTCGATCTTGGCCAGTTCGACATCACGCGCGAACACTGGAAATTCCCCATGGCCTGCACGGGCACGGTCTGGAACATCATCGAGGATGCGGTGCACAACCACGGTCAGGACTACGCCGGGACGCTGCACGACATTTACACCATGGCGAAGCTCGCGATCCGCAAGGGCCAGGGGGGGGCACGCTGCTCTTCTCGGTGATAATCGCCTCGACCCATCGCGGCCTCAAGCTGCACATCGGGCCTGGTGACGATCCGGCCCCGGTTCTCACGCTCATGCTCCCTTCTGAGGACTGAGCTCGGGGGCTTCGGCCCCTTTTTTCGGCTGATCATGATTATGGAGGGGCGTTACGAGTCCGAGACTCGAATGCCAGTCACTGAGCATTCTTCGAATTGCCCAACTCTGATTACCTTGAGCCGGCCCGCCAGCAGGTGGTCCCTCAGTGAAGCGAGGTTGTTGCCGAATACGCTCACCAGGTTGGCTTCGAATTCGAGAACGAGCTCACTTCCTTGGCCTCGAGTTCGAAGAATTGCCCGATTAAGCGAGATGAGGGGCAGCGAAAGCACGTCTCCTTGCATTGAATCAAAGGAGACAAAGGCGCCTCCGCCATGGGTGTGTAGTTCGTAGGGTTGGCTGGTGTTCATAGTTCGGTTTTATGTGCGCTCTCTGGCGCCTCTACCTTGTGCACTGACGTCAACCGAATGGCCGGGAATGAGGCGCTGACAGAGCTCTCGCAGTCCCTGCGTCATGTCCTTTAGCCAATCTGCCATGATCCACCTTTCTGTCGTGCGGTGGTTGGATTTGCTGGGGGGCGCGTCGGGGCGCTCGTTCCTGCTTGGCGGTTGCTTCGACGCACCGAGCGCTTCGAGGGCAGCGGTGCGGTTTCCGTCAGGGAGGTGGCTCAGCAGGTGCAATCGGTCTGGTGTGTGCACCGAGCACGATGCTCTGCCTCGCGAACACGCGACGTAGGCCGACTTGGCATCCAGTCGCTCTGCCGCCACGACCACGTGCTCCACGGTCTTGCTTTGCGATTTGTGGCTGGTCACTGCGTAGCCGTAGCAAAGGGTCGAGAATGTTTGAGTGTCGATTTCCCTTCCGTCTGTGGTCGTGATGATCCCACTGCTGATTTTCCGGACGTTGATGAGTTCGCCGTTCGTGAGCCCCTGGTGTCTGTCATTTGAGAGAACCAGCAGTCGCTCTCCCTCGCAGATCTCCTGGGCCTTTATCCGCAGCACATCGAAGGAACCTTTTCTCAATGGGAGCTTTTGTTCCCCTCCCGGTGTCGCAAGCCACACGTTGCGGTCGTCGACTCGTGCGACCTCGTACTCCTTTCCGGTTTTGAGACCGTCGGTCCTTGATCCAATCTTCACCACCATGCCTAGTTGGTAGCGTGAGGGCGTGGCCTTTTGTGCCTTAGTCCATTGGAGCGATTCGGAGAGCCGAACCAGCTCCCCCGAACCAAGGATCGACTTGCTTTTCAGACCGTCGCGCAGGTGTGCGCTGAAGGCATGGTTCTCCGCCCAAGTTGGCGTGACTGCGAGTACCCGGGACAGATCACCGGTTTCAGGGATCTTTGTGAGAAAGTCCTCCACTGCATTTCGGATGTAGTCGGCTTTACCTTCCTTGATGCAGCCCATGTCGTCGATTCGCTGCATGCCTGCTTTGCAGGCTCCCATTGCCATGAGTTTGATCGCGTCTCGGTAATCCGTAGACCTCTGCCGTCGAATGTCGGTGAGTTCGACTTTATGCAGCGGGGCGAACGTTTCGAGGATTCGGAGGAAGTCGCCTTGTTCGACAGAGGTGTGCTGTTGGCTGTCGCCAAGGAAGATCACTCGCGCCTGATGTTTCTCAGCAAGGCGCAGAATCTGGGCGCCTTGGCTGTTCGATGCTAGTCCGGCCTCGTCCACCACAAAGATGCCGTGGTCGAGCAACTTGTGATCGCGGACAGACACGTTTTGAATGAAGTCGGAGACTGTGGTTGCATTGCTCATTCCATCGTCGCGCATGGTCTGGGCTGCTGAACTCGTCGGCGCGCAGTAGAACACCGCGTGTTCTGGCGACTCGAGAAGCGGGTGCATGGACTGAACCATGGTGGTCTTTCCTACGCCCGCCGCACCACGCAGGCACACGACTTGGTCGGTGCTCGCAAGCAGGTCTTGGAGTGCCTGCGCTTGGGACTCCGACAGTCTGGGCAACCGCGAGCGGTCGACTTGCGCGAGGGGCATGTGCAGACCTTGTGTGCGCGCAATGTAGTCGATGGCCCACGCCTCCATCTTGAGCCCCCGCTCTGATACCAGTGCCGCTTGTAGCCAGGGGCTGTCGTTGACCTTGATCAGCCGAGAGTCCTCGGCCTTGGCCTTTAGATCAGGCAGGTGAATACGACCGAGCTCCATATTGAGCGCTTCAGCGAGGAGTTCGTGCCCGGCACATACGCTTTTGCGCTCGTAGAGATGCGAGGCGGCGAGCCGGAGGCATTCGGACTCTCTGGCGAAGCCTGGTTCATGGAGCTGTGCGTTCTCGCGACGTTGCGCCACGGTTTTAAGCCCCTCCAAGGTCGTCGCCTCAGCGGGCGAAAGCTGTCGACGTTGTGCCTGGATCACTTCGGGTGTGGTGATTTCTGTGAGCTTCGCGTTGCGGCTGTCACAGGTGATCTGATGGACCTCTGCGGTCGTTGGCATGCGGCCGTGCTTCTGGCGAAAGTCCTCTATGCCCTGTTCCACCTCGGCCCGTCGTTTGGAGAATCGTTCCCTGAGTTCGGCCGATATGCCTGAGATCTCGAAGCCGGTTGTGTGGCCTTTGTCGTCTTGGGCGATGTCGATGGAATAGCCGAGTTGGAGACAGGCCTTGGCCATCTCGTTTTGGTAGACCTTACCGGCGTATCTTATGGCCCGCACCATCTCGAACTCAGTCAGTGCGCGCCATGAGTTGGACTTCTCATCCCAGGTTGCGTTGGCGATGACGTGATGGGTGTGGACCTGTGGATCAAGGGCTCGGCTTGCTGTGTGACGGAAGACGGCGGCGACGACGTTGCCTGTCAGTCGATTGTTCCGCGTTAAGGCTGAATTCGCCTGTGTTGCCGCGAAACGCTCCAGCTCGGCAAATGCAATGCGTGCGGCTTGGTCGTGCGCTCCAATCAGGCGACTGTCGCCCATCGTCACGGCCATGATGGAAACGGACTTCTGGGCGCTGCACTGAAAATCGAAGAAACGCACACGACCGTCGCCATCTCGTGGTGTGAGTTTTTCGCCGGTTTCAGGATGCCGGTTATTTCTGAGGCGTTCGAAGGCGGTGTCACCGGCATGAATATCGCCGTTTAGGTTCAGCATTTCGGCGCCACGTCCCTGCCACTGACCAGAGATGGTTTCCTTCTCACAGTAGTAGTCATTGGCTGCCAAATGATGGCTCAAGTAGGTCGACCCATCGCGGATTTTTGCCATTGTGAACATGGAAGGGGGGCGGTGCTACAGAGAGCGGTGCGTCAACCGGGGGAGGGCAGCGGCCGCGACCAGCGTGCTCCGCTTGCTTCGGCGTGGAGCGCCTGCGCCATCGGAGCACGCCTGTCGCGGCTTTTCTGCGGGCCTACGACTCGCGCCGCGTTTGCGTCACGAGACGCCCAGCGGCTGCGCCGCTATTGCGCCCGGCCTAGCCCCGTGCGCGTTCAAATCCACTTCTAGACTTGGGCGTGCCGCGAAAACGATACGTTCAGTCTCGGACTGGTGCGGCCCTATTATGAATCGAGACGCAATATGTCTAACGGCCAAATTGCGTCGCTAGATTTCCTTCGATGGGCTCCGATGGCGTCGGACAAAATCGGATGGCGTCGGAGTTCATCGGCCGTGGTGCCATCGATGGTCTCCGATTTGCTCTGAAACGCTCCGATTCGGATCCGATGAGCCCCGACGTTGACGCGAGCACATTGGCGTGGACCTCGACGACAAGATCACCGCATTTCTCGCGACTGCCGACGCCAAGGCAGCCCGTAGCAAACTGGAGCCATACTCCGACTTAATCCGCCAATTGCGGCAACGGCGCTGGACGTACGATCAGATAGCACAGGCACTGCGCGACGAATTCGGCCTCTGCGCACACCGGACGACGATACATGCATTCGTGAAAGCCCGTGCTGGAAATAAAACAGGCGTGCTCGTGATGAGCACGCCTGCGCCACTGGGTCTGGTTGCGCCTGCACCAGGGCAGTCAGCGCAGCCAGCACGCCGAGCACGTTTCAATCTTGATGCATGATCTAGATCAGGCGGACGGTGCCGCCTTTCCCTGGGTGGTCTTTGTGCCATGCCGAGAGCCAGACTTGTCCATCGCGCAGGCAGATCGTCTGACCGATTTCAAGTTCGGTAAAACGAGATGGCGGCACACGATAGTCCCACTGGGTGTGCCGTGATACACTCGAACTGTGCCCTTCGCTACTCCCACCGGAGTTTCGGCCGGTTGTGACTGATTCGACCTCGACCTTACGTTTGCCGATTTGCTCGCTCGCCCACTGCCTCGTTGCAGCGTGGCACTGAGGGCCAAAGAGTTTTGTCCCCATGAGTCCCATCAGGCCTTCGCGAGCAGTTTCGCCGATGCGGTCATCCAGCACTGCGAGATTTTGAGTAAGAAGTACTGTGACGACCTTGAACTCGCGCAGTACTGCGAGCTTGCGCATCAATTCGCGGCTAACGGTTTCCTGGCACTCGTCGGAGATCAAAAACGAGTAGTGTGTTCGTGGACGTCGGGTGGCAGCTCTGCAGAAGCAAAACTGAATGAGCGCATTGGCAATGCGCCCGGCTGCGGAGTCGAGGGCCGGTAGCCCGACGATGCAGATTTTCCCATGGTCGATGAGATCGTCGATGCTGAAGGTGGATTCACCGGTGAAGAGCTTGCGTAATGGCTCGCGGCGCAAGTGATCGAACACACCGCCGACGACGGCGGCGAGGGAACCCTGTAGGCGGTCCCCATGCGTGGGGTATGTTTTGCTAAAGTACTCCACCGCCAGCTGCGCATCGGCATTCTGAGGATGGCGGCTCGCAATTTCTAATGCAGGTGCAAGTGGACTGTTCTGGCGCCATGACGGGTCATGCAGATCCGCAATAGAATTTGCCCTGCCATCGAACAATTCTGCTGCATGCAAGAGATCCAGACGGCCATGAGCCAGTCTGCACATAACGAAGAGATTTCTGAGGATGATCTCCAGTTGCGTTCGCCAGAACGCTTCGTTTTCGCCGCCGTCACGAGTTCGGTTGGCTAAAGCCTCGGCCAGTTCTGCGACAAGGGCGGCGGCTTCAGATGCGTTGGACTCTCTTTCCAGCGGATTGAAGACGCACCGTTTTCCTGGTGCGAGGACGAGGCAGTCGCTTGCGCGGTCTTCCACCTGACACAGCGTCTGGAATTCGCTGATCTGCGATTGTTTCACCGTTAGGACCAGCCCGCCGAACCGATCTCGTAACATTGCTCGGCAGCAGGTTCTCGCTAGGGTTGTTTTGCCTTTCCCCGTGCTGGCGATGCACGCGATCGACTCGGTTAGCTGGCGGCGTGTGAGCCGATGGCCATGGCGAAGGTCGAGGATGGGTTCGTCCGCTGGATCGATTTCCGGGCCGATGGCGAGCCGCTCGATAAAGGATGCGATCACGTTCATCGACCACCTCCTATCGGGAAGAAGAAATCGGCGCCGACGATGTACCCTTGTGCATCTTTCCGCCATGCCGTGCCTTGCTGTGCCCGAGCGCTTTCGATGCTCAGGCAGACCCCGCTTTCTGCTGGACTGATGCGCGCATGGATTCCCGCCGCGTTGAGATTTCGGACGAACCGTCCGGATTGCTGGGCCGCATGGTAGCGACTCCAGAAGCTTCCTATGACACCACCCGCGCCGACTGCAGCGCCGATCAGCAACACCAGGAGCAGACCACCCACTCGCGCTTGCCGGAGCCGGACCAGCTGCCGCTGGATACGCCCCAGCTCTGCGGTTTGCGCTCTGAGTCCAGCAACGACTCTGTCGAGCGCGAGCGCCTTGCCGAGCTGAGGCACCTGTGCGGCGATGAGCTGGCGCAAGCGTTCCTCGCGTTGTTTTTCCGTTTCCGCCTGCGCACGAGCGGTGCGATCGTTTCGCTCGTCGAGCTCGTGCAAGAGAGTTTCGCCCGCGCGGGTCATCTCCACCGGAATGGTCGCAGCATAGGCGCCGGTGGCGCGCAGGGTGACCAGCAGTTTGGAGATTAGATTGTCGTCACCAGTTTCGGAGATCGATTTGAAGGCAGCCCGCGCTGCCGGTTGTTCGGCTGGCGGGAGGGCTTGGATACATTTTTCAAGGTAGGAGGCGTCCATTTCTAGAGGTTGTTGCGGTTGATCTTCGCGCCACGCGGCGGGCGTGGGGCTTCATCGAGTGCAGCGGTGTCAACTGCCGTCACTTTTGCGGCGTCCGCGGCCGGCAGTAGTTTCCCTGCGATGGTGTCAAATCGGCGGAACACTGTTCTCAGCCAGTCCTCGACTATGAGCCGCACCATGCCGTCGAGGCCGATCGATGGATTTGCGACTGCTTCGAGATGCGTTACCCCGCGACCGAGGTCGGCTTCCAGCGCCGAAAGGTGATTACGCGCGACCCCGAGGAGCGCTGGCAGTTCGATGGCCGTAGCCCCGAGCCCCAACAAATCCGATTCGAGCGCAGAGCCCGTGAACATTCGCGTGCGCGGTTGTCGTGCCGGATTCCGAAGAATCACGTAGTCGACCCGGTTGCCGAGGAGGGTGACCAAATGGTCGATATCGTTTAGGATTTCGAGGTCGTCGCCAGGGAACAGGGGGACCGTGATTCTGCCACCTGTGGCTGCGAATTGTTCCGGCAGCCGGATCATTTCCAATCCGCGGATCAACGCATCGGCTAAATGTGCTCGCGGGTCCACGAGGACGACTGGGTTGTCTGCGCAGGCACGGGCGATTTTGAGCACCTCTGTCTCTGGTTCCTCTGATACTTCACGAAGGACGACGTTGTCGGGAAATAGCCTCGAAAAACTTCGGTGATCTGGATCGAGGTCGAAGCCCCGCCAGGAAACATTGCGCTGGTCGCAGTATTGGGAAACCAAAGCCACCGTGGTCGACTTCCCCAAGTTACCTCGTTTTTGGAGCGGCAAGATCAGCCGGTGCGTGAATTGCGCGATCATGCCTCACTCCTTTCGCGGCGCAATTTCTCCCGTCGCTCTGCGTGGCTCGATAGGGCGAGTGCGAGGAGCAGGCCACCGCTGCCCAGCAGCACCGGCCAGTGCGCTCTGGCTGAAAGGGGCGGCAGCGGCAGTTCGTCTAGTTTCAGGCCCCAGCGGCAGTCCGGGAACAGTATTTGCAGCAGCCAAGCGGACGAATGCAGTCCGAGGAGGACCAGCCAGGCGAGAGCAAGGCTGGAGAGGATGCGAGCGGTAGACTTCATAGGTTCGGCTAGGGCGAGTATTGGCGCCAGATGCCTATGGCACCGCGTCAACCGCTGGTTTGATCGTGGCCTTCCAGTAGCCGACTTTTGGGGAAAATCCCCCAGGCGAAAATCCCGAAACGACAGGTACTCTTACCTGCGGCGCCGGATGGAGATCCTCTTGTTTAGGGCGCGCTCGAACCGGGCCTGATTTTGCGAGACGGCCTGCTTTCTGCAGCCGAGCATTTGGCCGAGATCGCTGAGGGTTTGAGTGCCCATTATCTCTTTGCGGATCCAGGAAAACGCTGCGACCACCTTTCGTCCAGTGCATGTTAAGTCACTGGGATTAATGATGATGCCGAGTATCTCGACGAGGGCTGTTTTGACCAGTTGCTCGGCCGTCTCGGTTTCGATCGACCGGAATATCCCGCTCCGTGGTATGCTTTCTCGTTTGGCGCAAAGGAGGATGCAGAGCGCACGCCGACCGATTTCCGAGGGCTCGGGGACCTCCAGAACCCAATGCGAGATAGCATTAAAGGTTTCGGCTGCCTGCAGGACATTGTCGTCCGGCTTTTCGGGCTCGAGTATATCGACGGGGTGCTTCGAGTCGGAATGTTCGATTCTGTTGTCTATGAATGGGGTGCGCCTACCGGTGGTTCGGAGTGAGGGCGATTTATGTGTCGGAATGTGGTTCTTCATCAGCGCGATCATAGCACGAAAAAAACCGAGAAATAACTTACACCGACTTCGCGCGTGGCCGTCGAGGAGCCACGAGGGGTTTCGATTGGAGATCTTTGCACATTCCCTTCCAGTTCACTGTGATTGCCCGACGGGCATCTGATATGCGTCTTCCATACGTTCGCGAATCCTGGTTTATATCTGAAACCCAATGGGATAACGGCTCAGCTTTGTACCAATCCGTGAGCATTTTTTTAGCTTGGTCGGCATCTAGACCTGCTTTTGCGAGCCGATAGCATATTAGGTTAAATAGTTTTCCCCAGCAGTAGAGAGGGCTTTCTGTCCGCTTACCCTGTTGCGCTCCAATGACTTCAATGTAGCTGCTTGCCTCGTTCTTTAGCCATTTGGCGAGTTCTCTCGTCCCATAAAAATTCCACCAGTCGAGCAGGTCTTTTTTTCGGTATGATTGGCCGCATCCGATTCCAAAGTATAGGCGGCGATATACCGGGACTATAGGAGGTATTTCCCCCGAAAAAATGATGAAGGGTTTAGGTTCAGTGGCAAAGGCCTTAACGTACGAATTTTTGTTGCGATCTTCGAGGGGAAATGGGCTCCGAAAAATGGCCTCGGGCACGTTCTTTTTTTTGGCGTCGCGTTGCCACCATTCCCAGTTATCGAACATTAGCTGGCGTTCGAGTTCATGATGATAACAAGCTCGTATGGCGTCGTTGGTGACGGAGCTGAAATCCAAGTCCGCTCGGATGAGGGGGGTTCCCCCGATATTCAGCCCAGTTGGTCGCAATAGTTGAGGTGGCCCCCGAAAGTTGGACAGCGGGGATGGTTAAGAGCAGAACCACGAACGATCCCGCGTCATGTCCAAGAAACGTCGTACATTCAGTCCCGAGTTCAAAGCCCAGGTCGGGCTTGAG
>Ga0116148_1004539_pt1 | contig 12037 bp, 5 predicted proteins | sample AD_UKC055_MetaG_FD_89786 | JGI IMG/M metagenome (GOLD analysis project Ga0116148, IMG submission 89786) | Active sludge microbial communities of municipal wastewater-treating anaerobic digesters from USA - AD_UKC055_MetaG | ecosystem: Engineered > Bioreactor > Anaerobic > Digestate | place: USA... | reverse complement strand
TTATCGTAAAGTACTTTTAATGCACTGACAATATCGGAAGTGTTTTGTTCACTCAGGGAAAGAAGTTTTCGCAAGTTTGCAGATTCTTCTGCTTCGTTTTTTTCAATTGCGTGCACTATGTTTTCCAGACTTGTGTAAGTCTGCATAAGCAGGGAAGCTCTTTTTTCTCCGACATGGGGAAGCTGTGTAAAAATAGTATCAGTGTTTTCTTTTGTTCTCAGGCGCTGGTTTCGTGTTGTAGCAAAGCGGTGTGTTTCATCGCGTATTCTTTGGAGCAGCCGAAGCGCATCGCTTCTTTTCGGGAGCTGAATTGGTTTCGATGTATGAGGCAGGTATATTTCTTCATCTTTTTTTGCAAGCCCGATTATCGGGATGTCCAAATTAAGCGAGGAAAGCACGCTTTGCACTGCGTTAACCTGTCCAATGCCTCCGTCTATTAAAATAAGATCGGGAAGCTGTTCTTTTGAATTCACAAGCCGGGTATAGCGCCGTGCAGATGCTTCTTTCATCGATGCAAAGTCGTCAATGATGCCGTCGGTAGTTTTTAACCGGAAATAGCGGTAATTTTTTTTATCAGGGTTGCCGTTATAAAAACTGATAAGGCTTGCCACCGGAAGATTTCCCCCAATATGTGCTATGTCGAATCCTTCTATACGTACCGGAAGCGTATCCATACCAATAAGATTTTTCAGTTCTTCCAATGCCGGCAGGTCTCCTCTTTCTCTTATGTGTCTGTGTATATCTTCTTCTGCATTGTGATTTGCCATGGCAATAGCTGCTTTATGTCTGGATCCCGGGAGTCCGCAAATATCCAGACTGCTGTCCGTCTCACTGGTAACAGCGATTATTTGTACTTCTTTCTTGTCATTCCTGGACAGCCATTCGGAAAACAAGGATGTATCAGCCTTCAAAGGAATAAAGATGTATTGAGGCGTCATACCTTGTGCATAATACGCCATTAAAAACTCAAGGATCAGTTCTTCCTCGCGGTTTAAACTCTTTGTTCTATACACGTCTTTCATGACAAGGCTTCCGCTTCTCATTTTTAGAACAGTAAAACTTACAAGCGGGCCCTCAAATGCAAACCCTATGTAATCCCTCTCTTCTTCATTAAAGTCCGTTACAGAATTTGTGCTTGTTAACTGTTTTAAAGCTTCAATCCCGTCCCTTAAACGCGCTGCTTTTTCAAACTGGAGCTGTTTTGCAGCTTCTTTCATCTCTTTTTGGAGTTTTTCGAGACTTAACTCCGGATTTTCTTCAAGAAACTTTGAAATTTCATCGATAAATACACTATAGGACTCTTCTGTGATTTTACCGCAGCAGGGGGCGCAGCATCTTCCTATGTGATAATACATGCAGGGAGAATTTCTTTTACGTAATATTTTACACTGACGTAATGGATAGATGCGGTTTATGTTTTCTATGAAGGTGCTTAGTGCATTAATATTAGGAAAGGGACCGAAGTATTTCGAGCCGTCGTGAATTATTCTTCGGGTTTTAAATACGCGCGGGAATTTTTCATTGGTAATACGTAATGCCGGGTATGATTTATCATCTTTCAGGTTGATATTATATCGCGGGGAGTGCTGTTTTATGAGGGTGTTTTCCAGAATGAGAGCTTCGTATTCATTCGATGTTGTAATATATTCTATGGAAAATGCTTTAGAAACCAGGGTTCTTGTTTTGACGTCTTTGACCCCGGAAAAATATGAGGTAAGACGGTTTTTAAGGTTCTTTGCCTTTCCAACGTAGATGATGACTTGTTCCTCATCACGCCAAAGGTAAACGCCGCTTGAGGTCGGTGCTTTTAGTGCGGTCTCATGTAATTTTTGTCTAACGGTGGTATCGTTTTTCATGGTGTGTAAAAAAGAAATACAGTTTTTTATCCTCGTTTGTCTAGTGCTTATATCTTCTCTCTGCGTTGGAGCACAGGAAAAAATAATCACATTAGGCGGAAAAGAAGGATGGCCTCAGTTATCAGTTTCTGAGAATATTGTATCAGGAAAAGGGCGGTTCGGCTATGAGGCTAAGATCCTTGCAGCAAATGAAAAACGCTCAGATTCATTCACAGATCTTTTATTAAATTTTGAAAATGATGAAGTGAGCGATGCTGCAGGACAATACAATATTGTTTCAAATGCACTTTCTTTGTCTCCTAAAAGTGCAATGGGAAAAAGCTCAGGATTAAGTTCCGGAACGAATGGACTCACCTTAAAGGGCTCTCCTGCATCAATTTTCGGGTCATCCGGGTATAAGGGGTCTATAACAATCGGTTTCTGGCTGTACCCCGTGCTTGCAGAAAGCGGTGAGATTATTTTTTCATGGAGGTCTTCACGCAACTCGCTGGTTTATTCAACGTATCAAACCATTACAGCATCGATTTTTAATGGAAAAATGGAGTGGCGTTTTGCAAATGTGTTTACCAATCAACATGAAATTGAAAAAGAAATTATTCTAACAAGCCGAAGTACGGTAATTCCAAATACCTGGTCTCATCATTCTCTGGTTTATAATGAGGATGACGGTTCTCTGGAGTATTATATAAACGGATCAATTGAAGCGGTAAGTTATGCAACGGAATCTCTTGCATATAGTCCCGATGTTTTAAGGCTTTTTCTAGGAGTTCCTGCTGATATTGTTTTATGTCCGAAATTCAGCGGACTTATAGACGATTTTTTTATATCAGAAAGAGCAGAGGAAATGCCGGTGTGCATTGACTCCTACTGTTCGGGCGGCGGCCGTTTTGTGTCACAGCCCCTCGATACCGGAAGTTTTGCATCAGTTATGAAAAGTCTGGAAGCAGAGGTCTCTGTTCCTGAGCAGACGGGTGTTCAGTTTTTTGTCCGTTCAGGAGATAACTTTTATGAATGGAATGAGTCGTATCCTCAATGGGTACCGGTTAAAAACGGTCAGGAAATAAGTGGTGTATACGGCCGGTATTTTCAAGTGTCTGCAAATATGTATCCCGACGGATCGGCTAAAAACAGTCCTGTAATAACAGAAATGCGTTTGCTTTATACAGAAGCCCCCCTTCCTCTTGCTCCGTATTTGATTGAGGCAAGAGCCGGTGATTCATATATTGATGTCAGCTGGTCTCAATCAGTTGAGAGTTCAATTGGCGGTTACTATGTGTACTACGGTGAAAGGCCGGGAGAGTATTTGGGGCGAACTGCAGTACAGGGTAATTCTCCCATTGATGCAGGAAAAGTTCAGTCCATAAGGCTTACAGGCCTTGATAACGGTAAAATATACTACTTTGCGGTATCAGCATATTCAGCATACGATGAAAGAATAAAAGGTTCTCTTTCTAAAGAGGTGTATGCGCGCCCGCTTAAGGAATAACAGGAGTGACTATGAGTGATGATAAAAGCTATTTATTAAATCGTGCAAAGGGAGCAGTCCTTTCCAGAGACTTCAGCCTGGCAGCACGTTTGTACAAGACATTGCTCAAATCTGAGCCCGATAATGTGGAGTATCTTTCGCAGCTTGGTTCAGTGTATGTTCGTGAAGGAAATGACGAAAAGGCATTAACCGCTTATCAGAGTGTTATATCAAAGGATCCGGGAAATTTCAGCGCATTGAACAGCCTCGGCGGTATATACAGAAGACTCGGGCGGTACGAGGATTCTATAGCGGTACTTGAAACGGCACTCGCAACCGGTGTTAATGAAAATGCCGTATATTATAACATGGGACATACCTATAAACTCATGGGTAATTACGAGGATGCCGCAGACTGTTTTATTACGGTTATTGATGAAAATCCGAATGATGTTCTTGCATATAATCATCTTGGAAGCATACAGGCTGCCAGAGGCGGTCACCAAAAGGCTCTTCAAACCTATGCCAGAGCATTACAGCTGGATAGGAATCATCCAATTCTTCACTATAATTCAGCAAAAAGCTATATCGCTCTGGGAAAGTTAAAAGAGGCTAAAACAGCCTATGAAAATGCTCTGCGTTCTCATCCCGGCTGGATAGAGGCAATGGATGATTATGCTCATTTATTAATAAAAATGAATCTTTATACCGAATCTCAGGATATTCTGCTGCAGGCAAAAAAAATTGATGCAAAAAATCTTCCGATTAGAAATTCTTTGGGACTTGTTTATGAATACCTAGGGAAATATGAAGCAGCTCAGGATTCATTTAGCGGCGTGCTTTCCGAGGATCCTGAAAACTATACAGCTCAGCTGGGGCTTTCCTCTGTACTATTTAAACAGAAAAAATATGAGGAAGCAGAAGATATTCTTGAACGGATGGGAATTAAACACCCTGATGATTCAAAGATTGCTCTTCAGTATGCGTCTGTACTATTAAAACTGAACAGACTCTCAGAGGTCGTAAGCCGCCTGAACAAACTTTATGCGCAGGATTCTGACAATCCGGAGCTTTTAAACCTTGTCAGTCAGTATGCGCTGCTTAAGAATGAAGAATATAGGATAAAGGGCTTTTTCGCAAAAATTGCACGGGTTGCCCCTGAATATTATGATCATTTCAAGGATATTGCTGAGCTGTACTATGACAGAAAGGAATTCGATAAGGCTGAAAAAAACATAAAACTCTACCTCTCAAAAAAATCAAACGATGCCTATGCATTGCTCCTGCTAGGGAAAATATATGAGTCTCTGCATCACTTGAGAAAGGCTTTGGAAACATATAAAAAAGCTTTTGAACAAAAAGATAAAAACAGAAATTTTGCAGAGGATAGTTTCCTTAGTAAGGAGCTTCAGGATTCAGTACAAAGAGTAGGGGAGCTGCTGTCAGAAGAAGGTGAAATAGAGGAGCAGAATACGGACGAGCCTATGTGTGAATGCCCCTGTCCTGAAGATACTGCCGAAGATGAAAAAGATGAAGATGCAGATGGTTCATTTCTTGATGACCAGCCGCTGGGTCAGATTGTCCCCTTTGATGAAAATGAAATTATTGAAGGTTTGGAAGAACCTTTGGAATTTGAAACTCTTTTTGAAGAAAAAGACGAGCCGGTTGACAATGATGATGAAGTCATTGATATGTCGGAACTTGTTTCGGATGATGAACCGATCGATTTTGACACTATTAATGCTCTTGATGATCCTTTTGAGGAAACTGGTTCTAAGCCGAATCAATATATACCCGATGAAGATCCGGAATTTCTGGATGTTGATGGAGACGGGTATGATTTTGAAGATGAAGATATAGCAGATAATGATGAAAAAGAAGAGGAATTATTTACCATAACTCCGGAGAAAACAGAGGATCCGGTTTTACCGCCTCCTCCCCCTCAGTATCCGGCATACCCCCAGTACCCGCCTCCTCCTGAGCCGCGGAAGAAGCCGGAGCCCAATATTCCGCCGACACCGCTTTGGAATGATGAAGAGGAAGAGGCTCTTGTTGAGCAAAAACCGGTAAAAAGAGAAGATCCTAAAAAAGAACCGGAAACTCCTGCACAAGAGGAAAAAAAGCAAAAACCTGAAGATTTTCTTTCCGATGAAAGTGACCTTGATGAACCGTTTATTGATGAGCCTGAAATTGAAGAACCATCAATTGATGAACCTCAAATCGAAGAACCTGTATTTGGGGATGGCTCTGAAAATGGAATTTCTGATGAACCCTTTTTTGGCGAACCGGAAAGCGATGAAGGCACTGAACCAGAGTTCCCTGTGAAAGAGGAGGAGCCGGAGGTTGATGAACGAAAAGAAGAGTATGTTCTGCCTGAGGCCCTTTTAGATTATGATGATTTTGAACTTCCGCTTGATGAAGATGCTGCAGTCCCCCAAGCGGCCTCTGTGGAGAAGGATGAAACCGTTGAACAGGATGAAACTGAAGAGCATGATGTAGATGCAGAGCAGAATGAGGCTGATAAACAGGGTGAGATGGTAGTGCCTCAAGAAGATTCGGAAGACAGTTTTCCGGAGATTGATGATGTTGATGAATCCCCTCTCAGCGATGAGGCAATGGACTTTTTAGAAAATGATGAGAATGCTCTGATGCCTCTTAATCCTGATGATGATCAATCAGGCTACGGTGTTGGAGCTGAAAGTTCTGCAAGTACCATTGTTCAAAAGATATCAGATAAAATTTCGAATCTCGAAACCCTGTGTGATTCCTCAGAATCAATACAATATACCGATCTGTCTGCGTTGCTGGAAAACCTAAAGGACTTATGTAATTTTCTTCCGCAGGATAAAAAGAGTGAATATTTGTCAAGTCTGGATCATCTCCGTATTGATTTCCTGCTTAAAAAAATGTCCGGTTCTCCCGGCCTGCTGCGCACAGCCCAGAGTATTAGAGAATTTGACGGAATTCCTGATGCAGAACTCGACAGTATTGAACTTGATTCCCTTGCAGTACAAAAAACGCTTGAGTACTTAAAAGACCTTGTTCGTGAACTGCATGATAAAAAAATTGCTTCAATACTTAGTTCAAAAATATCAGACCTTTTATCAGACTGGGAGTAAATTAAGGAATTCTTATAATTCTTGATCGTGTTAATACTTCCGGCCCCTGGTCTGTTATGAGGATGTCGTTCTCAAGACGGCAGCCTCCTATTGCTGGGTCGTATAATCCCGGCTCAAGGCTGGCTATCATTCCGGTTTGAAATGTTTTTTCAGGTTCAGTTTTTGCCCTGATCCAGGGTGCTTCGTGAATTTCAAGACCCATTCCGTGGCCAAGTGAATGAGGCATCTTTCTTTTTGCCTTTGCAAAAATCTCATCAACCTTGAGCGCCGGAGTTCGAAGAGGAACACCCTTTTCATACAGGTGCAGGGCTGCATCGTATGCTTTTTCGACAAGCTGAATCTGCTTTTCCTGTTCTTCTGTTAATTCTCCTTTGGCAAAAGTCAGGGTTACATCGCTGGCGTACCCGCTGTAATTTACACCAAAATCAAGAATCGAAAGTCCGTCTGCAGGGAATTGTGCGTCGGTATAGTTTGGAAAACAATGAATACCGAAACTGCGTGAGGGACCTGCTGCAAGGGTTGCGAAGCTTGTTCCCTCGCATCCGGCTGCTCTGCATTCTTTCTCTATTAAAAGCGCCGCATCAGTTTCAGTTTTAATTTTTCCTTTTTTTATCTGCGTTTCAATTGTGTCAATAATACGGTTTGTTATTTCTGCAGCTTTTCGTGCGCATGATATTTCGTATTCATCTTTGACCTGCCGCTGTTCTACAGCAAAGTGATGGGTGTATTCTTCTTTACACAAGATGTCGTATTGGGGAAAGGCCTCAACATAACGAAGAAAAACAGGGTAGGGTGTTATAGAGGGGATTTCGACCCGTGACTTTTCCGGGACCTTAAGCAGTTTTAAAAGTGCTCCGACCGCCTTTATGGCAGTTCTGTCATATTTTGTGTAGGGAACGATGGTCTCAATAACTGCTTTCTGTTTAGCAATATTTTCATCCCACGGGCATAAAACTGCTTCTGCCTTGTTATTTATGACAAGAATTGCATCTTCAGGATGATTTGTGTAATATCGTACTGCCGGGCTTCTGCGCCCTTCGGTATCTTCAAATACAACAGCCTGCACATTATTACCCGCCATCCAGCGGGCCAGGTCTGCTCTTCTTTTTTGAAACAATGTATTCATGAAAACCTCATTTGTTTTTTGAAAGCTTGTTTTTAACTGTTTTTATCAGTCCTTCAAGCAGGGAATCTTTTGTCAGGATGAGCAGTAGTATTCCGCCGGCTGCAAAGATGAGTCCGCATATAAAAATCGGTACTCCTTGTTCAATAAATCTTCCTGACCCCTCAAAGATACTAAAAATTCGTGATTTAAGCAAATAGACAGGAGTAATTGCGATTAAAGAAAGAATTGTCATTTTTAAAGCGTAAAGACTTGCATTTTTAAGAACAAAACCGCAGTCAACAGCTCCTTTTCTCTTTAATAATATAAAAAGCCCTGCTGTATTTACAATACTTGCTGCCGACAAGGCAAGGGCTATTCCTGACCCCTTCATCGAAGCTGACAAAAGGAATGCAAGAACCATATTAACTGCAAAACCGATAATGCCTGCAAATGTCGGTGATTTGGCATCTCCCTGTGCATAAAACGCTGGAGCCAGAATTCGATTTGACGCAATGAAAAAAAGACCGCAAATATGAAAAAAGAATGCGCTCAGTGTTAACTTCACCGACTCATCGGTAAAGCTTTTGTTTTTATACAAGAGAATTATGAGGTTTTCTCCCGCAGTTAATGAGAAAAAAGTGATGGGTATAGTTATTAGTGCAATAATCTGCAGCGACTTCGAAAGCATGGTGTTGTACTCAGCCCATTTTTTTGCCTTTGCTAAAGAAGACATATCGGGGAGTATGACTGTTCCAATAGTTACTGCGAATACACCGAGAATTAGTTCCTGCAGCCGCAGAGAGTATTGTATACTTGAAAGAATTCCTTCTCCAGCATTTTTTGCTATAACACTTGAAACAAAATCATTCATCTGATACGCCGCCATACCGAGTATAGTGGGTGCAATAAGGCTCAGAACCCTTCTTGTTCCCGGATTGCTGAATGCCGTTCTTATACCGGTAAATGACAGCTTCCATCCGAAGCGCAGTACAAAGGGTAATTGAAATGCCGCCTGTACAATTCCTCCTGCCATAACGCCTATTGCCATGGCTCTTGCCGGGTTGCCGCTGAAATCGGATAAAAGATAGGAAGATGCAATGACCGCAATATTAAAGAGGATTGGTGTAAAACCGCTTGGTGAAAAGACTTTATGAGCATTAAGAATACCCTGTAAAAGCGCTGCTGTTGATATAACAAAAAGGTAGGGAAACATTATTCGTGTGAGCAGTATTGTTTCGTTCATGATGTCTGCAGATTCCGATTTTGAAAAATAACGGACAATCAGGGGCGCCGCCGTAATTCCCAAAACGACTGTTGCTGCTGTAAGAAAGGAAACAAGCGTAAGCGTTGCAGATATGAATGTCTGTGTATCTTTTTTGGGAATATCCGTATTATCAAGATAGGACCTGAATGTGGGGATGAATGCTACAGAAACAGAGTTTTCTGCAAAGAGCCGCCGGAAAAGATTTGGGAGCATGAACGCAAAGGAGAAGGCATCCGACAGGGCGCTCGTGCCCATGAGAGAGGCCTTTGTCATTTCTCTAATGAGACCGAGGATTCTGGACATAAATGTGAGCAGGGAAAGCATTAATCCGCTTGAAAAGATGTTCTTTTCCCGTGTTTTTTTGGATTTTGATATCATAATATACAACATACCTGTGTTGCTAATTTTGTTCAATCCAGTTAAAATTGTGTAGGGGGTTATGTTATGAAAAAAGTGTCGCTTTTTCAAAAAGCCGGAAAAACCCGTATAATTCCAATTTCAGTAAAGATACTTGTTGTTTTTATTCTTCTCCTTCTTTTATCGAATTTTGTAACAAACTACATCAATCTTCAGATGAATCAAAGACAGATTATTACACTAACGAATAAGATTCTTGTAAATCAGCTGAAGGATATTTATACGACTGCTACAAACCAGTTTGAGATTTTTAAATTTTCGCAGGACACAGGTTCTGCCGTTGAAGCAATTAACAACGCAGCAAAAAAGGGTTTTGCATACCCGAACAGTGTTGCCATGGGCGTTTTGGAAAACGGCTCGTTTGTCTTCAACAATTCTGCAAGCGATAACTTCGGCTACTTCCCCGACAATTCAGCCTTGCGCAGCCTTATTGATGCAAGAGCTTCCGGTATTCTTGAAGGCTCCCTGAGGTTTTCATCGTATAAGGGTGAATATTTCGGGGTCTATAAATTCCATGAAGAATGGAAATGCTACTGTATCCGTGCAGAACTCCTTTCAGATACTGAAGAAGAATCTGCCAAAATATTTATTCTCATATCAATGGTCATTCTGTTTTTAACGGTAATATTCCTCTTCGCCGGTCTCGTAATGTTTTCTAAAATTATGGATAATGTCGGCCGCATTACACACAGTCTCTATAAGATGCAGTCCAGCCAGTCTCTCGGCCTGCTGGATCTGGAGGGCGCTCCGAACGATGACATTACCTATTTAGGAGTCTCTTTTAATGTCTTGTCCGTAACAATTAACAATCTTCTGGGAATTTTTCAGAAATTTGTTTCAAAAGACGTTGTTGATTCGGCATACCGTGAACACAGCATTAGGCTTGAGGGTACCCAGAGAGAATTAACAGTTCTTTTTTCAGATATCCGCGGTTTTACTTATATGACCGAAACCCTGGGCAACGATATTATCAATCTTCTCAATATTCACTATGACCGCGCAATACATGCAATTCATATTCAAAATGGTATTATCGGTTCAATTATCGGTGATGCTGTTCTTGCTGTATACGGTGCTATTAATTCCAGAGAAAATAAGTCTATAGAAGCTTTGGAAAGCGCATGGGCTATTACAAAGGTAACAGCCGAACTCCGCGAAAAGCTTTTTGAACGGAGAAAAGAGATTGAAAAAGAACATGTGCTCACAGAAGCAGAAGAGCGGGTTTATAAGGCTGTTCTTCTGGATGTCGGTGTGGGTATAGACGGCGGAAAGGTTTTCTACGGTAATATAGGATCCTTTGAACGCATGACGAATACGGTAATCGGCGACAATGTTAACTCTTCTTCCCGTCTTGAAGGTTTAACCAGAGTGTATCATCTTCCTGTCATTGTTTCTGAATATGTTAAGGATGATGTTCTTTCAAAAACGAAGAAGTACCGGTTCTTTGAAATTGATATGGTACAGGTAAAGGGTAAAACAGAGGGCAAACGTATATATTTGCCTCTTAATGAGGAAGAAACTGACGAGAGGACAATTAGTAATTATGAAATATTTGAATCAGCCCTGCAGGCTTATTACCGCGGCGACTGGACTCAGGCCCGGCAGCTTTTTAAATCCTGTGGTGTCGAAACAGCAAAGGTTTTCCTTGACCGTATAACAATTAAACAAGCCCCTGAAAATTGGAGTGGAATATGGACCATGACAACAAAGTAAAAATTCAAAAACCGGAAGTAAAACTTTTTCTTCCGGAGAATTTGTATCCTATTACAAAGTCGTCTCCTCAGATTTATGATCTTGAGGATGAATATGCAAAGACCAGAAAAAACAAATCTTTTTTTATTCCCCTGCTCATGGCCGGTTTGTGCCTGTTCGTCGGGCTCCTAACCTTCGGCGTAACAAAGTACATTGACTATAAAAATAAGCAGATTACAGTTGGAATAGATGTTTTTGATGATCTTAATCTTATGAAGCTGCTCGATATGGTAAGCCGTACCGAGGATTCTTTGAAAGCTGCCAGGTCTGAAAAATCGCGTCTTGAAATATACCGGGATACAGCACTATCAGATTTAGAGGCTAAACGCGATGCCGATATTTATGCACTTGAATCAATGCCTATACGGGCATCAGATAAATCTGCCAGAACAGAAACTATTCTTTCAGAATTTGAGGCGAATAAAAACGCTCTTGTCTCCGAATACAGTATTCAAATAGCGGCTGTTGACCAGCAGATTGCCGACATTTCCAAGCAGCTTGAATCCCTGGACAGCACGCGTGTACAACAGGCGCAGGAGCAGCAGGCCGCTATTGATTCTCAGCGGCAGATGTTTGAATTAGAGAAAAAACAAATAATCGAAAACTACGAGAAAATTATAGTAGATATACAGCAAAAGCAAAGCGAACAGCAGAAAGCGATTATTGCATCTCAATTGAGTAATTTAGACACGCTCTCAGGTGACTTTAGAGAGTTTTTACTTTATCTGGATCCTGTAATTGAAGACGAAAGAGGGCAGTCGATTCTTGATGAGGCGGCCTCGTATGAACAGGAAGAAGTGTTTTCTGCTGCAGTTTATCAGGATGCTTCTGCCGGTGAAGATATAAATGAATTGCTCAGTCAGGTAGAAGATGCCTACAGCAGTTTGGATTATATTACAAACATAGTCTTATCAGTCCCCCAGCAAAATACGATTCCGCTCTATGTTTCTGCTATGAAAAGAATTGCGTATTTGATAGGCCTTAATCTAAGTAATGCAGCGTATCATGCGATGGCAGAACTTCAAAATGAGCTGGCCGTTCAGCAGGCTGATTATGAAG